>Ga0265338_10001219_pt1 | contig 42511 bp, 42 predicted proteins | sample 42126metaG_FD_193579 | JGI IMG/M metagenome (GOLD analysis project Ga0265338, IMG submission 193579) | Rhizosphere microbial communities from Carex aquatilis grown in University of Washington, Seatle, WA, United States - 4-21-26 metaG | ecosystem: Host-associated > Plants > Roots > Rhizosphere... | reverse complement strand
CCGGAGGAACTCGGGCCGCTCACCCAGATCATCCGCAGCCGGTCGCCGGCATTCAGCCGCGCCATGACTTTTGCCGCCGCCTCATCCAAAGACCGTTCGTAAACCTCGAGCGCGGCATCAATCACCCCCTTGATGCGCCCGCTGCGAACCGACTCATTCAAGCCGGCCACCGTGTCCACTCCCAGCCTCCGGTTCGCATCGAGGATCTGGCGCATGCGTTCATTGGGAAATCCATTTTCGACGAAATGCGTCCGCGCAATGGCTCCTTCCCGCAGCCAATGCCGGCCCCAACGATAACATTCATAGGCATCGGCCGTGTTCTGAAAACCATAACTGCGCAACGCGTGCAGCACCTCGTCCTGAATGGATTCAATGGTTGGGGGAAAATTGGAGATCAGGTGATGCGGATCCGAATTCAGGCAGACAATGGCGGCATCCGCAAGAAAGGCGGCGATGTTTTCGTTTGAGCTGTGCGCGTTGAATATCTGCTCGTTCACCCCGGGCAGGAGATCGGATTGAAAGCCGCCGATGGATTCCGCCGCGCGAAGGATGGCCTTGCTGATGCGGCTCGAATCGAACCGGACCAGGGCGCGATTCCGTTTCTGCACTTTGACGATGCGGTTTTGAACAGGCATTCGCGCCGATTATATCGCAGCCGGGCCGAAGACAAAGCCGTTTCGCGCCGGCTGCTTAAGCCGAAGTTCTCCTGAAAATTAGCCACTCCTACCAGGCGGGCAATTTCTGGGCGGCCGGGGTGGTGGTTTTGGCGGCTGGCGCCGGGCTTGCCGGGCCGGAATTGCCGGCTGGCTTCTGGGACGACGGTTGGGTGACGGCGGGCGTGAGCGGCTGGACCTTGGGTAGTTCCTTGTAACCGTGTGGCACTCCAAAGAGCGAATCGGCCAACGGCCCTTCCTTGGCCGAAATCAAGGCCATCGTAAGCGTTTCGCCGCCGCCGGTGACTTGTGACCTTACCACCATGCCGGGCAGTTTGCTCAACTCGGGACTGGCACCATTGCCGGCTCCGGCGGTCTGATCCAATACAGCGAGGTCGGCCCGGATCCGCGCATAATCCGGAAAAGTTTTGGCCACCCAGGCCGTCCCGGTGATGCCGTTGGCCTTGGACCAGGTATAGAGCGCCGTGTCATATTCGCCCACTTTTTGGGTCTGGCCCGTGGGGTGGGGCACGGGGGCGGCGCCCGCCTTGTTGGTTTGTTTCGCCGGTGCACCTTGTGTCTTTACAAACATTTTCTGGCCATGGACCAGCGTGATGGTTTCGCCCGTGCTCAAATGCAGGATAGTGCTCAAGGCCTGGGGCTGGCCGGCATTTACATCCAGACGCACCTTGTCCCCTTTAACATTCATCGTGATCACCCCGTTGTAGTCCGGAGTGACAATCTGCTGCTGTAGAATCAGGTCGGCCTGGGCGCTGGCGGCGGCGAGGGCGACGGCGAACAGGATTAAAGATCGTTTCATGCGTGGTTGCGATGTTCGTTACGGTGCAGGATGAAGAAAAGCAAAAAACATGCCGTGAAAGATGGGGTCGGTCGGCGCGCAGACGTGTCTTTTTGTCCGCACGGAACAAATCTGCCATTCCAGCCTCTTAATGAAGAGAACCAAGGGGTCTGGACTCTTGTGAAGAGTCAGGCTGGTGCGCTCTAACCAACCCGTGTGGTTGTTCCAGCCGCCCTCTTCGCAAAATCATCACCGGTGGGAACGTGTCCGGATGTTGGCTCCGGCTCACGATCTGGAGCAGCCGAATATTTGCGTTTGGATCATCACGTTTACGGCGTCATTTTTTTATCCGGGCCGGTTTCCTGTTTCTGGCCGCCACGGCAATCGCGCGCTCCGCCCACGCAACAAGTTCCGGCGCGTTTTCCAAAACATCCAGCGGCACTTCGTGGTAACTCATCGTCATCACCCGCCCCTTCATTTCGTAGGTGAATGGCCCCATGCCGCGCGCCGTGTAGTGCGCCTGCGATGACGCGTCCGTTTTGAAAAACAGCCGGCCCTCGTCCAGAATCCCAAAAAACCGCCCGCCTGAATACAATCCGTGGGCGCCAAACATTGCCCTGGCGCGCAAGTCCGGCACGGCGCCCAGTTGATCCAGGATAAATTCCTTGAAGGATTCGTCAGCCATGTGGCAAAGCCAAAGGCAACCGGCCACGCAAACATGGCTCAATGGGGAGCCATTGCCAAATCCGGTTTATTGGGGTCTCAGTCGCACAATGTATCCCCCCGCCGGGGCCAGATTGGCCGTCAACGTGTCGGCGGCCGTGACCGTGCGGGTTTGCTTCATCAAGCGGTCGGGGTAATCGGCCGCCTCGTAGGCGTCGGCCCAGATTTCAGCCTGGTATTTGCCGGCCCCGAGAAAATTGAGCGGAATTTCAAGCGTGCGTGCATCCGTGCCGGCCATGCTGCCGATATACCATTCCTTTCCCGAGCGACGGGCGACGGTGATAAAATTTCCCACGTCGCCATTGATAACCCTGGTATCGTCCCAGGTCGTTGGCACCACTTTCAGGAAATCGGTGCCCGCCGGGCTGCTGTGATAATTGTACGGGCTGTCACACAGCACCTGGAGCGCGCTTTCATACACCACGAGCATGGCCAATTGGTGGACGCGCGTTCCCATGACGAACGGGCCGGGAGCATCGCCGCCGACCGCGCGGAAGGTTTCCAGCGTTTTTTGCCGAAAGCCTCCGGGCGTGAAGTCCATGCCGCCCAACATGCCGCGGGTGAAGGGCAGGGTGACGGTGTGCCGCGGGGTGACATTGGTGCTCCATTTATTGTATTCGTTGCCCATGACCCCTTCACGGGTGATCACGTTGGGATAGGTGCGGTGCCAGCCGGTGGGTTTGTAAGCCCCGTGAAAATCGACAAGCAGATGATGCTTCGCCGCCAGCTTGGCGACGCGTTCGTAAAAATCAACCATCTCCTGGTCGTCCCGGTTCATGAAATCAATTTTAACGCCCGCAACGCCCCATTTTTCGTAAACCGGAAAAGCCACATCCATCTGTTTGTTCACACTGCCCCAGTGCAGCCAGACGATGATTTTGACGCCTTTCTGTTTGGCATAGGCAATCAAGCCATGCAGATCCAGTTCGGGAACGATGTTGGTGATGCTGGTGGTGGGATGCGCGGCCCAGGTGGTGTTGCGGGCGCCATCGGCAAAAGCCTGGCCGTACCACCCTTCATCCACAATTTGATATTGCCACCCCATCTCGGCGGCCAGATCAACAAAGTATTTCATCGTCGCCGTGTCCATCCCGGGTTTGAAGCTCAATTCCGGCGCATAGCCGCCGCACCACCATTTGTCCCAGGCGGATTTGCCGGGTTTGACCCACGACGCATCAAAGGTTGCGGGGACATTCAGGTTTTCCAGGATGTCTGATTCAATGAACGCGCCGGGGCGGTCGCCAACCATGATGACCCGCCACGGGGAACTGCGCGGCGCAATGGAGCGCACGACAATATTGGTGTCATCGGGGCGGGGCGAAAGTGCCGTGCGGACGGTATTCGGGGAATCGTCGGCTGGCGTGAAATACATTCCGGCCCAATCGGAAAGATCAGCCTCGGAACAGGCGGCCCAGAGGGATGGCGCAACTTGCACCAGCAACGGACAGCCATATACCTGTCCCGGCTTGAGCTCACTGAGCTTCATCGGCAGGAACTCGGCTTCCTGGGAGGAAACGAAGCCTCCGTAATTGACCGCCCAGACTGCGGCGTCATTGGGAAAGTGAAACGCCGTGTTTTCCGCCGCCAGCTCGAATCCGCCCCAGGTCTTCGGCAATGCATAGCGGAAGGCGACGCCATCGTCATAAGCGCAGAATATGATCTGCACCTGGCGGTTTGGCGCCGTTGTCTCCTGCAAATCCAGGGTCATCTCGTTGAAATGATTGCGGACCTGTTTCCGTTTGCCGTAAACCCGCTGCCAGGACTCATCAACAGCCCGGCGCGATACGTTTTTAATGGCCAGATCCGGTCCGAAAGTCCGGGCATTGGTAAAACTCAAACTCACCGGGGAATTCAGCAGCACGTCCTTTCCGTTGAACTCGATGGCATAATCAAGTTGGTTGCCGGCGGTGACGGTCACCGTCACGATGCCATTGGGAGACGTGAGTATTTCCGGGTTGTTGCCGGCAAAGCTTTGGCCTACCGCAAAGGCGATCAGGGTCAGAATCAGGGCGACACGGAGTGGAGGTAATTGCAGCAGGGGCATGGCCATGTTGGATTGATTGTGAGAGATGCAGTTATTTAACGATTTTGACCGGGGCAAGCAAGTTTTCAGTCCGATTCTAAAAAATTCGCCGGAAAAGGCATTGCGACACATATTCGGAATCCGGGATCGATGTTCCTAGTGCGCATCATCATCATTTTCCAACAGCCGGGCGAAGTGAAAACAACCACCGGCAACAACAATGGAAAAACCCGCGATGATGGCCGCCTGCACCCCGGGTCGTTTCAAGTCGTCGGCCCAATCATCAATCAGGGTCCCCATTTTTCCATAGAGCCTTCCCATCTGCCGTTGTTCGGCCTTGTGATATCCGAGCATGGAGAGGTCATCGTTCAAATCCGGCGAACGGGTTCCCAACCAATAAACGATTCCGGCGCCGATGATTCCCAGCGACAGGATGACGATGCCAATCAGCCAGAGACGATGGCTCCGGCGAGAAGGTTGCGTGCTGGATGCCGAATCGTTTTCCGCCATACCCGGGTGTTTCTACGCGGAACCCGGATGAAATACAAGTCCACGTCCGGTCCCGGATTGCCATTCGGGCCTGAACCGGTTAATGATGTCGGCGCATGAAACACAGCTCCTATTTTGACGGGAAGGTCCAAAGCCTCGGATTGAACACAGCGGAAGGCTATGCCACGGCGGGCGTAATCGAGCCGGGAAAATATACCTTCAAGACCGACTCGGAAGAACGCATGCACGTGGTTGCCGGAACGTTGAAAGCGAAACTGCCGGGTGGTTCATGGGAGATTTTTTCCCCAGGACAGTTTTTTGTGGTTCCAGCCCGTGAATCCTTTGACGTCGAGGCTGCGGCCGACGTCGCCTATCTCTGTTATTACAAAAAATAAAAAAGTGCGGGGCACCTGATAAAGGCGTCCAGATGGCGGGCGGGGGCAATGGAATCGTCAATCGATCGGGCTGAAATCAACCACCTCGTTCAAGGTCTCGTTGGTGAAAACATTTTTCCATGTACCGTCTCGATCGCGATACCCCAGACAACTGAATTTCGGGCAGTGAACCACCACATGCTCGCCTTCAGTCGGTAAGGTACGGCAATTCCGTCCTGATTGTTCTATTTCCATGATTGTCACAACAAATCTCTCAGTAGCCAACTAGCAATACGGGTTTCCCAACTGAATCTTTCATAAAAAATGCCCTAAAAAAACACGCCATTTCATTGGCCTGCATCTCCCCGGCCGATGGGAACCTTTGTTTGGGTTTTAACCATTTTTTGAGAGACATCGCCCAAAAAGTTGGATAAATTGCCTTCACTTTACCCAATCAGAAGGGGCAAAAATGAATGTTGGAGTTGTTGTCAGGAGAAAAAACAGGGTTTCTGCGCCCAAAGGCATTTCCCATTGTGTCAACCGGATGGCCCTCGCCATCCAGAGTCATCGATGGACCCGCCATAGATTGTATTTTTAACATGGCGTCCACCCCAAAACTTTTGCTGGTCGATGACAATCCGGTCATCCTGAAGGCCTTGTTTCCAAGGCTCAAATCCAAAGGGTACGAGGTTTATGCCGCCCTGGATGGGCCCGAGGCTTTTTCCATCGCCCGCCGGGTTAAGCTGGATTTGATCCTATTGGACATATTCTTTCCGCCGGACACCGCGCAAAGCGGCAATACCTGGGACGCGTTCTTGATTATTGACTGGCTCCGACGGATCGGCGTTGGCGAAGATCTTCCCATCATCATCATGTCGGGGAATGAAACGGCCGAAATCAAGGATCGTTGCCGGGCCGCCGGCGCCACGGCGTTTTTATCCAAACCGCTGGATATGGCCCGGTTGCTGGACACCATTGAGGAAACCTTCAGTCATAGCGCAGAAAAAACCGGTTCCGGGCGAAGTCCCCATTTAAAACGGCTTGTCCGGAATTCCAGCTCCCGTGATCAACTTTGGGAACATTCTTCCCACAACTTGAAAATGCCCAGCGCGCGCGCCCAACGTTCGATGTAAACCACGTCACAGCCGGTGGCCGCGAGATTTTTCACATCCCGCAGGTGCCGGAGGGAGCGCGATTTCCGGGCCCAATGCAGTTTCGAGATGATGAGATCCTCCTTGCTCACCATCCAGGTCGTGAAGTTTTCAAATTTGACACGCTGCCTCCGGTTGAATTCGGTAACGCGATATTTAATTTGCTGGCAGAGGATGCTGTTCACTTTGACCCGGTTTTTCCGGTGGAAAAGATTGAAGAACGACTGCCGGGCAATGGCACTGTCCACCGCCTCCCGGGAAATGTCATAATCGACGCTGAACAACCGCACCATGATTTCGGCATCCTGGGGGCGCAAGGCTGCGACAACATCGAGGTTGTGCGGAACGCAGGGGAGGTCGTAAACGTTCAACGCCATCGAGCCGGTGAGCATGTAATCGATTTGCGCCGCGGCCAGCCGGGTGGAAATGTCGCGCATCACGTCGATCTGATATTGCATGCGGACCTGGGAAGCGGTGTTGCCGGTTTCGCCCTTGATCAAAATGACCGGCCCGCTTCGCAACTGGGAAAACGATTTGGCGCCTGAAAGTAAATCCGCAAAGCCGTCACCCTCGCTGGTTGTCTCTCTTGTCATCATACCAATGGGACAAATCAGCACAACCTGGGCCAAGGCACCCGCCGCCTCGCGGCCAGAGCCGGCGTCACAAACCGCGACATTTTACGGGCTTCCCGCGATGGTTGCCACTTTTAAGACAGATGGCCAGTCCTCCATTCGTGCAGTCGAAGCGATCCGCGCCTCCGGTCCGGCGCGCGTTAGCTTGGACAATTTGTCCCCGGCGGAGGGTGGAAATCCCGGTGTTAATTTTTCTCCAAAGATTTTGCCACCGCAGCGGGCAGCGCCTCACCGCGCAAATTTTTGGCGATGATTTTCCCGCCGGCATCCAGCAGATAGGTGGAGGGGATCTGTTCGACGCCATATTTTACCGCCAGTTTGTTCTGCCAGCCCTGACCGTCAAAATATTGCGGCCAACCCAGGTTCATGGCCCGGACAAATTCCGTGAATCTTGCCGGATCCTGGTCCAGGCTGATGCCTATGATTTCAAATCCCTGATCGTGGTATTTGCCATAGGCGGCCATGACATATGCCAATTCAGCGCGGGATGACGCGCTGGACGTCGCCCAGAAATCCACCAGCACGACCTTGCCCGGATAGTTGGTGAGTGAAAATAGCCTGCCGGAAAGATCCCTTTCGTTGAAATCCGGAAATTTTGTTCCGACCGCGAGTGAAGCCTGGATTTTTTGGGCGGCTGCCTGCGCCGCTTCACGTTTTTCCAGTTCCTCAACGAAGGCGGTGCCCTGGAAATCGATTTTGAGTTGCTTCACCAGTTCGGCAGCTTTCGCCGGCTCATGAAAACCCTCATCACATAGCATGGCTTTCATGTACACGATGTTGGCTACCGCATCCGTTTTTTCACCGTGATGCTCGGCCAGCAGGTCGTCGAATTGTTTCAGGTCTCCATTCAGGTCGCTCGCATTCGTTTTGCCGTCGGCTATGTCGTCCCTGATTTTCCCGGTCAATGCTTTGAGTTCAGCCGCCGCATCCGCCGCCCCGGCCGAAGGGACGGAGACGGCAAAGACTGCAGCCAATAACAACATGACGATCAATTTGTTCATAAATCAGCCGGCCGGTCGGCCGAAAGCCAGCAACATCTTGGACACAGGTTTTGGGATCGCCGGACCCGGTTGGGCGATGTCAATTATCTGCCAGCGCCTTGGCCACCGCCGCGCCCAGCTCCTCGCCACGCAATTCCGTGCCGATGATGATCCCGTGCCGATCCAGTAGATAAGTCATGGGGATGCTGTGCACGCCGTATTTTTTCGCGAGTTTATTGTCCCAACCCTGGCCGTCAAAAAATTGCGGCCAGGCCATTCCCCGAGCCCGGGTGAAAGTGATCACGGCATCCCGGTCGTCGTCCAGGGTGATCCCGATGATGTCGAATCCTTGGGCGTGGTAGGTCCGATAAATGGCGGTCACATTCGGCAGTTCCGCCCGGCAAGGCGGACACCAGGTCGCCCAAAAATCAATCAAAGTCACCTTGCCGCGGCTGGCGGCCACGGACAAGGCCTGCCCGTTGATATCCATTTCATTGAAGCCGGGAAATTTCTGGCCCGGAGACAGTCCCTCCGGAACCGGGGGGCCTGGGTCGGCGGCCAGTTGTGCGTCCAATCGCTCCAGGGACAGGCTCGCTCCGCGGGCGGCCATGGTGCCGGGGAAATTCGCGACGACGTAGGCCCATATCGCCCTGGCCTTGGCGGGCTTTTTTAAACCATCCGCATAAATATGCGCATCCAGCAGGTAAAGCCGGGCCAGTTGCTCGCGGTCGTGGTCTTTCGAATGCTGGACAATGAGGCCGTTGATGACCTTGAGATTTTCCGCCAGATCCGCCTCGCTGGTTTTGCCGGCGTCGAATTTATCCTTCAACTGGGCGGTGGCGGTCGTTACTGCTGAAGCGAAATCATTCTGGTTGGTGGAGTCGGCGGCTACCGCTGACGGATCCGATACGGCAAGAACCGCCGTCGCCAGGAATGCGAAGATCATCTTTTTCATAAACCAATGGGTTTGGACCGGATGAAAGCCAACAAACCACCATTCCGCAGCCAGTTCAAGCCTAAAGCCGTTCTGCTCAATGCGGCCGCACCGGGTTGGAGCGACTGGTGCCATTTCGCACCCGGGTATTTGATTTGACAACTGTCATCTCAAAATCCGACATTCAACCCACTTCCCTTATGAACGCAGAAACCTATCAATTCTATCGGCATTCCGGAAAATTCACTCCCCACGGCCTGGCTCTTGCACTCCTCGTTCCCATCGCCGCAGGATTCCCGCTCGGCTACGTTTATGCCTACCTCATCAAATGGATACCGTTCATCTATCTGAATGTTTTCATCACGGCGGGTTACGGCGGCGTGGTTGGCTTTATCGCCGGGTGGATGCTGAAGCTCGGGAAGGTGCGCAACAATCCGTTGGCCGGGCTATGCGGTTTGTTGGCGGGCCTCACCGGGATTTACCTGGGATGGAACGGACATGTTCACGCCTATTTCGAGGATGCGCCGATATTCTGTCTGCCGGCCGAAATCCTGAAGGGAATGGGATATTTGTACGAGCACGGTTCCTGGAACTTGAAAGGCGAAACGGTAACCGGCGTCATCCTTGCCATCGTGTGGGGGGTCGAGGCGCTGATGATCATCAGTCTGAGCACCCTCGTGGCTTACGTCATGATCTCGGGTTCGCCCTTCGACGAACGGACCGAAGGCTGGCTCGACCAGGAGAAAAAGATCAGCACGATGGAGCCATTCACCCAGCTGGCCCAGTTGGAGGCCTTCAAGGCCGGTGATCTCAGTTCGCTGTCCCAGGCTCGCGCGAAACGCGAGGGCGCCTCGACTTTTGGACGGCTGACCATCAAGCATTCGCCCAAGTGCGAGGAATTTTTCACGGTGACGGTCGCCAACGTGACGGTGACCATCGATAAAAAGGGAAAAATCACCGAGAAAACCCAGAAACTGGCCGGCAACATCATCGTGTCCAAATCCATGTTTGAGCAAATGGTCAAACTTGAGCAGTTGCCACCGGAGCCGGCCGTGGTTGGTTGAAACCCGATGCGGGAGCAGTTCCACGCAAGCGGGAGAATTAATGAGCACATTGCGGCGGTGGTGCAAGTGGGGAGGGCAGATGGCGGGTGTGCGAACGGGAAAAAACGATTACGCAACAAGTCCGCTTTGTTCATGGGGTAAACACCCCGGCTTTACAGTAAGGGTGGAAAGGCACATAGTAGGAGCTGGACACCAACATTGAGTTATGACAAACGATGTGATTTCAATCCCGGGCGGATCCAAGGCCGACCTGGCAGCGTGGAAGGAAATTGTGCTCCGTTATCAGAAGCCTTCGACGTGGCGGGCCTTGTGGCAGATCATCGACACAGTCATCCCGTTCGGATTGCTCTGGTATCTGATGTATCTTTGCCTGCCAGTGTCCTGGTGGCTGGTGGTTCCGCTGGCGGTTTTGGCTGGCGGATTTACCGTGCGCGTGTTCATCATTTTTCATGATTGCGGGCACGGCTCGTTTTTTAAATCCGCGATCGCCAACGATGCGGTGGGTTTTCTCGCGGGCGTTCTGACCTTTACCCCGTACTATCATTGGCGCTGGGAACATGCCATCCATCATAACAGCGCCGGCGACCTTGACCGGCGGGGCACCGGCGACGTGTGGACCCTGACCGTGCAGGAATATCTGGAATCGTCGCGCTGGAAAAAATTCGCCTACCGGCTCGCCCGTAATCCCATCGTGCTGTTTGTGATTGCGCCGCTGTTTTTGTTCCTGATCCGGCAGCGGTTTCCGTCGGCGAAAGCCAGCCGGCGGGAACGCCATTCCGTTTACGCGATGAACCTGGCCACTTTGGCCATGGCCATTGGGTTGAGCTGGGTTTTCGGAATCAAGGCATATGTGCTGATCCAATTGATCATCCTGATGGTCGCCGGCGGCGCGGGCGTGTGGTTGTTTTACGTCCAGCACCAGTTTGAAGACGTGTATTGGGAGCGCGGCGACGATTGGAACTTCACCGCGGCGGCTTTGCAGGGCAGTTCCTTTTACAAGCTGCCCCGCGTCCTGCAATGGTTCTCCGGCAACATCGGGTTCCATCATATCCACCACCTGAGTCCGCGCATTCCCAATTACAACCTGGAGAAATGCCACAAAGCCGACCCGATGTTCCGGGCCGTGAAGCCCATCACGTTGATCTCCAGTTTTAGATCATTCACTTTCCGGCTCTGGGATGAAAAGAGTCGGAAGCTGGTCGGCTACGGCCACCTCAAAAAAATGCGGAAACAATCCGGCCAATGAAACGCGCCGGTTGCAGCGATTGAAGCCGTCCCGTCTCGTTGTGTGGAATCAGTTATTGCCTGCTCCCTTTGCCCGCTTTCGCAACCATTTTGCCGGATTGATTTTCGCGGTCGAAATCGTACGCCGGGCATCGACATTGGCCAGGGCGCGAGTGAATTGCCAATAAAGCGCCGGGTTCATCTGCCGGGCGGCCGTTTCCCGTAAATCCTGCCGGCCGTCGTAGGCCAGGCTCAGCTTCAGCATGGCCTTTCCGCTGGTCTTGAAGGTGACGGTGTGGTTGTCCGGCTTGATCTGGTAACTGTAAATGTCGCACCAGGCCAGCCGGATTTCCCGGCCCAACAGGTTAAACTTGATCAATTCGTCGTCGGTGATGACGGTGAATTCACGGAAGTCCTGCAACGCCATGAGCAAGGCCAGCGCGACGATTCCGACCGCGCCAGGCTAGAACAGCAAATCAACCATCGAGGAATTTTCTTTGCCGAGGCCGGGCACAAAATAAAGAACGGCTGCGACACCAAGCAGAATGAGGCAGAAACAACCCGCCGCGCGGCGATAGACGGCCGTATAGCTCATCCGCGTGCCACGATGATAGTGATCCATCGTTCCGTGCGGTTGCGCCCGACGGTGATACCACCGGTTCAACTGTTTGACAATCAATTGGGCAGCGCCGGGATCGACCATGGCGATGGTTTAGCGCAAAGACCTGAAAACGCAAAGTCTCAAATATAAAGCCGGAAGGTATTTATGGTAACGTCGAGCTTGTGGCTCGACTACATACCTGCCACGAAGAGGTAATGGTAAACAAGTTTTGCAGGGTTTCCGGCTGCGGCTGATCAGGCTGAAACTCGCGCCACGGTCGTCGTGTAAAGCAGCCGTCCATGGTCATCAATCATCCGTACATCCATGCCTTCGGTTCGCAGGGCCACGGCCATGAAGCCGGAACACGATTTGGCAAACTTCGTGTGGGATGTGCTGCTGGTGGGACGGATTTTGGAACCGGCGCCGGAGCAAAAGAGATTCACCTTGCCAGCCTGTAGATGCTGGAGATCGTGGTCGTGGCCGTTGAAGTAGGCCTGCACCCCGTATTTCTGCAGCAAGGGCAGCACGTGCTTGATCAGATAAGGCGTGTCGCCGTGTCCGCCGCCGGAATATATCGGATGATGGCCGACGACAATCTTCCACGGCGCGGTGGAAGCGGCGAGCGCGGCCTCGAACCAGGCGAGCTGCCTGTCCATATCCTGTGAATCGACGTTTTTCTTGAACATGATTTCATCCTCGTCAAACGTTGCCATCGGCATGGTGTCGAGGTAAAAGAACTCCACGTGGTTGCCGGCGTCGATGAGGTCGGTGCGGGTGAAGTAGCGCGCGGGCATGTTCCAGCGCCCGCTGATTTTGCTGTACGCGATCTGCGCGTCGCAGTCGCCGTGATAATCGTGGTTGCCAAGGGCCACGTGCCACGGCACCTGCAACGACGGTGCGGAATAAACTTTTTCAAACGAAGTCTGCCACTGCGGATCCTCGGTGGAAGCAACGCCATGCTCGTAAAAGTTGTCCCCGACGGAAATGATGAATCGGGCGTTCATTTCCCGGGCGGCAAGCGCCATTTGCGTGGCGACGTCCTGCTGGTCCTGTTCGCCGTTTCGTCCCCAATCACCCAGGACCAGAAAATTCAAACCGCCGACCCTGGCATCCTCGGCGAACAAGCGGTGCGGCAACAACGACCCGACCACCGTCGCTTGTGTGGCAACGAACAACGTGCGAACGAACTGGCGACGTGTCTGTTTCATAAAGTTACGCCAAATTATAACCTTGGTCTCCCGCTTCAAAACAAAAATCTGTGTGACGGAATGGTTACAAGAGATGCGGGTTTGGAATGAATTTCACGCAAAGCCGCAAAGCCTCAAGCCTGAATTCTGGCGACGGACTGCCGTTATCCTGCGACCTTTCCCGCTTGAGTTTGGCGGCCAAGCTGGTTTAGTGGGTCGCAGAAGTTCATCGCTGGCATCCACATCATGAATAAACAGCAGATTGCGGAAAATTTGAGAAACGAAGTCGGGGAACTGGAGGTTTCCATCCGAAAAGTCCAGACCCGTTGTGAGCGGTTAAAGAAGTTCGTGCTCGATCTGGAGGCGGAGATCGCCGGCCCGACCGCTCAAGACCCCGTTCCCGACAGCAAATTAAGAAAAGCCATCGACCGGGTGTTTGGCGAAACACCGAAACGAAAGCTCTGACGCCAGGGACGGTTTACTCCATTCCACTGCGGGCAATAGGTGGCGGCACCGATTTCAGCGATTGGAGCAAACCCGTCTCACCCATGGCGCTCTGACAAATCAACAAGTCGAAACCTGCCGACCGCATCTTGGCGACTCGTCTCCATCAATGGTTGTCATGGTCCCCGCCATGGTCCCCGCCATGCTCTCCGCCTTGGTCGCCATGATATCCGCCATGGTCTCCACCATGGTCCGAATAACCTCTGCCACCTCCGCCGCCCCGATCGTCCCGGAAAATGCAACCGGTGGAAGTGAACAAGATGAGGACCAAGCCAAGAAAAAGGACAAATTTCATAGATCAGAGCATTCCTCATTCGGGATGGAGCCGCCATGGGGTGAACACCCTATATGACAACCGGGGTGACCCGGCTTTATAGTAGCGAGGTAAAGGCACAGATTTCGCTCAAGCCGGCAGCAGGTGAGTTATGATGAACGATTCAAGTTCAGTCCAAGACGAATCCAAGCCATATAAAAGCGCACAGAAAATTTGATGCGTCGCAATATTTGAGGGTGCGCTTAAACGGATGATCAACGCGTCTCCGGTACAAGAACCGAAAAGGCGAATCGCAGGAAACGGAACAAAATGATATTTGACAAAGAAATGGACCAGTTTTTCATACGAAATTGCTATTCTGAGAAGGAACGTGAACAGGTCAGAGTGTGGCCGGCCTACCAGCTGGCGAGAGACAAGAATGACCCCATCGAAGGACAGGAGATTGCCACCCAGGTTCTCGAAGCCAGGGCAAATAAGCGAACCGAAGCTCGGCAACCCTTATAACATCTTCGCGCGGACGATTGCTGGCAACACCGGTTACAGCGATTGGAACAATCCCGTCTTGCGCATGGCGATTTAAATAGCGGTGGTGTCAATACTCAGGACTCATTTACGTTTAATCTACCAGCAGCTCACGCTCATTGATGCGGCGCGGGCCAGTTCAAGGCGGCGACGGAGGAGGCATTCAACCTCCCCGGCCTCGACTTTGGGGTGTTGACGGCGAATTTCCTCGCACGCGATGTCGCAGGACAACTCGTGCAGGTCCGATGCTCATTTTCTTGACGAACAGCCCCGTTCCCGCAAAGCCTGATGGAAAATCGTACTTCAATGCCGTCCAAGGACAACCACAGAACATCGAGATACCGCGTCGTCAAAATCGTGGCACTCGTCGTTTGCCTGAATTTGATTCTGACGGCTCGCACATTCGCCGGCCCGCCGTTTTTGACCGACGACCCCGAGCCGGTGGAGTATCAGCATTGGGAGGCGTATTTGTTCACATTGGGTGATCATTCCGGCAGCTATAACGTCGAAGGCCCGGCCGTCGAGCTGAATTACGGCGTGCTGCCCGATACGCAACTGCATTTGATCGTGCCAATGACCACCGTGGGTGGTGGCGGCGTGCCGGTTGCCTCCGGTCTGGGCGACACAGAGTTTGGCATCAAGTACCGTTTCGTTCACGAAACGAACGGCTGGCCGCAAATCGGGGTTTTCCCGCTGGTCGAATTCCCCACCGGCGATGCCGATCGCGGTCTGGGTAACGGGCGGACCTGGTTTCAACTGCCCTTGTGGCTGCAAAAAAGCTGGGGGCCGTGGACAACTTACGGCGGTGGCGGCGAGGTTTTGAATTCCGCACCCGGCCAGCGCGGTCATCCTTACGGCGGCTGGCTGGTGCAACGTGATTTCGGGCCGCACCTCACGCTGGGCGGTGAATTTTTTGCGCAAGGCCAGGACACGGACGACCACAAAGGATTTGCCGCGCTCAATTTCGGCGGTTCCTGCAACTTCAACGAACATTTCAGCCTGTTGTTCAGCGCCGGCCACAGCGTTGCCGGCGATGATCACATGCTCTGGTACTTCGGTCTTTACTGGACCTGGTGATTTGACAATTATGAACCCGAAGGCTGACACTCAATTCGCTTACCCTATCTGGCCTGGTTATTATGCACGCAGCGATGCAACTTTCGGTGTTCTGGGCGCTGGCTTTCGTGTCGCTCTGCATAGCCCTCGTCTTGCTGAACCTATTTTACAACCTGATCGGTGACGGCCTTGAACTGCTCAGCCTGGGGAAGGAGGCGATGATCGCCGGTATTGCCGCGCTGGTTGAAGCTGGATCCCTTTGGCTGGTGGTGACCTTCGTTCCGGCTGCCGGCCGGGCGATGATCATTCCTGTCCTTATCGTGGCCCTGATTTACAAGGTCGCGCACCTCGAAGATTGGGGCCGCTTCGAGGTTTTTTTGCTGGTCATCTTTCAGGTTTTCATCGGATGTCTGGTGGTGTCCTTGTTTACCGGCCATTTCCAGGCCGCCATGATTATCCTGGTCGGGTTTGCGGCAATTTTGGCGATAATTGTCGCGTTCGCGAAGAGCTTTTAACCTTGGATGTCTCCGGCCCAGGCCACAGCGATTGGAGCAATCCCGTCTCGCACATGGCAATTTAAAAACTGTATAGCACCCTCAGCCGCAGAGCGGCCAAGGAAATTAGCCGGGGACAACGTCCCCGGTTGCCGTAAAAAATGAATCACGTCCTGAAGGGACGTTGGAAGGCGTGGGTATGGTTCCGCCGTCCTTTCCGCCTTCGCGGCGCGCCAAAGCGCCGCTACGGCGCGATGGCGGCAGGACGAATTTAAATGTTGGACGATAAACCCGGCACGGTGTGCCGGGCTAATTTCCGGCGTCCCTCCGGGACAATCTGACGCCGGGGATGGTTTATACATTTCAAGTGCGGGCGGTAGGTGGCAGCACCGGTTACAGTGATTGGAGCAATCCCGTCTCGCACATGGCGATTTAGAAAATCGACGCCCATGCGCTGTTATCCCCCGACCCCCATCCCCTGTCACTTGGCCACCAAGGATTGACTCGTTTCCGGCCGATATTTTGGAAATTTTCTGGCCGGGATTCACATCTCAGAATGGCACGTCGTCACCTTCGGGTGGCCCTGCAGACTTGGATTTAAAATTCTCAATTGCCTCTTTTAGAGGCTCCAACCAAGTTGGAACAACAATAACCCCGATTAACTTAATGAAATAATCCGCCCCCTCCTGATCAGGGATGTATCGCTCCTCAATGCGAACGATAAAACTTGAAACTCTTGTGATTACCAAGCTTGCTATGTTTAAAAAGCTTCTATTACCCCTTCTGCGCTTCTTTCGCCCAAGCATCCTTCAACGTAATCGTGCGATTGAGCACCAACTTGCCGGGTGAGGCGTCTTTGTCCAAGACAAAATAGGCGAGGCGTTCGAATTGGTAGCGGAGTTCCGGTTTTGCATCTTTCAGGCTGGGTTCGCATTTGGCTGTTACCACTTCCAGGCTGTGCGGGTTGAGCGTGGATTTGAAATCAGCTGCCGGCCCTGTCGCGCCGGAGCTTGTAGCGGAGGCGGAGTCTGGCTCAGGCACGGTGAACAGGCGGTCGTAGAGACGCACTTCGGCGTCAATCGCGTGTGGGGCGCTGACCCAGTGGATGGTGCCTTTGACTTTGCGCGCGGCCGTGGCCCCGCCACTTTTGCTGTCGAGGTCGGCGGTGCAGCGCAGTTCCGTGATGTTGCCGGCGGCGTCCTTCACCACTTCATCGCATTTGATGATGTAGGCGTATTTCAACCGGACTTCGCCGCCGGGTTTCAACCGGAAAAATTTCGGCGGCGGGACTTCCTTGAAATCGTCCTGCTCAATGTATAGTTCGCGGCTGAACGGAATCTTTCGCCTCCCGGCCTCCGGGTCTTCGGGATTGTTGACGGCGTCCAATTCCTCGGTCTTGCCTTCGGGATAATTGGTGAGAACAACCTTGATCGGGTGCAAAACGGCCAGCCGACGCAGGGCGCGTTTGTTCAGGTCTTCGCGGATGGAGTGTTCAAGCACGGCCACGTCGGTCATGCCGTTGTATTTGGTGATACCAATGTTGTACGCAAAAGACCGCAGCGCGGTCGCAGTGACTCCGCGACGTCTGATTCCACTAATCGTTGGCATGCGCGGGTCGTCCCAGCCGGTGACGAGTTTTTCAGTCACGAGCTGGAGCAGTTTGCGTTTGCTCATCACGGTGTAGGTTAGGCTGAGACGCGCAAATTCGTATTGATGGGGCAGGGGACGTGGCAGGTCGAGGTTCTCCAGGATCCAGTCGTAAAGCGGACGGTGTACCTCGAATTCGAGCGTGCAGATGCTGTGCGTGATGCCTTCGATGTAATCGCTCAGGCAATGCGCGAAATCGTACATCGGGTAGATGCACCATTTGCCGCCGGTGTGATGATGCTCGGTGTGACGGATGCGGTAGAGCAGGGGATCGCGCATCCAGACGTTCGGCGCCGTGACGTCAATCTTGGCGCGGAGCGAGCGCTTGCCGTCGGGGAATTCACCAGCTTTCATCCGCGTGAACAGGTCTAAGTTTTCAGCGACCGGCCGGTTGCGATACGGACTTTCCTTGGCATTGCGACGGTATTCGTCGGTCTCGGTCGGCGTCAGGTCGTCAACGTAGGCGAGGCCTTTTTTGATTAGCACGACGGCGTATTCGTAAATCTGGTCGAAGTAGTCGGAAGCATAAAATGGTTCGAGCGGGACATCGGAATGTTTCCGTTCAACATCGGACGTGCCGAAGACAGGGGCCAGGTAAAAATCCGATTTGCCGTTGGACGTAACCGCTTCGGGGGTTTTGCCTTTGGGTTTGAGGCCAAGCCGGGTGTCCGCCCAGGCGCTGATGAGCCAGTTCACGTCTTCCTGGATGGAATCCACATACTCGACGTCTTCCTTGGTTGGGTTGGTGTCGTCCATGCGCAGGTTGCAGATGCCGCCGAACTCGTGGGCGATGCCGAAGTTCAGGCAGATGCTCTTGGCATGGCCGATGTGGAGGTAGCCGTTGGGCTCAGGCGGAAACCGGGTGTGGATGCGCGGGTATTTATTCTCCGCGACGTGTTTGGCGACGATATCGCGGATGAAATCAGACGGGGCGGCGGGCGGCGGATTTTCGATGTTCGGATTGCTCATTTGTCAGCGCGGAGGCTAACAAACGAGCGGGCCCTTGTCCAACCGGTGGTGAAGACAAATGGAACCATGAAATGCACGAACAAGTTGTAGAGTCGAGCCTATGGTTCGATTGGTAGTGGTACGTTTGGAATTTGAAGGCAGGGTCATCGCGCTGCGATGATCGCGCCGCGTTCAGCGGTGCAACGAACCCCCGGAGATTAATGGCGGTTTAGCTTCCGTTCGCTGAACGCGGACGGTGACGCCGCAGCGCGGCGTCCCTACCATCGCAAGACGTACCACGATGGCTTAATTCGGATTCGGCCGCAGGCCGAACGCTACACAACTCGGGTGCGTTTTCTAAATTTCGTGTGATTCGTGTGTTTTGCGGTTAATCTCCCAAGGTGAACCCGGTCGTGCTTCAAATCGCCAGCGGCAACGCTTTTTTCTTTGGCATGGGCCTGACAGTTGTCGCTTTTGTTTTGCGTCTCTGGCTGAGCAGCCGGGTTTGGATATCTGCGCTGACCGTCGGCTGGCTGATGGGCATCAGCTTGGTGGTCCTCTCGGCCACACCAATGTCTCATTGGCTATATGTCCTCTGGTTTGTGCTCTGCATTGCGGTGCGGGTTGCCTTCAATGTCCGGACTTCATTCCATTGGAGAGCCGCCATGGTCATGGCCTTTGCGTTTTTTTCGCTGTCCCTCTGCCTGACTGAGCTGCCGTATCGCCTGATGCTGCCGCGCCTGACTGTCTTCCTGGACGAACCGGTTTATGTTCTGGGCGATTCCATTAGCGCGGGCATCGGAACCAAGGAACGCACCTGGCCGGAGGTGTTGGGTGATTTGTCGAATTTGAAGGTGACCAACCTGGCCCGTCCGGGCGCGACGGTGGAAACTGCTTTGGATCAGGCCCGCGACATTCACAAAGCGAGCGCGCTGGTCATCGTTGAAATCGGCGGCAACGATTTGCTTGGCCACACCGACAGCCACGCATTCTATCGGCAGCTCGACCTGTTGCTGCTCAAATTAAAAGCTGGGAACAATGACGTCGTCATGTTTGAACTCCCGCTATTGCCGTTTTGGAATGCCTATGGCCGCGACCAGCGGGTTCTGGCTGAAAAGTATAAAGTCGCTTTGATTCCGAAAAGCTGCCTGGTGGGGGTGTTCGGCCCAAAAGGCAACACAGTGGATGGTTTGCATCTGACCCAGAAAGGTCACGACGAACTGGCCGGCGCGGTGTTGGGTTTGCTGAGAATCGAAAAGCCGGCTGAAACGCTTAAACCGCATTGAAATAACCTGAGCCACCCATGCCGCCGGAGATACCCATCGCGACGTTGCTGGTCATCCTTGCCACCGGGGTCGTTTCGGTGCCGGCGTTCACCAATTTCGCTCTGCGTGACAAACTTATATTTTCTTCCCACGCTATCTTCGCGGACAAGGAATACCATCGCCTGATCACCTCCGCATTCCTGCATGCCGACTGGCAGCATCTGATTTTCAACATGCTCAGCCTGTATTTCTTCGGACAAACGATGGAGCCGGCCATTGGCATCCTGCGCTTTTTGCTGATTTATTTCGCCAGCATCGTGGGCGGCGGTTTGCTTTCGCTCTATCTGCATCGGAACCACGAGTATTTCTCGCTGGGCGCATCCGGCGGTGTGTGCGGCATCATCTTTTCGTCGGTATTCCTGTTCCCGGGCATCGCGATTGGTTTCTTTCTGCTGCCGGTGCAGGTTCCGGGCTGGCTCTATGCAATTCTGTTTCTGGTGTACGAGTTTTACAGCGGACGCAGACAGCGAACGAACGTCGGGCATGACGCGCATCTGGGCGGGGCCATGGTTGGGCTGCTCACCACGACCGGCTTGTTTCCCGAAATCGTCAGATGGAATCCCCGGCTTTATGCGGCGGTCATGGGACTGACTTTGACCATGCTGATTTATTTCTGGCAAAACCCGTTGAATCTGCCGCTCAGGGTTTTTCTCGAAGGGTGGGGGAGGCGGTCGGCTCAAATCCGAAAACCCAATCCGACGCCAGCCGAGGTGGATGCCATTCTCGAAAAAGTTTCCCGTCAAGGCATCCAGAGTCTGACCAAAAAGGAACGGCGGATTTTGGAAAACGCCTCGAAGAGATGAAAACCCGCCCGCCAGGGTCAAGGATTACTGACGACACTGATGTCGGGCTGCTTGAACTGTTTGATGCCATGAACCATCCGGACCACCAACAACGCGGTAATGCAAAGGCTGGCGACGAGAACAAGAACGATTTTGAACAGTTTTTGTTTGCGCTTTTCGTGTGGCAAATGCGGAAACAGGACCCTTCCCACTTTTTTGGAGAGGTACGTTGTCATGTTTAGTTGCCCGTCGGCGGCGATATCGGTCAATGACGGTAAGAAGTCATCCACATGACCAATGTTCCGGTCGTGCAAAGACTGGCCATCAGGACCAGCATGATGATAAACATCTGGTTTTTGCGCTGGTCGCGGGCCAGATGCGGAAACAGCAACTTGCCGGTGCGTTTTACAATATATTCAGTCATAGTATTAAGGTGTTGATTTCCCCGGCCTTCCCGGGCCGGCTCCAAGTAAATCACCTTTTAGCAGGCTCTGTACCAGTGGACTGAAAAACATGGAAAGTGACCGCCGCAAAGGCGATTTATCGTGAAAAAACGGCCAGGAACGGAAGAAATGTCTTTCTCAAGGACACGCTGCCTCGAAATTCATCTGCCGGCCGGCAGACCCTGTTTAAACGTAGCGTCAGCCATCTTGGCTGACGTAGAGCCGAGCTTCCAGCCGGCGGAAAAAACCGTTCGCAATCATTAACGCCTTTGAAATTCCAAACCGCGGCGTCATGGCGGCGATTCTTCCGGGCGGCGCGTCCTCCGTAGCAGTACTGCGGAGGGTGGACAGGATGCCGCCCTCTACGGCAGGCCGGGAGGCTCGCCGCTACATTTTCAGACAAGCTATCAGGCGGCCAGGGTCTTGTTCTTGGCACGCGACTCCTCAGCCAGCTGCTTTTTGAATTCGACCAAGGCCTGCTGCAAACGGGTGTCGCCAACGGCCAGGATCTGTACCGCCAGCAGCCCGGCGTTTTTCGCCGCGCCAATGCCCACCGTCGCCACCGGCACGCCCGGCGGCATCTGCACGATGGACAGCAAAGAGTCGAGCCCCTTCAACGATTTGCTTTCGATGGGAACCCCGATGACGGGCAGGGTGGTAAAGGCGGCCGTGACGCCGGGCAGATGCGCCGCGCCCCCGGCTCCCGCGATGATGACGCGCAGCCCGCGTTTGGCGGCGCTGGAGGTGTATTCCTCCAGTCCGTGCGGGTCGCGATGGGCGGAGATGACCCTGGCTTCGCTGGCAATGCCGAACCCGGCCAGCGCATCGGCGGCAGCCTTCATCGTCGGCCAGTCGGAGTCGCTGCCCATCAGAATGCCCACCAGAATTTTGGATTCACTCGCTTTCATCGGCGGAAAAATAACCGGTTCCCCAAAAAAAGTCATCTGAATTTGAGTTGGTGCAAATTCATGAAATTCGTGTAAAACTCCCACGTTCTGCCATGACGACCGCCAACAAGATCACGATCCTGCGCATCCTGCTGATCCCGTTTTTTGTGGTTGCCTTGATTTATTATCTACAGACCGGCAACGAGCTTCACCGGCTGCTGGCACTCCTGGCGTTTGCAGTCACCGCGATTCTCGACGGGGTGGACGGTTACATCGCCCGGCATTACAACCAGAAGAGCGAGCTGGGAGCCATTCTGGATCCCCTGGCGGACAAGTTGTTGCTCGTGTCGGCCATCGTCACCTTGAGCTTCAATCACGGGCGATACCTGGGACAGATTCCACTCTGGCTCACCGGCACCATTTTGGGACGCGACCTGCTGCTGCTCATCGGCATCGCAGTCATCCGGCTGACGGTTGGCAAGGTGGTCGTGCGGCCGCGCGTCATCGGCAAAATTGCGACCGTGCTGCAAATGATCGTGGTCATCTGGATTTTGCTGGATTGGGACCGCGACCTGAATGGGCGCTGGCTCAAGCTCTGGACACTCGGCGCAGCGATCTGCACCGGCATTTCGGGGTTGCTGTATGTCTGGGACGGCGTGAAGCAGCTCGGCTCGCACCCCGCCAGTTCCGCCACCGGGAGGCAAACCACGGATGGACACGGATGAACACGGATTACGACAAGGCAAAATGTTGCTTCAGCGGGCCAGGTTGCCTCAATGGTCTGCGAATTTGTTTGCCTCAATGCCCCCTTTTTTTCTATCCGTGTTCATCTGTGTTCATCCGTGGTAAAAAATTATGGCGAAAGAACTTGAACTGAAGTTGAAGGAAAGCGATGCGGCGCCGGATTTTTCCGCGACGACCAATGGCGGTGAAAAGGTATCGCTCGGCGATTTCAAAGGCAAAAATGTCGTGCTCTATTTCTATCCCCGGGACGACACGCCGGGTTGCACGAAGGAAGCCTGCGCCTTTCGCGATCATTTTGCGGAATTTAAAAAGCGGGGCGCGGTCGTGCTGGGCGTCAGCACCGACCCGGTGAAGTCGCACGACAAGTTCGCGGTGAAATACAATCTGCCGTTCACGCTGCTGGCGGATGAGGATAAAAAGATTGTGCAGGCCTACGGCGTCTGGGGCGAAAAAAGTTTCATGGGCCGCAAATACCTAGGTACGTACCGCGTGACGTTTCTCATCGGCCCGGACGGCCGCATCCGCAAAATCTGGCCCCAGGTCAAACCGGAGGAACATGCCGGGGAGGTTTTGGCCGCGTTGTGAATCCGGCCGCCGGACCGCCCCAAGGCGGGACACCAAACGGCGGGGTGTTCATTTGCGCGACACGGCCCCGGCATTATTCGTGCTTGAACAGGGGCTTGCAACGTGCAGTCTAAGGAAAATCAGGAAGCGCAAAATTCACGATGAACCGCTGGCTATGGGTTTTGATTTGTACGGTTTCCGGCCTGCTGCTGCTGTTTGGCGGCTTGCTGGTGCCGGCGTATTTGCGCGCGGTGGATGTGAGCGTCATCCGGAATGCCGGGCGAAACACGCCAGGGCTGGTGGCCCAGGGACTGGCCTTGGTTGACCAGCAGAATGTGGGAGTGGCCTCCTTGTTCCTGGCAGCAGCGAGGAACGAAGACATTTCCGGCTGGCAAAAGCTCGGCCTGGCCGTGAGCACTGCGGTTCAACAGCATCCCAACTGGCTGGTCTGGGGCAACGACGCCGGCTTGCAGCGCGTGTTCCGGGAGGATTCCCCGGCATCCGAACCTTTCACCGAATTTATCATCCGACAAAAAAACCGCGAACGCGCCCTGGATCTGATGCAGGTTTCGCCGAATCCGGCCGTGCAGGAATTGCTCCGCTGCCGCGATCTGACCACGGTCCTCTTCCCGCCGTCGTCGTCCGCTTCCGGCCAGACCTTCGACGCGGCCGTGTCGATTTGCGGATTATTGGTGGCTGAAGGGCGGTTTTCCTCGGGGCTGGGTGACGCCATTTCCAAGCTGGCCACCACCGCCAATCACGGCGGAAATTCCCGCCCGTTGGAGATGATCCTGATGGATTTGATGTCGCTGGGCCAGCGTTTCAACTGGGATCAACTGGTGGCCTTTACCGGACGGATCGAGGATGCGGAGACGTTGCATTCCCTGGCCGACCAGGTGCGGGACAGCGGGTCGCAATTGCCGGTGCTTTTCACCGGGGTGGTGCTTTCCGGCAAACCGCGTGAGATGGCCAGGTACCTCACCGACTTTGACCAGACGGGTTTGACCGGTCTGGGGGCGTGTCTCCAGTACGGCGCGGGCGGTGTGGCCGAATTGCTGGGGCGCGACCGGCTGGTGTACCGCACCGGCTACCGGCATCCGTTGGCCCTGGGGCTGAGCCAGCAAATACCGCGGCTGGCCATCGCCCTCAAATGGCTGGCTTACCTGGCGAGCGGATTTTTGCTGGCCATGGCGTTGCATTTCGCGCGCCCGGCGGTATCGTCCCTGGAACGGCCGTTGCAGGTGCGCGGCTTTCACCTGGTCCGTGAGACTTTGTTTGCGTTGGGATTCCTGCTGGTGGTGTTGCTTCTGAGCGAGCCGTTTCTCGCCCAGGACACCCGGAAAGAGCAGTTTGCCTTTCGACTGCACGTGCCCATGACGGGCAACGTGGTCCTGGCCGGATTCACCCGCGCTCACCCAACCGTTATGAACAACATCATCCTGCTGACCCTGCTCCTGTTCTTCGTGCTGCAGGGGCTGCTTTATGTCGCGTGCCTCGTCAAGCTGGCGGAAATCCGCCGGCAAAGCGTCGCGCCGCGCATCAAGCTCCGACTGCTCGAAAACGAAGACCACCTGTTCGATGCCGGCCTTTACCTGGGCTTCGTCGGCACCATCATTTCGCTCATCCTCGTCTCGATGGGCGTCATCCATTTCAGCCTGATGGCCGCCTACTCGTCCACGTCGTTCGGCATCATCTTCGTCTGCGTATTTAAAATCTTCAACCTGCGCCCGACCCGACGGAAACTGCTCCTCGAAGCCGAGGCCGCCGACACCACCCGCTCCGCATGAACCGAAGCATCCTCATCGTCATCTGCGATTTCCTGTTGCTGAGCCTGCTGACCTTCTCGACGGACCTCAGCAAGATGGCCGGCGAGGACGAAGGCGCCGTGGCGAGCGCCAAGGTGGATGCCGTGCCGAAATCCGATGCCAGCGGGAAGGATCTGGCGGCGGCCATGAAGCTGGCGCTCGCCGAGGAGCAGAAAAACCGCGAGCAGTTGCAGGCCGATCTGGCCAAGGCCCGCGAGGATGCGCGGCAGCAACAGCAGCAATTCGCGCAACAGGCCCAGCAATTGCAACAGAAGCAATCCAACCTGGAACAGCAATACACCGCCGCCCAGGCCAATATCCAGGACCTGAACCGGAAATTGCAAAACACCGCGGACCTGTCCAAGGAACAACTGGCCTTGAAAGAAGCCGAGGCCAAGAAGCAGGCCGATCTCGCGGCCTCATTGCAGCAGCAACTGGCGCAGTTGAACAACCAGCTTCGTGCCGCCGACACGGAAAAGCGCATCGCCACCGGCCAGGTCGCCCTCATGCAACAACAGGTCGAGGCGGAACGCGTCCAGAATGCCCGGCTGGCGGAAGGCGTCAAAGCCCTCGCCACCAACTCCAGCGCCTTGACGAAGGAAATCCGGGAGAACCGGTCCCTGGCCCCGAATGAAATTTTCAACGAAGTCGTCTCCAACCGCGTCCAGACCAGTTTCCTGGCTTCCCGGACCGGGCTGTTTGGCACGGACGCGAGCAAAAACAAGACGACCGAAACGGTGCTGGTCACCGACGGTTCCCTGACCTACGCGCTGTGCCACGTGCAAGACACGCCGTTGACTTTGTGGGATCCGGGCACGGAATGGGCCGCGCTGGATGGGACTCTGAGCCACAATCAGGCGCAGGTCCCGATCCATACGCTGTCTTTTCACGTGAGCGATCCGCGCGTGGTGTTCATGCCCATCACCCAGGCAGAAGCCACCCAGCTCGGTTGCCGGGTTTATCCGATCGCGTCGGACCCCTACAAATTCCAGGATGCGGTGTTGATCAATGCCGATGAAGGTTACTACGGCACGTGCAGTTTCCAGATCGATTTGACCACGCCGGAATACGTCAAATTGGACCGGAGCCTGTTGAAGGGATTGTTTGGCAAGTTCAACCCTTCCCGCGGCGATCTGGTATTCAGCCATAACGGCGAGCTGCTGGGAGTCATGGCCAACAGCAGTTATTGCCTGATGCTGCACAAATTTGGCGCGGCGGGAACGCTGCAATTCGGCCAGGCTTCGCGCGGCCAGCATACCGGCAGTGTCCTGTCGGAGATGTTTTCCTACGTCTTCCAGCTGCCTACCAAGTTGCAGTAATCGGATGCTAATAATGGTCTTGAGGTCAATGCATAGTCGGCGCTAAGGACTGGCAAGTCAGTGTGGTTTGTCGTAGGCTTTGCAGCATGACCCGCGCTTACGGGGATGGCATCCCAACTCGGAAGGGTTTGAAGTCGCACCCCGGTATTTGGCTGACGCTTTTACTTTGTGGGGTGCTGATGGCAACGGTGGCCACCGCAGACGCAACACCCGCACCCAACCTCGGCGATCCGGTTGGTTTCTTTACCAATGTTGCCTCCCGTTTGTTGTCGTCCGAATTGAATCTGGATTTAACCCGGATCCAAGTTTACCCGACCAAGCAATACACCCCTGCCGTCCACCGCCTCCTGCAAGTCACGGCGAATGTCTATGACGCCACCACGACCAATCCATACCCGTCGGTCTTCCGTCCGTTGTTTTCGCGGGACGCCGATGGTTACGGCACCAACGTCTTCATCAGTGGCTTCACCAATCTGGTGTCGGTGAACCTTGCCGACCTGAATGACCATCAACTCGATCTTCCGATGGATGCCGTGGATTTATCCACCATGAGCGGACCCGTGATCAATAAGGCGCTGAACGTTTATGGCATTCCGTGGATCATCGGCGCCAGAAAAGGTTTTCCCAACTTCAATGAAGTGGCGATGGAAAATATTTTCCAACTAACGCGAAGAATACAAGTCACCCGGGCAACTCCCACCGCAGCTGTCAGCACCTATGATTACAATCAAATGTACATGGTGAACCTTACCAACCAACTCGGCGTGGAATGCTGGAATTCTTACAAAGGCAGCTATACCAACCCCTTAACAATTTACGTCACCGATTATTTGAAGAATGTCATCCTGACGAATGACGAAGGTTTCGGCACGAACATGAGCTTTAATATATTTGGAGCCCTTTCGATTAACAGTTGGCCGGGTTACAATCCGTATCTGCCCAGTGCATCATTCCAAATTCCGCTCAATGCGAGCCTCATTTCGATTACCAATTCAGTTTATCGTTTTAATCCGGGCGGCACACCGTATTTGACGACCAACCTGGCATCGCCATTTGAAAGTAATGTGGTCATCAATGGCTCAAAATATCCGCAACCGCACTGGTGGCTGATGACTACAAACCGGCTTCGGGTGGTTATGCTGGAACCCATCACTTCAGGAAGTGCCACCAACCGCGTCATTGATTACTTGCAGTTATGCGGGCCCGTCAGCTTCCGGGATTTAAGCGCAGAAGTTCAGACTTGGAACACGGGAAATCACTTGGGATACAACGGCCTTTGGGTAACGAATTTGGGACCTCAAAGCGTTCCCATCTGGTTAAACACCCAGTTGGGTGTGTCATTTGGGGAGTATGGGCTTAATTCAGGCAATCTATTTGGTTCTTGGGGGACGACTGATCTCGTGCAGGTCGAAAACGAGATAGACGCATTCCGAGCTTTTTTCCATTTGAGTCCACTTTATAACAATTCCAGCGGTGCTCAAGATGTTGGTAATGCCCTTACCACCAATGCACTGGTGGCGCCTTTCACGCCGATTGCCACGGTTGTCCAGCACATCTCCTGGCAGGCAAATGACCCACTCGCGCACTACCAAGCCAGCGATTTGAACTGGGCGGCTGCTTATCACCTGGATCACAGCATGGACAATTTGACGGATGAAAACCTCGGAGCTTTGAATCAACGTTATACGCCTTGGGGCGGAAATCCAAACATAGGAATTGACCCGTATCCTTATTTTTCCGCAATCAAAGACCCGCTGGTGCAACAATCAGACGATTGGGATTTTCCCACCAGCGAATCTTTGGCCGGCAACTGGTTGGGTCGCGTCCATCGCGGTACGCCTTGGCAAACAATATATCTGAAAGCATCGGATGTCCTGGGTACAAGCCTGAATGGAGTTAATATCGGCACCAACCTGTGGATGAATTGGGCAGGGGACCCGGATGCGAACGATGCCGCTGCCATGGCCCCGGTACAGGACTGGCATCTGGCCAGCCTGCTGGCGTCTTTGTTCAACACGAACGATTTCCGCACCGTGTTCTCCGTCAACAATCCCAGTCCCGATGCGTGGAGGGTGCTGCTCGACGGGTTGACCGTCTTCACCAACAATCTTGATTCAATCACCATTTCCTCCAATTCGCCGCAGGCTTCAGCCATTGCCAGCGCCATCGAATCCACGCGAACCGGTCAGTCGGGACAGTTTTTCCGCGACGTCGGAGACATTCTGGCGACACCGCAATTGACCGAGCAATCGCCGTTTTTGAACGGGAACGACCCTACCACCGAAATCAGCGATGAAGCTTACGAAGCCATTCCGAGCCAGTTGCTTTCCTTGTTGCGCGCGGATTCAATCGGATCGGTGACTTCTTTGAACAGGCAAGTCATCGTGCAATTCACCGGTTATGACGGTCATCCTTACGCAGTTCAAGTTTCGTCGGACCTCGAAAATTGGACCAATCTCGGCACCAATTATCCTTCAAACGGAACATTCAGTTTTACAAATTCGGTGGCACCGGGCGCAAACCCGCAGTTTTACCGTTCCGTTCTACTGCAGTAACCCGCGCGGCCATTGGCGCAATCCTGATTTGACAGGCGCGGGCGGAATCTGGCATATCTCCTCCAACAAAGGAAAAGTTAAACATAAAACAAACAACGATTATGCCAATTCCCATCGGTTCCAAAGCTCCTGACTTTACGCTCAAGTCCAAACAGGCCTCCGGCCTCGTGGATGTGAAGCTCAGCAACAACTTCGGCAAGAAGAACACCGTGCTGCTGTTTTTCCCGCTCGCCTTCACCAGCGTCTGCACCAAGGAAATGTGCGACCTCACCGCCGGCCTGGGCGCCTATACCGGACTCAACGCCGAGGTCATCGGCGTGAGCGTGGACAGCCCGTTCACCCAGGAAGTGTGGGCGCAGAAGGAAAAAATCGGCATCACCCTGGCCAGCGACCTGAACAAGACCACCGCCAAGGCGTATGACGTGCTGTTCCCGATGCTGGCCGGCGTGGGTGACACGGCGGCCCGCGCGGCCTTCGTCATCGATAAAAACGGTGTGGTGCAATACAGCGAACAAACGCCGACACCCAAGGACCTGCCCAATTTCGATGCCGTCAAGGCGGCCCTGACCAAGTTGAGTTAATTGTCCAGGCAACGGATCGTTGGGACTGTAGCGTCGGTTGTCTCAGCCGACTGGTGCGCTGGGGACAGCGCACACTACAGCAAAGCCGACGGTGTCAAATTCTGGATGCAATCGGTACCGTTCGGGCGCTCTTTTGGGCGGCCTGATTTTTTTGAGGATTTTTCATCACGGATGGACACAGATGCACACGGATGGAGAGAAACGCAGAGGCGCAGAGGTCGCAAAGAGCCGCGGAGAATTTTTACCCTTCGTTTCTCCGCGTCCTCTGCGCCTCTGCGTTTAGTTTTGTTATCCGTGCCCATCCGTGTTAATCCGTGGTTTAACTTTCCGGCTGGGAAACTGATTTACAGTCTTGGCGGGACGTTTGCACCAGTGGCCCATTCGGCGATCGGCCGCAGGTTGCCGCATTCCGGGCAGGAGGTTACGGCAAATTGAGTTCCGCAGTTTGGACAAACACCGCGGGTTTCAAATGTATCGAAAGGTTTCCCGCATTTGCCGCAACCCCAGAAGGGCCCTTGCGGTGGCGCCAGCCGGCAAACCGGGCAGGCGAAACCCTCACGGCGCGGCGCAGCCGCGACGCGGGCCAACGCCCGCGCCTGCGTCAGGCCACCCCAGCAATTCAACACAATCAATACGCAGATGCCGCCCAATACGGGGTTTTTCTGCAACACCGCCAGCCCGATCAGCGCCGCCACGCCGACGAACCCGATGACGCTGGCAATCATCAAGCTTTTCGCGCGTCCAAACACAAACCAAAGCAACGACCGCAAAATCTGTCCGCCGTCGAGCGGATAGATCGGCAGCATGTTGAAAACGAGGAGAGCGACATTGATGTAAAAAAGCATGAAGATAAAATTGAAGGCGTCGGGATGCACATCCTCCCAGCCGGCGGATTTTACCAGGAACAACAGGGCCCCGAACAGCGGCAACAACAATACATTCACCAGCGGTCCGGCGGCGATGCTCCACAGCGTCGCGCCGGGACGTTGCGGTGGCGATACATAAGCCACACCGCCAAGCACCCACAATACAATGTCGTGTGTTTTGCCCCCCACGGAGCGGCATGCCAGCTGGTGTCCAAACTCATGAATCAACACAATCAGGAACAGGGAGAAACATTCGGCCACGCTCCAGAGCAGGGACGAATATCCCCGTGCCTGATGGACGAAATAGGCGACAGCCAAAAACCATGCCCAGTGCAAATAGACGGTAATACCGAAGAGTTGAAACAATCGGATGGAGCCTTGGCGTGTTGGCATGACGGGCGATTTATCACACACCTGCCCGGGGGAAACAAGATTTTTGGATATGCCTGCCGCCGCTGTTTCCATTTCGTGACCTGGCTTTAACCGTACTGCCATTGAGATTCGCTCTGGGTGGGGTAAGTTATTCACAATGGCACCGCGTATTTTGATTGTGGATGACGAACAGGATTTCGTCGAATTGGTGCAATATCGTCTCGCCGGGCTGGGCGCTGAATTCATCGTGGCCGGCGACGGCGTGCAGGCGCTCAGCCAGGCCCGGTTGTTCAAACCGGACCTGATCCTGCTCGACATCCTGCTGCCGGACCTTGATGGTTTGTCGGTTTGCGAGATTTTGCGCCGCCAGCCGGCCACCAAAAAAATCCCCGTCATCTTCATGAGCGCACTTTCCAGCAACGTCACCAAACGCACCGCGTCCATGCAGGCGGACGATTTTTTCACCAAACCCCTGGATCTCCCGCGGCTGGAACGCCGCATCCATGAACTGTTGAATCCCGAACCGGTGGGAAAGTAGCCCGGCCACGGCCGGCATGCCGGATTGAACTTCATCAGGCTTGCGGCCATGTCCTAATTTGTAGGCGACGGGGTGAAGCGATTGGGCCAGCACTCCTTACGTCGTGCCCTACGACGGCAAATCAGGCACTACCAAGCATGCACTTCGCTTGACACATCTGCGCGGAGCCTTCATTTTCATTGCTTGATGGAAGTAATTAAGGAATTAAATGAGCACACCGCACAATTTGTTCAACACGCTGCAATCGTTTGATGCCGGGAACGGCAAACCGGGACGGCTTTACTCGCTGCCCGCGTTGGAAAAGGCCGGCATCGGACCGGTTTCAAAACTGCCGGTCTCCATCCGGCTTGTGCTGGAGTCCGTGCTCCGGAACTGCGACGGCAAGCGCGTGAGCGAGGCGGCGGTCCGCGCGCTGGCCAACTGGAAGCCGGCCGAAACCCGCACCGAGGAAATTCCGTTTGTCGTCGCCCGCATTGTGTTGCAGGACTTCACCGGCGTACCTTTGCTGGTGGACCTGGCCGCCATGCGTTCAGCCGTGCAAAAACTCGGTAAAAACCCAAAAATCATCGAACCGCTCGTGCCGGTGGACCTGGTGGTGGACCATTCGGTGCAGGTGGACGTGAACGGCTCGGCTGACGCCTTTCAGAAAAATCTGGCGATTGAATTTCAACGCAATCGCGAACGTTACCAGTTCCTCAAGTGGGGCATGCAGGCCTTTGACACGTTCAAGGTCGTGCCGCCGGGCATCGGCATCGTGCACCAGGTCAATCTCGAATTTCTCGCCAAAGGCGTGCTCGAGGCAAACGGTGTGTACTATCCTGACACGCTCGTTGGCACGGACTCGCACACGACGATGATCAACGGCATTGGCATTGTGGGGTGGGGTGTCGGCGGCATCGAAGCCGAAGCCGGCATGCTTGGCCAGCCGGTCTATTTTCTGACGCCGGATGTCGTGGGGGTGCATCTCACCGGCGCCCTGCGCGAAGGCGTCACCGCCACGGATCTGGCATTGACAGTCACGCAGATGCTGCGCAAGGCGAAGGTGGTCGGCAAATTCGTGGAATTTTACGGTCCCGGCGCCACGGCGTTGCCAGTGGTGGATCGCGCGACGATTGCCAACATGGCGCCCGAGTACGGTGCGACCATGGGCTTCTTCCCGATAGATGCCGAGTGCGTGAATTATCTCCGCGCCACCGGGCGCAGCGCGGAACATTGCCAGACCTATGAGAATTATTACCGCGCGCAGGGTTTGTTCGGCATTCCCCAAAAGGGCGATCTTGCGTATTCGCAGGAGCTGGAGCTGGACCTCGGCACGGTGGTGCCCAGTGTGGCTGGTCCAAAACGGCCGCAGGACCGCATCGAGCTCCCAAAGATGAAGGATAGTTTTGTCGGCGCCTTCAGCAAGCCCGTCACGGAAAATGGCTTTGGCATGAAGGCGGCTGATTTTGCCACCACACGGGCGGAGGTTCTGCTCAACGGCCACGGCAAATCCACCATCGGCCATGGCTCGGTCTTGATCGCCGCCATCACCAGTTGCACCAACACGTCAAACCCCAGTGTCATGCTGGCGGCGGGATTGCTGGCCAAAAAGGCCGTGGAACGCGGTCTCAGCGTGGATCCCGTGGTCAAGGCGTCGTTGGCACCAGGCTCGCGTGTCGTCAGCGATTACCTGAACAAGACCGGCCTGCAACCGTATCTTGACAAGCTCGGTTTCAATCTCGTCGGCTACGGCTGCACGACGTGCATCGGCAATTCCGGTCCGCTCGCCGCGCCGGTCGAGGACGCCATCGTCAAAAACAACCTCGTCGCCGCGTCCGTGCTCTCGGGCAATCGCAATTTCGAGGCGCGGGTCCATCAGAACATCAAGGCGAACTTTCTCATGTCGCCGCCGCTGGTGGTTGCCTTTGCGCTGGCCGGGCGGGTGGACATCGACATGAACACCGAGCCGCTGGGCACAGGCAGCGACGGCAAACCGGTGTTATTGAAGGAGCTCTGGCCGACGTTGCGTGAAATCCGCGACCTGATGCAGACCGCGTTGCAGCCGGAAGTCTTCCACCGGCTTTACAAGGATTTTGCCGGTCAGAACCCGAAGTGGAATGAAATCCCGTCATCCGTCGGCAACGTTTATGAATGGGACCGCCAGTCCACCTACATCCAGGAACCACCGTTCTTTACCAGCTTTTCGCTGCAGCCCGGCAGCATCGCCGAAATCAAGGGCGCGCGCGCGCTGGGAATTTTTGGCGACAGTGTGACGACCGACCATATTTCGCCGGCAGGCTCCATCAAGAAGACATCGCCGGCCGGGAAATATCTCATCGAAAACGGCGTCGAAGCCGCGGATTTCAACAGCTACGGTTCCCGCCGCGGCAATGACCGGGTGATGACGCGCGGCACGTTTGCGAACGTGCGCATCAAGAACCTCATGGTGCCCGGCGTGGAAGGCGGCGTGACCCGGGTGCAGCCGGCTGGGACACAAATGAGCATTTACGATGCGGCCATGGAATACATGAAAGCCAAAACGCCGCTGATGGTGATTGCCGGGCAGGAATACGGCACCGGATCCAGCCGCGATTGGGCCGCCAAGGGGACGAATTTGCTGGGTGTAAAAGCCGTCGTGGCCCAAAGTTTTGAACGCATTCACCGCAGCAATCTGGTGGGCATGGGCGTGCTGCCACTGCAATTCAAGGAAGGCACGACGGCCCAAAGCCTCAAACTCGATGGCACGGAAATTTATGACATCGTTGGATTGGGCGCGGATTTGAAACCGCAACAGGACCTGGCGCTCCGAATCACGCGGGCGGACGGCAAGGTTGAGAATGTACCGGTCCGTTGCCGCATCGATACACCCATCGAGATCGACTACTACCAACACGGCGGCATTTTGCCATACGTCCTGCGCCAGTTGGTTGCAAACGCACCGTAATATTGCGTTCCGGGCACGCCATCGCCGGTCAACGGTTCTCCTGGCGCTCCAGTTGGCCGACTTCGACGCCGAGGAGGCAGACGTCGTCGCTCAATTCGCTTTGACCCGAAAACTGCCGGATTTCAAATACCAGGGCCGACAGCATCTCCTTGGGCGGTAATTGGGCGTGTTTGCGCACGATGGTGGCGAGGCGCTCCTGACTGAAAATGTCCTGCTCGTTGCCTTCCGCCTCGATCATGCCGTCGGTGTAAAGCAGGATGACGTCCCCGGAATTCATGGGGCAGCGGCAGGTCGGAAACACCGCCTCTTTAAACAATCCGAGCGCCGGCCCCTTTTTACCGCCCGCCGGAGGGGCCAGGGATTTTACCTCACCCTGGCTGCGAAGCAGTTGCAGCGGGTCCGGATGGGCCGCGCTCGCGTAAACTATTTCCCCCGCCGCCACATCGGCGACCAGGTAAAAGGCGGTGGCGAACATGGTGGTGCCGGCCTGCTGGAAAACGCTGAGCAAACCGCGATTGATCTGCGCCAGCAAATCGCCGGGATCGGACGCTTTCAAACTTAAATCCTCCACCAGGGCGCGGGTCATGGCCGTAACCAGTGCCGCGCGCACGTCGTGACCCATCACATCGCAAATGAACACGCCGACCGAGGTGTCGGACAGGGCCACCACATCAAAAAAATCGCCGCTCACCGTGCCGCTCGGGAGGAAGAAGCTGTAAAATTTCAGGGCGCTTTCATGCGGTGGGCGGTGAGGCGGCACGGTGGGGAACTTTTGCGGCAGCATGGCGAGCTGCAGCTCCCGGGCCATTTTCATTTCCTCCTCGATCTGCCGGTTTTTCTTTTCCAACTGCCGGGTGCGTTCGGCGAGCGCCTGCTCGGCCAGCTTGCGTATCGTGATGTCACGCGAAATGCCAAAGGTGCCGATCACCCGCCCGGAATGATTGCGGAGGGGCATTTTGGTGGTCAAAACCCAGGTCACGCTTCCATCGGGCCAGGTTTCAGCCTCCTCCAGATTTTCCATCGGTTGGCCGGTGCGCAGGATCTTTTGTTCATCGGCCAGGGCCTGCTCGGCGTGGGGCTGGGTGAAATAGTCGGCATCGGATTTGCCGATTGCATTCTGGGGATCTGTCAGCCGGTGTCTCTTCGCCAAGGCGCGGCTGATCATCAGGAAACGGCTGCGGAGATCTTTGAAATAGATGGCATCGGGGATGTTGTCCATCAGGGTTTGCAATAAAAAACCCTCATACCCGTGTGCCAACTGGCCGCGATGACGTTCAATGGCCTTGTGAAGGCTGGTGGCGAAGATTGGACCCGTTAATTGCTGTTTGAGCAGATAATCCTGCGCCCCGATTTGCAAGGTTCGTGCTGCCACTTCTTCATCCGCCGCATCGGCCACCACGACAATCGGGGTTCGTGGTGCGGCCGCCCGGGTCTGCCCAAACGAGTTCAGCAATCCCTGGCTGTCCGGTAATGCCAGTCCCAGGACGATGAGATCGAAACTGCGGCCATCTAGTTTTTCCAGTCCCAAGGAAAGCTGGTTCACTCGCTCCACATCAAAATCATCCGATGGCAGCAATTTCTGGCAATCCGAATTGCCTTCCATCAACAACACCCGGGAACGTGCTTTGGACATATGGTTGGGGCCGCTGTTCGGTCAGAACATAGTGATTGCGCCTTCCGGCGTCCAGCATGATGGCAAGGAGAACTTCATCACCGGGGCAAAACGGGTTCGCTGCGTTCGGGCCTGGCGGCGTTCTGCTGACGCTTGCGCAAGGCGACGACGGCGATGACACAAGCGGTCCAGGTCGGGAGGTCTTCCAGCAAGGGAACCAGTTCCAGGGCAAAGGTCGGCAGGAGCAACCAATGAAAACCCAACGCCCAACTGGTCAATACCATCGCCACCAGGTCAATGGCCTGGTCCGCACCCGCCCAGCCGAACCAGCCGAGAAGCAATTGCGATCCGTCGGCAACCACCGCGATCGCCAGGGCCAGAATGATCCGGATGCGCGTCAGGAGCGGCACCCGCATCAGGCGCTTGAACTTCAGCAGTTTCAATCGGAGGGTATGTTTAACCACGGCGGCGGGATTTTCAACTGCGATGCATACCAACTTGCTGCTGGCCGTCGAAGTTCTATAATCCACACGTGCTCGATATCAAACTAATCCGCGAACAGCCCGATTTTGTGCGTCAGCGTCTCGCCACGCGTGGGGCAGGGGATGAAACCCATATTGACGGGCTGCTCAAGCTCGATGAACAGCGCCGCAAGCTGCTCGCCGAGGTCGAATCCCTCAAGGCCCGGCGCAATCGCGCTTCGAAGGAAATCGGCGCCCTGATGGGCCAGAAGAAGACCGCCGAGGCTGAAGCGAAAAAGACCGAAACGCGCGAGCTGGGCGATCACATCACCACACTGGACAAGGAAGCGGAAGCCATCGAGGTTTCGCGCCATCAATTGATGCTGCGCCTGCCGAACCTGCCGCATGAATCGGTCAAGATCGGCAAAAGCGCGGAAGACAATCCGGAGGTCCGGGCCTTCGGCGAAAAAGCGGCTTTTGCCTTCAAACCGAAGTCGCATGTCGAATTGTGTGAATCGCTGAAACTGGTGGATTTTGCGCGGGGCGCCAAATTGTCCGGGAGCGGTTTTTTATTGTACACAAACTGGGGCGCACGGCTGGAGCGGGCATTGATCCAATTTCTGCTCGACTTGCACGTTCATGAGCACGGCTACACGGAGGTGTCGCCGCCGTTCGTGGTCGGACCGCAATGCCTGGAAGGCGTCGGCCAGTTTCCCAAATTCAAGGACCAATATTACGGTGTGGCCGAGGGCGATGACAAAGACAAGCTGGGCAAATTGTATCTGGTTCCCACGGCCGAAACGCCGTTGGCGAACATTCATCGCGAGGAAATCCTGCCGGAGAAGCAGCTGCCGGTTTATTACTGTGCTTATACGCCATGCTTTCGCGGCGAGGCGGGCGCGGCAGGCGTAGGCACGCGCGGCATGATCCGGGTGCATCAGTTCGACAAGGTCGAGTTGATCAAGATCGTCAAGCCGGAAAACGGTTATGCCGAACTGGAGAACATGGTGGCCAACGCGGAGAAAGTCCTGCAACTGCTCGGGCTGCACTACCGCGTGGTGCTGTTGTGCACGGGCGACATGGGCTTCGGCAGCGCCAAGACCTACGACATCGAAGTTTGGGCGCCAGGGCAGGGGACCTATCTGGAAGTGTCGAGCTGCTCAAACTGCGAAGATTTCCAGGCCCGCCGGATGAACCTCCGCTTTAAAGCGGAGTCGGGCGAAAACAAATTCCCGCACATCCTGAACGGCAGCGGCACGGCGCTGGCCCGTCTGTTTGTCGCGCTGATTGAGACCCATCAGCAGGCCGATGGCAGCGTGCTAATTCCCTCGGCCTTGCAGCCCCATTTGAAAACCGACCGGATTTGCCTGTGACCTTCGCTCCCTTTATTTACGAGATACGATATACGATTGACGCGACCTGTGGGGTGCGCCGCGTAAATCGTATATCGTATATCGTAAATTAATGAGAATTCTCCTGGCCAGCAGCGAACTCCACCCGTACTCCAAGACCGGCGGGTTGGCGGACATGGTCGGCGCACTGGGCAAGGCGCTTGCCCGGGCGGGCCATGAGGTGGTCACTGTGACGCCACTGTATCGGGGCATTCGCAAAAAGTTTCCCGGCATCCGGCGCAAGGACTGGCAGTTTGATCTGCCGCTGGGCCCAAATCGCGTCCAGGGCGGCCTGTGGTCGGTGGAAGTGGAAAAGGGCCTGACGGTCTATTTCGTCGACCAACCGGGGTTTTTTGACCGGGCCGGGATTTATGGCGAAAACAACATCAGCTACCCGGACAATGCCGGGCGATACATCTTCTTTTCCAAATGCGTCGCGCACCTTGGCCGTTATCTGCCGTGGCGACCCGAAGTGATTCATGTCCATGACTGGCAGGCGGCCCTCGTGCCGGCCCTGCTGTTGCATCAGCGGACGGCCGAAGGGTGGGGGAACCCGCCGCCAACGTGCCTGACCATTCACAATCTGGCTTATCAGGGGACTTTCCCGGCAGCCGCTTTTGCGCTGGCCAATCTGCCGGCGAATTTTTTCAACATGGAAAGCGCGGAATTTTTCGGGCAATTGAATTGTCTCAAGGCGGGCATTGCCTTCGTGGACACGATCACCACGGTCAGTCCGCGTTACGCCCGGGAAATTACGACGGAAGAATTCGGCTGCGGTCTGGACGGACTTTTGCGCCGGCGGCAGAACCGGCTTTTCGGGATTTTGAACGGCGTGGATTACGAGCAGTGGAATACGACGCACAATCCGTTTCTGGCGCATCCTTATTCCGCCGCGCGCCTGGCCGGCAAGGCCCGGAACAAGATTGAACTGCAACAGGAACTTGGTTTGCCTGCCTCGGCCGGCACCCCGCTGTTCGGCACCATCACCCGGCTGGCGGAACAGAAGGGGGTGGATATCAAATTGGGTGCGTTGGAGGAAATGTTAAGTTCAAAGCTGCAGTTCGTCCTGCTGGGCAGCGGCTCGCCGGCGCTGGAACGCGCTTATCTCAGCCTGGCCCGGCGTTTCCCGCTCCAGGTGGCGGTCCGGATCGGTTACGACGAAGGGCTGTCCCATCGGATTGAGGCCGGTTGTGATTTTTACATCATGCCGTCGCGTTTCGAGCCGAGCGGGCTGAACCAGATGTACAGCCTGCGTTATGGGACCATTCCGATCGTTCGCGCCGTGGGTGGCCTGGATGACAGCGTGATTGATTTTTCACAGGAAGCCCGGCGGGCCAACGGAATTAAATTTCGCGAATTTTCGGCCCGCGCCCTGGCCAAGGCGATCCGCAAAGCCCTGGCCATTTACGGGCAATCGGGCTTGTTGCGGCGTTACCGCCAGAATGCCATGAAGATGGATTTCTCGTGGGACCGATCGGTCGGTGAATACCTGAAAGTTTACGAAATTTCCGGAAATCTCAACTCTGGACCAGGTTGGCAAACCGCCGGGCCCGTTCCCTGACAACGCCGCTGGGATGGTCAGCCTGCCATGGAGCGTTCCAAAGCACGTAGAATTCAAAGTCGGTCGGCTGGCGTTTATGGTTGCGTTCAAACCGGGAAAGGCGCGGGTTCATTGTCTTTTGAGCTGCGGTCAGCGCCTCCTCGGGATTCAACGGATCGCCCCCGGGCCAAAGCTCGGGACGGATCTGGAAACGGGAAACTTCACCAACAGCTCCGACTGCGTGGTCGTTATTGCCACTTTCAATCATGGAAAGCGCCGACCAACGGTCCATGGCGAATGCAGGTTTCGCCAGACCGAGTCCGGCGAAAGCCAATATGACCAAAAAACGTACATTCATTGTCCACTAATAAAGCCAACTGAGACCAATCCGTCAACCGGATTATGTTGATATTAAATATAACAAACATTGTGTAGCTATTATTAAACCTCGATTTCGCGTGTCGGATAGATGTTAAGTCATTGATTTGCAATGTGGTAAAGTTGGTTTTGTAATTGTTGTAGCCATTAACAGCTTAACTAAAAATGTTTCCGAATGCATGACAAACCCGTTTTCGACGCCAAAAAATATCCCTAAAAAAGAGGCTTAAACACGGAAAACTGGGAAAAAGCCCCAACAAATGGCTACTTACTCCTCCACGTGATTGTAGAATTTGGACATTCTTCGCACCAGCCAGCGTGGTGTGATTCGTATCCAAAAGATCAAAAAACGGTTCCGCAGCCCCGGGATAGCGACAATTTTACCATGGCGGAAGGCTTCATACCCATGATGGGCAACGGCTTGAGCCGTCATTTTGGTTATTTTGAGTCGCCGAACCTTTCCGCCGCGAGCCACCTTCCCAAAATTCGTTTCCGTCGGACCAGGACAAAGTGCCGTCACGGTCAGGCCGCTGCCGGCCAGTTCTTCGGCCAAGGCCTCGGTGAAGGACAACACAAAGGCTTTGGTCGCATAGTAAACCGCCATGCCGGGGCCGGCCAGAAATCCAGCTACGGATCCCACGTTGATCACGCCACCACGCCGGCGTTCAATCATGCCCGGGAGAAACAACCCCGTCAGATTGGTGAGCGCGGCAACATTGACCTGAACCATTTCGAGCTGCCGCTGGAGGGGCAATCCGGCAAATATGCCTTGGGCGCCAAAGCCGGCGTTGTTGACCAGGACATCTACAACAATTCCCCTGCCCTCCAATTCCTTGAAAACGTGTCCGGGTGTTTCCGGACGGGAAAGATCCGCAGTCATTACGAGTGCTTCGATTTGATTCGTCCGTCGTAATTCGCCCGCCAGGGATTCCAGTGCTCCGATGTCGCGCGCGAGCAATACCAGGCGGCAGCCGTCGGCGGCAAAGCATTTTGCCAGTTCCAATCCGATGCCCGATGATGCGCCCGTGATCAGGACCGTTTCGCTGTTCGCAGCCTTCATCCCGTCAGCGCCTATTGGTTTCCCCAACCGAACCGTTTGGTAACGGGCCAATAAACGAAGAAGGATTTTCCGATGATGCTGTCCTCCGGGAAATCTCCCCAATACCGCGAGTCCAAGCTGTTCATCGTGTTGTCGCCCATCACCATGATGTGTCCGGTGGGAATTTGATAGACAGATGATGAGTCAGGGAAAAAGGGCATCTGCGGCTGACTGATATGTCCGGAATAATGGCTTTCCTCAGGAGGATGCTTGGGATCAAAGGAATAGACATTTTCAAAGTGCGGCGTGGACGAATCAAGTCGATGACCGTCAATCACGAGGTGCCGGTCGTCGCCGATTTGGATTTTTTCGCCGCCCAGTCCAACCATGCGCTTGATATAGAATTGATCCGGGGGAATGTTCCAGTAAGGACGATTTTCCCGGCGTTCTTCCGGTATTCCTGCCGTTTGGAAGACGACAATTTCCCCGCGTTGCGGCTTGCGAAAATTATAAGAAATCCGGTCCACAAACAGATGATCGCCGGCAGCAACCTTCAGTTTAACGACGTCATCGCCTTTATGATAGGTCTGGCCGCGCTCAAATTCCGTGTGCGGGTGCAACCCGGCACGATAGGCCATGGGATCCATGCCCGGGGGTGCCTCGCCGTAATCGGGTGGAAACCACATGACATGTTCCACGCCACCGATGGTGAATGACTGCCGGATGTTGAAGATCAGAAAGTGCGTCATGGGATTGACGGCATCGATCGTGCCATCGGCTTGGGCCACAACGTGGACATACGATATGCCTTCAAACCATTCCTTGATTCGTTCCCAGCCGGTGGGGATTTCAAACTTCGGGTCGCCCGGCTGGCCGTCGTGCGGCAGATAATTCTTCGAAGTGACCCCGAACAACGTCGGTTGCATCGAACCGGTCGGGATTTTGAACGGCTGCAGGAAAAACGTGCGGATGGCCATCGCCACGGCAATCGCCACGAGCAGGACCTCGACGTTTTCACGCCACATCGCGTTCGGGTACGGCTTGAGCCATTTGTTGGCCGCAAAATCGAGCTCGTCCATTTTGAGCCGGACCTTGCCGATGTTTTCCTTTGCGGCGATGGCGTCTCGCAACTGGTTCATCGCCAGGGTCACGGCGCCGATGGCCGCCGGAGCGAGGATGTCGCGTTGGGCATCCAAAAGGCGTTGGACCTGCTTCCGCATCGCGCACGCCTCGCGAACGGTTGAGGAAATGAGCCAGCGGAAAATCATAAATATTTAGCTTCGACACCAACGACGCGGATTTTCACAAATATATTTCGCGGCAAAATACCCGTAACGCAAGCGAATGAAAGAAATTTCCCTGCCGCCAGCGGTCGCCGGTGCTGTTGATGTTGCAACCTCCCAATTTTCCTGCACCCGGCGTGAACGCTTTCCGGCGGCGGGCGGCAGTTTGGTTTCCGCTCATTTGAGTTTGATTTTGGCCGGAAGGAACAATAAACCCACTCCGCCGACGAAACACATGAGGCCCATCGGCCCCAGTTTCAACCAGGGGATTGGTCCGGCCGGCCGGCCTTCGGCAGCAAAAGCCGCCACGACCAGAAAAATGCCGGACAGCAGCAGCACGATTCCGAACGCCAGATACCATTTATTCCTGGTCAAGTTCATCGGTTGAGTTTCACGCTTTCAACACTTCAATAAATGCCTCCTGCGGGATGTTTACGTTGCCAATGGATTTCATGCGCTTTTTGCCTTCCTTTTGCTTTTCGAGCAGCTTGCGTTTGCGGGACACGTCGCCACCGTAACATTTGGCCGTCACGTCCTTGCGGAACGCGCTGATGGTTTCGGACGCGACAATTTTGCCGCCGATCGCCGCCTGAATTTTAACCTGGAATTGCTGGCGCGGGATGACTTCTTTTAACTTTTCCGCCAGCGTGCGTCCCCTGCCCTCTGCCTTCGTGCGGTGCACGATGCACGAAAACGCATCCATGGACTCGGTGTTTACGAGCATGTCGAGCTTCACCATGTCGCTCTCCATGTAATCTGCCGGCTCGTAATCCATCGAGCCGAAGCCGCGCGTCATGCTTTTGATGCGGTCATGAAAATCAATC
>Ga0265338_10001218_pt1 | contig 42518 bp, 35 predicted proteins | sample 42126metaG_FD_193579 | JGI IMG/M metagenome (GOLD analysis project Ga0265338, IMG submission 193579) | Rhizosphere microbial communities from Carex aquatilis grown in University of Washington, Seatle, WA, United States - 4-21-26 metaG | ecosystem: Host-associated > Plants > Roots > Rhizosphere... | reverse complement strand
CAACCGACATTTATGCTCTCTCCTGCAGATATTTCTGCCCGTCCCAGACCGTCAATGTAACCGATCCGCCAGGATCTTGGCGGGTCCTCCGCAAGCCGTCGCCTGCATAAGAATACGTCGAAAGCTGCCCGGCGGGATTCGTGAATTGCGTCAGCCGGTTCTCCGGATCATAAACGTAGCCAGAAGAAGCCCCGCCCGCGTTCTGCACGGTCATATTTCCGTTGGCGTTGTAAGTGTAGGTCGTGATCACCGCGCCCTGGAGCGAGGTGACAATCTGGTTCGCCGCATTGAACGTCATCGAAATAGGGTTCGATCCCTGCTGGTTCTTCACAAGCACGTTCCCCGCCCCGTCGTAAGCGAAGGTGGCGTAAGCGCCTGAAAGTTGTTGGCCCGTAAGCCGGTCGGCGTTGTCGTTCGAATACGTCGTCAAGGTCCCGTTGTTGTTCCAGACCGTCTTCCGCCCCGCCGCGTCGAAAGTATCAACGAGCGTCGATATCGGCGTCAGAGACGCGTTTAACTCCACAACCGTCGTTTTCCGCCCGGTCGCGTCGTAAGAGAAGACCCTGGTCGAGCCAAGCCCTGACTGAAGGGTGGTGAGGTTGCTCGCCGCATCGTAAAGGCCGGTGTAAATGTTCCCATCGGGGTTCGTCTGCGCGTGAAGCCGGTTGTCCGCGTCGTAAGCGTACGTGAACGTCAGACCATCCGGATCGACGAGGGTCGAACGGTTCAGCACGGCGTCGTAAGTGTTCGTCAGGATTAACCCACTTGGCAGCATGATCGAAGCGATCTCATTGCGGACGCTGTAAGCATAGCTCGTGACACCTCCAACGTCATTCATGGTTAGTCTGTTGCCCACTGGATCGAAGGAGAACAGAAGCTGGGAGCCGTCATAGTACAGGGCCGTCGTCATCCGCGCCAACGGATCGTAGGACATCGTTTTAACATGCCCCAGTCCGTCAACGCGAGTAGTGTTCCGGCCAGCGAGGTCATAGAGAGTCGTCGTGATATTCCCCAGCGCGTCCATGATCGACGCCCTACGCCCGGCCGGGTCGTAAGCCATTGTGATGAAGTGTGCGTTCGGGTCCTGAATCGAGACAAGCTGATGCGCTTTGTCGTAGGCATATGACGAATAGTGTCCCAGCCCATCTGAACTGGCCACTTTGAGGGTGCTGTCGGCAGCGTAGACGATTGACGTAATGGCTCCAATCGGATTCATCATCGTCACTGGGTTCGAATCCTTGTCGTACGAAGTGCTCCAAGTATTTCCAAGCTTGTCAACCTTTGCGATCACTTCGCTTGCCAGGTCGTAGACCGTCGTCGCAATAAATCCGCGCGCGTCTTGTGTTGAGACGATTCTATTGACCTTGTCGTAGCTCGTGGTTGAGCGGAATCCCAGCTGGTCAATCGTTGCAATGACCCGGCTGTCGGCGTCGTAAACACTCGTGGTGACAAATCCCCTGGCGTTAAGAGTGGAAACGAGCCGCGCATTGACGTCATAGGAGTAGGTCGTCCGGAAAGCCAAGGCGTCAATGTCGCCTATCTTCTGCGCCGCCGAGTTATAAACGGATGTCGTAACTCTCCCGAGGGCATCCATGATCGACACCATGTTGCCAACCGTGTCATAAGAATAGGTTGTGAAATACCCGAGGGCGTTCTGCTCATTGATCTTGTTACCAAAACGATCGTAGCTATAGCTCGTCCGGTTGCCGACTGGATCGACCACAACCTGGAGCAGGCAAGATTGGTAAATGTAGGTCGTGATGGCTCCCGTCGGATCAGTCTGGGCGACAAGGTGGTCGGCGGCGTCATAGGCATAACTAGTAACGCGCCCGATCGGGTCAGTCATCTTGGTCCGCCGGTTGAGCGTGTCATAACCGTAGGTGGTGATTCCTCCATCCGATGCCATGACGGACGCGAGGTTCCCGAAGGAGTCGTAAGAGTTGGTGGTGATCAGGCCCCGAGGATCCGTGGTAGCCGTCAGTTGCCCGAAGGTGTCGTACGCGTAACTCGTCACCCGGCCCAGCGGGTCCGTTTGCCGAATCTGGTTCCGGTTCGAATCGTAGGCATACGTCGTCGTCGCTCCGTTTGCCTGGATATAAGTGGTGAGGTTTTGGTTGACATCGTACGCATAGGTGGTCACATTGCCGAGCGCATCAAGCACTACCTCAGGCAACGCATTGCTGTTGCTGGTGACGCTGTGGGTCCAGCCGGCCGGGATTTGTTTACCAATGAGGAAGCCTGACACGCTATCATAGACATACGTTTCCGTGTATCCCTGCGGGTAGTTGACCGTGCTCAGGTCGCCGTTAGTGGTGTTGTAGTTATAAGTCGTGACCGCCGCCGATGGCGCGGTCACATTGGTGAATCCGGCCGTCGTGGAGTAGGCGTAAGTCCAAATCCCCGAGCCCTGGGCGATCGACACCACCCGGTTGCTCGAATCGTACGCATAGGTCGTCACGTAGCCCTGAGGGTTCGTGATCGTCTTCAGCCGGTGCGACGCGTCGTAGCCGGATCTACCTCGTGTTTGGAACAAGTGTATGAAGAACCGCTGGTCCCTTGTTGCTAATGATGGAGACCGAAATATCTACAGCTTCCATTCGATGAAGCTTTGAGTCCAGGTAGGGCCTATAATAATAGGTCAGGGAACGAATCTTCATTCCAGAAGAAACGACAGTCCTCAATCCCTTGCCCATCAGGCTGTCCGATCGAAACGACGCGCACACATCGTCTGCATCCTCCGGTGGGCTTTCATCCAAAACGAAACGCGAAAAGGGCATGACGATACGTCCCTTCGAGTCGAGCTTCCTTATGTCGTAGCCAAACTGACCACTGAACCGATCGAGAAACTTATTTCTATCATCATCGCTACCGCTAATGATGATGCCAAATAAATCATTCGAACGCACAACCGCGGCCCCCCGGTCACCTTCTATTTTTGCAAACTGGCATACGAGCACAAGGTTTACGTCATCCCTGGCATCGTAGGTTGGCAATTGCATTGAAAAAGCTAAAAGAACTGAAATGCAAAACATCAGCTACACATGCTCCCTTTGGCCGTAGAAAGAGACTCGCACACCCCAGTAGCAGGCTTCTGGGGACCATTAAGATGCCCATTATTGTGGCATTGTCCAGCGTTAACCTCCTTTATAGTTGGTACCGTGCAGCCCTGTCCATAACCCCAAACATCATAAGCGTCATTAAATGGACTATTTGCCATTACATCGAATTGAAAATATTTGATGATCGCCCCTAGACCACAGGGTGGGCAAGGGGGAACGATGTTTTCTGTAAGACTGATCTGCATACATACCCTAAAATGGGCCACGGTTAAGCCCTTGGGACACGCAAGCGTATCTGTCCTCATTCCGGGCACATCGAGTATAGAGCAAGTCCCCACTCCTCTCGAGCAGTTGGTCTTTCCAGAACATGGGTAAGGAATCATGGTCGGGTTATTTGCGTCGCAATTGGCAGGGGTCCCGCTGGGACCATTCCAGCCCCAGTTCTGTAGCGAAGTACCTGGAGGGCCAGGAATTTGGGTGCGAGGATAGGTGCCGTCTGGATCATTTGTCCACCCCTCCATCCATGATAGAGAACAGGCATTCATAGGGTCAGAGCTGCCGACTCCAGGGGGAGGGACTGGGGTGGAGGTCCACTCTAAATGGAGATACCAGGTCAACCCGGCCCAGTCGCCATATGTTGGGGATGCAGCGTGAGCGCTCCAGGGGCATGGGTAAGTATAGTCATGCCCAAGTATTGGTGTAACAGGTAAGTCCTTTGAGATTTCTACAGTTTGAGGGCAGCAGCAACATTGTTCATTCGAACCGGTGCTATGGATTCCACTAGAAACTGTATCCCACAAACCACTCGGATCTGAGTTTGTACCAGGCACCAACGGATACCGGTAAGCGGGCTGGTCGGGCCAAAGGGGATCCAATGTGGTCCACCGGCAAAATGAGTTACTGTAATGCCGCGCCCGGACGTAGAACTCCGAACCTGATCGGCCGCTGTTGTAATACCCGAGTGAACCGATCCACAGAAAAAACGGCGACGGTGAGGGCGTCGTTTCCGAGATTACTGCGCCAAACGGCGAATATCGGTAGCTGTTTTGTAGTAAACCCTCGTTGTCATAAGTTGCGACAACAGAGCCCAGTGCATCGTCGCCGTAGGTTCTCAGGCCTGTGCCTGAAACTGCCTCCTCCGCGAGAATTGCGCCAGTGAATGTGTAATAGTTAGTAACAGCCATATTCAATGCCTCGCCTGCAGGTAGTCATCACCATCCCAAACGAAGGTCGTCAGCACTCCATAAGTTGAGGGATTTACCTCAGATCGCTTCTTTCCGGTCCAATCATATGTAAAGGTCGCGGTCCCGCTACCTGCAACCACGCTAGTAGACAGTCTGTTCTCCTTGTCGTACGTGCATGTCGACGATGTTACAGGCCCTAAGGCGACCGTGAGATTTCCGTTGGAGTCGTATGACATAGTATATAAGCCTCCTTCAGCATCGACTCCGCTAATTTGTCGATTGGCAAGATCATAGGCGAACGTCGTATAAGCAGTAAGTTCCGGGCTACCCAACAAATTGTTATTTGCGTCATAAACATATGTGTACATGAGCCCAGCTCCGAGGCCCTCAGCTACGACCATCCTGTCAATTGCGTCGTGAATGAACGTTGTCGTCGATCCATTTGAATCAAGAATGCCAGTCCGATTTCGATTGCCGTCATAACTCAGTGTTTGAAGAAGTTGGATCGAGCCCGTCGAATCGAGGTGGCGTAGACCGATAATATTTCCTCCAGCATCATAGGAATTCGCGAGCGTCAAGGTCGGAGAGAGTTGGAGAACGGTAGTCCGACGATCCAACATGTCATATTGAAATGTGAACGTTGTGCCGACGGGAGTCCAAGCAGCTACGACGCGATTTCCAATATCATAACTCATTGTCCGAAGACGACCATCTGGATCGAGGAGACTTAGGCGATTCCCGATCGCGTCATAACTGTAGGCTTGATGTATTCCACCAGGATCGGATTTACCAGTCATGCGACCCAGTCCATCATAGGTAAAAGTCGTCGTCCCAGTTGAATCGATAGCCGTCGTTAGACTTGCCGTTGGATCATAACCCAGCGCCACAAGGGTGCCGTCGGAATACAATTTGGTGGTGAGCCTATTGGCGGCGTCATACATATAAGTCGTTGGGTCTCCCGCTGGAAATATTCGTGATATTCTCCTTTCGACCTGATCATAGACATAAGAGGTAACATAGCCCATAGGATCTTTCATTGTCAGGACCTGCGAACGACCATCGTACGTCTTCGAGATAAACTGGCCTAGGGCATCCTGGGTGGATAGCTTGTTGCCGACGGCGTCATAGGCATATGTGCGAACGAAACCGAGTGCGTCTTGTACCGAAACAAGACGGTTCAGCGCATCGAAACTCTGAGAAGTGATAAAGCCTCTTTTATTGGTTTTCGAAATCTGGTTTCCTACCGAGTCGTAAGAGGAAGTCGAAAAATATCCGAGTGGGTCGATTTTAACGTGAGGGCGGTTCAAGGAGTCATAAACAGTCGTCCAGATGCCTCCCATTGCGTCAATCATGGTGGTAGGGTTTCCAAGCGCGTCGTATTGAGTTGTGGTGATGGCCCCTAGATTATTCATTGTCGATACAACGCGTCCAAGGGCGTCATATGTGTTTGTACTGATTGCACCAACGGAATTCATAGAAGACGTTGGATCTCCCCGCAGGTTATAAGAAATAGTGGATAAGTAACCTAACGGATTTTGTGTCGAAAGCGACCTTCCAGCTTGGTCATACACATTGGTTGTTATGAATCCTCTGCTATCTTGCACCGAAACTAGCTGTCCGGCCAGGTCGTAGGAGTAGGTCGTCCGATTGCCGAGTTCATCGATGGTGGCCTGAAGAGCTCTGGTTCCAGCGAAATACACATTCGTAGTTAATGCGCCAATTGCGTTAACTATCGTCAGTGGGTTCGAGTTCATGCCATAAGACGTGGATAGGATGTTGCCAAGTTGGTCGATTCTGGCGATCGTCTGTCCCGCCACATCATAAACTGTAGTGGTGATAAAGCCGCGGGCATCCTGACTTGATACGACCCGCCCGACGTTATCATAACTAGTCGTTGAATAGTGCCCAAGGGCATCGATTCTGGCTACGACGCGACTATTAGCGTCATAGATAACTGAGCCTATGAAGCCTCTGGCGTTCATCATGGATACCAGGCGGCCATTGACATCATAAGAATGGGTCGTAATATTGCCCATTGCGTCGATATTGGCGATTTGTTGTGCAGACTGGTTGTACACCAGGGTTGAAATCCGCCCCAACGCATCTACGATTGAAACCATATTGCCCAGCGGATCATAAGAATAGGTCGTCAAATTCCCTAACGCGCTTTGAACTGAAATCCCGTTCCCAAACCGGTCATAACTGTATGTAGTGCGATTCCCTAGAGGGTCAACTAAGGCTTGAAGCAAACCAGAGCTGTAGATGTAGCTAGTGACCGCCCCCGTTGGGTCTATTTGGGCAATTAAGTTATCAGCAGCGTCGTATGCGTAGGAGGTTGTTCGGCCGATTTGGTCGATCCAACAAACCCTTCGATTCAGAGTATCATAGGTATAAGTTGTCACCCCGCCGTTCGAGGACATTATGGAAACCACGTTTCCAAATAAGTCGTAAGAGTTCGTCGTTATCAGGCCCCGCGGATCCGTAGAGTGCGTTAACTGCCCATGCGGATCAAATACATAGCTTGTAACGCGGCCAAGCGGATCAGTCATTCGGATCCGATTTCGATTGGAATCGTAGCCGTATGTAGTAACGGCTCCGTTTGGCTGAAAAAGGGTTGTCAGATTGTTGGAGGCGTCGTATTGAAAAGTGGTGACATTTCCCAAGGCGTCGACGTTGACTAGAGGCAAGGCGTTGCTGCTGCTCGTGACACTGTGAGTCCAGCCTGCCGGGATTTGTTTGCCGATCAGAAAACCTGACACCGGGTCGTACACATGTGTTTGGGTGTACCCCTGCGGGCAATTGATCGTGCTCAGGTTGCCATTGGTGGTGTTGTAATGGTAAGTCGTCACGGCCGACGAAGGCGCGGTCACATTGGTGAAGCCGGCCGTCGTGGAGTAGGCGTAGGTCCATATCCCCGAGCCCTGGGCGATCGACACCACCCGGTTGCTCGAGTCGTACGCATAGGTCGTCACGTAGCCCTGAGGGTTCGTGATCGTCTTCAGCCGGTGCGACGCGTCGTAACCAAACTCGGTGATGCAGCCGCTCGGCTGCATGTAGGTCGTGAGATTGGAATTGGTGTCGTATTGGAAGGTCCAAAGCCTGCCCGACCAGTCTTTTAAGTTTTGGACCAGGTTTGCCCCGTTGTAAATAACCGAGACGACATTGCCGCCAGGGAGATGCACGGTTTGCAATGTATTGCTGCTATACGTGTAGGTCTGGATCACACCAGCAGGATCGACGGCGACAGAGATCCCGTACCAACCCGTACCGAAAAGCTGGTTGTTGTAGCCGATGGAAGAACCATCTTGGTAAGTCTCCGTGATCGGCATAAATGGAGACGAACCCGCGCTCATCAGCGTTGTCGGACAACCTGCCGTCTGAACCGTGTATTCCTTGTAGGCGGGCGGACTCCCGCTGTTTACAACCGCCGTGAAGTTGTAACTGGAGAAATCGCCACGATACACCCACGCGTTCAGGGTTTCCCTGGACCCAACTACGCTTGAGGTGAGGCTGATGACCGGCATCAGCGAGCAGTTCCGGTTAGCCCCAAACACGGTCGAGCCGGTTCCGTACGAGTAATAGAAGCTGACATTGAGGTTGAACTTTTGGGCTTGAAAGGTGATATCAGGGTCGACCACGAGCTGGCCCGTTCTTGGGTCGGGCATCGGCGAATACGGGTCCGTGAACCGGCACCATCCGCCCCACCCGACGACCACCGCTTCTGAGGCTTCTGCGCGTGCGAAGCTTTGGAGTGCGTTGACTCCTTCGCCGCTACGAACGACCCGACTCCTCGGCGCGCTCAAACCTCGAAAAACACCCAACCCGGTCCCTTCTCCCCTTCTGCGGTTTCCGCGCCCTCTGCGGTTCAAGGTTCGGACCACTAACCAAAGAAGATCCAGGCAAAATCTGGCAAAATCTGGCATCGATCTGCCCCAAGACTCCGCTGCTACGGCCGCGTGCAAACGGTGTAAAACCGTGGAGGATCGTGGAACATCGTGTAGTTGTAGGACCAAATCCTGGAGACCCGAGTCCCGGACCATTGCACCGTTTTACACGGTCCGTTCCACGCCTGGGTTCGGCACTATCTTGGAACGCGAGCAAGGCTGCGCAACTTCTCTTCGAGCAGCTCCGCGCCGATCCAGATGGTATGGTCGCCGGACTTTAGATGGACGTCTAACTCGGCCGGAGCTAGTTCGAAGGTGCGTGGGTCCTGCTCTCCTGAAACCGAGAGGTGGAGCAGATTCTCGGCTGCCGAATAGTGAATGATGCCTTCGATGGGTGCGCGCCACTTTTTCAACAGCTTTCCATAAGTCATTTCGGAGGCAGTCACAGTCAGCGTGCTTTCAGAGACGACAACCCACTTCTTCTCCTCGTCTTCCGGGGGCGGGGGACCAATCCTTTCTTCCGGCTCCAACTCTTTGGCCTGCCCAGACCACAGAACGGTCGGGTTTTTTGAATCGAACATTATTTCACCGGAAACATAGCCTTCTTCAAGCAAATGGTCTAGCTTTTCAAGGAATAGATGCTCCTCGCCAGTTGGCGGAAGGCCCTGAGCAAGACGGTGCCAGTCCTGCATCACCAAGTTTCTATCCGCATATCTTGTAAGGCGAACGCTTGGACTGTGCACGAGGTGAAGGTAGTCGCCTTCCTCGTCGAACTCGGTGTCGCACTGTGCGCAAAGCAATCCTCGGTTGCCGCTCGTCTTCCCTGCTCCTAGCCAGGGGATGTTTTCGGAAGGAATTGCTTGGTCTGAGTAGCGCGCCGCGAAGCGATAGGGATCGATTTTGAACGACAGGAGAGTCATCGATGAGCCGTCTTCCCAAAAATCGGCCGCGCACGCTTCACAAAAGACGTTGCCGGCGTCCGGTTTCAGGCCCACCGCCAATCGGGCCCACTCGTCGGGATAGTATTCATGAACTGACGCTCCTTTAGAATCCATTTGTGCCCACCGGCCGCCGGGCATGACGTCATACTGCGCCTTGCATTCGTCGCATATAAACGCCTCCATCGAACGGCCGGAAACGGCGCGCCATTGAGCCCAAGTTTTCACTTCCGCTTCTGGCTGGTCCTCAGGCCGCGCGCCAGATTCGTCGCCTTCCAGGACGGATAGGCATTCATCGCAAACCGCGGTCCATTTCTTTCGCAAGAGACCCTTTCGGTGAAAAGATAATATGCCGTGGTGGCAATGAGGGCAAAAGAGGAGGGGCGATTTCGTTCGCCGCAAATGGAGGACTCCAGTCTTGCAGTTGGCGCACTGGCGATCGGAGAGTTCACGCTCCTTGAGCGTCCCTTCCCGGCAAACGGGACATATTCCTGCTCGCAGTGGGCGAATTCGCTCGAGCACTCCCCCGCAAACGGGGCACTCGTTTCGGTTAAACGTAAATTTCTGAAGGCGGAGGATCGCGGTGTCGTATGCCTCGATTCCCGTTTGGGCGCGCTCCTGAGTGTCGGGCACGACCAGCATTGCACGGAGTTCCGCCACAGTCTGGGGCCTTTCGTGAAAGCGGAGCTTGAGCCCAGCGCCGATCGCGTGCACGAATGTGTGATCCAAATCAGGACGAATGCGGCTCAAAGGCACGATGGACGTGCCGTCCGCACGCTCGGCGGCGGGCCTTGGCGGCTCTCCGGCGAGCATGTGATACGCGGTGGCGCAGAGAGCATAGATGTCGGTCGCTGGTCCACGCCGGCCACGGTCGGACAACTGTTCCAACGGAGCGTATCCCGGTGTGAAGAGAACGGTCTGGAGAGCCGCCGAATCCGCGTGCCATTCTCGCGCCGCGCCAAAATCGATCAAATACACCTCGCCGTTTGGCGATAGGAGAATATTAGAGGGTTTTAGGTCGCGATGGAGGATCTTCTGTTTGTGAACCGCTTCCAAGATGTCCATGAGCTGATACAGGATGTCTTGTGCCTGTTCCGAAGATAGTCGACCTTCTTGAGCCAGGACCTTGTCCAAGGTGCGTGCGCCTGGCAGAGTGTCCGTCACGTAATAGGCGGTTCCGTGCTCTTCGAAGGCGTCGCGAAGGTGCAAGATCCCAGGGGCTTCGAGCTTGGCCAGAACTGAGGCCTCATCGAGAAAGCGCTTGCGCAACCTGTGGGGGTTGGTACTCGGGATCGGTGAAAGGTCGAGATCATAACCTTGACGAACGGCGCCCATGGGCGCTAGTTCCTTAACAACGCAAGTGTCGTGCTGGGTGAGATCGTTGGCAATGTACGCGATGCTGAATCCGCCGCGACCGAGCAATGCCTGAATCTCGAACCTTCCGGCCAACACGGCGCCAAGGGGGAGAGGAGGGGTTCCAGACATCGTTGGGTTTAACATACCCCGCACATAGAGTGCGATGGTAATATCCCGCCCATGTACCGGCGCCCTGACCTTTACGATGCGATTTACAGCTATAGGGATTACGAGCGCGAGTCGGCGATTCTGCGGGAAATTATCGAGAAGAACAAGAAGTCTTCCGGGAACCGGCTTTTGGACATCGCCTGTGGCACGGCTCACCACTTAGAGTTTCTCCAGAAAGACTTCGAGTGCGTGGGGTTGGACAAGAGTCCACATCTCCTGAAAATGGCCGAGAAGCGCTACCCAAAATGCAAGTTCGTCGAAGCCGATATGATGTTCTTCGAGCTGGGCTATTGGTTCGATGTAGTCATCTGTCTTTTCAGCGCTATCGGCTACACCAAGAACCTGGAAATGCTGAAGTCGACGGTATCGCGGTTCTTCACCCACACCGCGCCAGGAGGCGTTGTTATCATCGAGCCGTGGCTGTTCCCAAGTCGCTTCGTTGAAGGACACATGAGCCTCGACACGGTGGATCGTCCGAACTACAAAGTGTCCCGGATGAGCGCGAGCCACCGCGCGGGCGACGTCTGTGTATTGACCTATTACTTTACGGTGGGTCGATCCGGAAAAGTCGAGACATGGGAGAACCGGTCCGAACTTGCCTTGTTCACGGAGTTGGACTATATGGAGGCCATGAGGCAGGCAGGATTTGAAGTCGAGTTCGATCCGGTTGGCCTTTGGAGCAGAGGGTTGCTCATTGGGCGGAAGCCGCTTTAGGATGGTGAGTGGGATAGTTGGGTTTTGGTGTGGCCGATTCATATTCGGCCGACGATGGGTCGTAATTAGCTTCTTATCGCTGAAATAACACACGCGGACATCGATGCCACGATCGGCGAACCGAATCTGGACTCCAGCCCGTTTGCGACACCTTCGACAAGCTTCGGTAGGACCTCAGGGTCTCGCTCCAGGATGCGCGCGAGAATGGGATTGCCTTCCATCAATCCAACCGCCGCGTCCCATGGCGCCACCGGATCGTTCAATAGGACCAACTGTTCAACATCAACTCGATGGAATCCCGTTTCGTTTAGGACGTCGTGGACAGTTTCGGGACGCATTGCATAGGGCGCCTCGAAGAATGGCGGCGGATCGGTTCGGAAGAATTCGCGGGCAATCTCGTTAGCCGTCCTTGCGACCTCGTTCCTCTCTATGGGATTCCAAATCGTTGCTGCGAACACTCCGTCTGGGCGAAGCACGCGGCGAGCTTCGCGCATAGATTCGGGGAGTGAGGACAGGAACATGAGGCCGAACCCGCAAACAACCCCGTCCACCGAGCCTTTCGCGAAGGGCAAACGTTCAGCGACACCTTGAACCCAAGTTGAACGCAGCAACGGTTTTCGAAGTGCTTCGCGGAGCATAGAATGGCTCTTATCGATGCCGATGACGTATCCTGACGAGTGTTCGGCTAAGAGTTCCTCAGCCAGAATCCCGGTGCCGCACGCTAGGTCTAGCATGGTTTCAGATCCCGGCGGAACATGCCCCGCTAGTACGCGTGCGAAGGGCTTAAAGAAAAGGGGACCTAGAAACCGCTCGTACTTCGCGGGAATTGCCTGTAGTAAATCGCGGTCCATTGCTTAAGGACTAAAGACGAGACGGTAAAGCCGGGTGAACACGAGCTCAAGTATTCCATAGGGCTGGTCGAAGAAACGAAAATGGCCGCCGTCCCTTTCATGGGCGGCGGCCTTCTTGTGTGTGGGCTTATTGTTTAACGTAGCGGTAGGAGTCAATCTTCAGCGCGCCGTCGTCGCCGACGGAAAACGCCTTGTGAACAGAGCCGACTTCAACTTGGTCCCCATCGATCTCAGTCCAGATGAGAGTCACTTGGTTGGCCTCAACCTTGTAGTTTCCCTTGGAGGTGGCGGCCGAGCCTTTAAAGGAGAAGTGGCCATCCTTCGTAAAAACAATCTTCGTCGCGCCGTCGTCTGCTAGCTTCCACGTCCCTTCCATCGACAGGACCGCTTCCTTTACGTATCGAAGCCCGTCGAAGTCGATCGTGTGATCTTCCTTGATGTCGGCAGTGAGTCCTGACGGCCATACGCGGTTCGGAGTTGCAAGCGAGATCGCGTGATCCGCAAGTTGGTACGTGCCGCCGGAGACCTTTATGGCGCCGGCAGCTACAGAGCTGTATTGAAAAGTGTTGTCGTTTTTGAAGACAAACTGTGCTTGCGGAACGGAGAGCCCCATCTTCTTGGAGACGTCAGCGACTTCCTGAGGGATTTGCGCGCGCCAAGTACCCACGAGTTCGGCGGCAGCGCCGGTACCAGACCCACCAGATGCGGCGATGTAGAGAATTGCGAGGTGGCAGAAAGATTCCATACTCGTGCTTTTCCCTCAATGCAAGGTTAATGCACGAAAACAATTGCTGGTTTCAATTCACCCGAAGAATCGGGTCAGAGCGTCGCTCAGGGCCTGGGCTGCGAGATTCACCAATGGGATGCTCGTTTCATAGGGCATGCGGGTTGGGCCGATGAGGGCGATCGCGCCCGCTTCGTTCTCTCCAACGTAAAACGATTGCCTGACGACGCTAAATTGCCTCAAGCTTTCTTGCCTATGTTCCTTGCCGATGGTTACGGCTGTCGGTTGATCTGCATGCCCGGTGATGGCGTCGATCAGCCCGTCACCCTCCTTCAGGGCTTCGAGAATTTCCGTTAGCGCGCCCGCATCGCGCTGGAACTCTGGTTGGGCAAAGAGGAACTCCTCGCCTTCCGTAGTCAGCGCGCTCCGGGTTACCTCTTTTGAAACAGACCGGAGGGTGTTCCACACTACTGAGACAAGCTTTTCGAACGCGGGGCTCCCATTCACTTGGGGCGCCTTAGTCTTTGCAAACCAACGAATAGGTTTGAATGCGGTGGTCTGATTTATCCAGTCGTTGGCCCGGCCAAGATCTTGAAGAGTCAAACCAGGAGGCGCTTCGATCATTCGATTTTCGACATGGCCGTTACTGAGTACCAGAACTACGAGCGCTTGATGCGGCCCGATGGCGCTTAAGATCACGGTCCTTACGGTCACGTTCGCATCGCGAATGATCGTCGCGGCGGTTAGAAGATGGGTTAACCGGCTAAGGGCGCGGGTGGTCTCCCTGAGCATTGTGTGAAGGGCATCACCCTCCTCTGAAGCGCCTTTTACTTTCTGTTTCGTGCCTGACTCGGGTTCGCGCGTGACGATGAGGCGATCCACATAATAGCGATATCCGGTGTCGCTTGGGATGCGGCCCGCACTGGTATGCGGCTGCTCGAGATATCCAAGTTCGGCAAGGTCCGCGAGTTCGTTACGCACCGTCGCAGACTTCACCCCGAACTCGTATTTTTGACTGAGGATCTCGCTGCCCACTGGCTCCGCAGTGGTGACGTACTCGAACACCACGGATCGCAAAATCGACTGTTTCCGGGCATCAAGGTCAGACATGTTCCTCTATATTACGGCTTACGCTCTGTGTTAGACGCGCCACGAGGCGCCTGGTTTTCGGTTCAGGTCCGTTGAGGGCAGGCAAAGGCCCAGCACTGCCCTTGGGTATAGGTGTTCACTTGAGCAAGGATTCGATACTTGCGGTGCTTCGCGGACTCATATTGAGGATTTGTCACAAAGTGCAAGGGCTGCCTGGGGCGTGTCCAACCTCGAGGTCGTTATACACCTAAGAGGGACATTCTCCGAAGATCTTCCATAGGGTCGTGCCTCGCTGGATCTTCTGCATTGGGGTCCTCTCAAGGAATGCGTATCGATTCAATAATAAACGTTGCCTCTATCAGGTATAAATTGTTCTCGCGAGCGGGAGTAGCTCAGTGGTAGAGCTTCTCGTTGCCAACGAGAAGGTCGCGGGTTCGAATCTCGTCTCCCGCTCCATAACTGCAAAGTTGTGGAGACGTACTAGGCTCGCCGCTTCCCTATGGACCGGATCTAGGGCTCCTGGGTTGCACCGCCCTAAATCAAAGAATGTGCTGTAGCATCCGAATTGGCGGCGAGCCAAATGGGACGCGCACTTTTCTTCTCATCTGGTTCGGCCAGTTGGTGTCCGTTCTCGGTTCCGGGCTTACGAGTTTTGGCGTTGGGGTGTATATCTTTCAAAAGACGCACTCCGCAACGGCGTTCTCGGTTACGACGCTGGCTTATTCTCTTCCACTCGTGCTTTGCACGCCCTTTGCGGGTGTCCTGGTGGACCGTTGGAGCCGTAGACGCGCAATGATGGTCAGTGACCTAGGGGCCGGCTCCTGCTCCCTTGCATTAGCTCTCCTAGTCATGGCTGGCCGGCTCCAAATCTGGGAGATTTATGTCTTGATCGCTTGCTCATCGGCTTTCGCGAGCCTCATGTGGCCCGCCTTCTTGGCGTCGATGACAGTTCTTGTTCCCAAACGGCATCTTGGCCGGGCGAACGGCCTTCTTCAAGGGGCCGAGGCGACCTCCATGATATTGGCGCCCGTATTAGGGGCCACGCTGATGGCTTTCAGCGGGCTTCGAGCGTTGGTCATTGCCGACGTTGCATCTTTCGTGGTCTCGGTTTCTTGCTTGGCCGTCGCCCGAGTTCCGGCGCCGGCCGTAAGAAAAGAGTCTAAGAGCGCCGAGGACTTCAGCTTCGACCAGCTCTCCTTTGGGTTTCGCTATATCTTGGCGCGAAGGGGACTGTTGACTCTGTTGGCTTTCTTCTTCGGGGTCAACCTAACTGCAGGGGTCGTAACGACCCTCTGGACCCCTCTGATGCTCACAGTCTTCAACACGGCGACCCTGGCTAGGGTCATGGGTTGCATGGGCTTCGGTATGTTGGGCGGTACCGTCGCGATGAGTATATGGGGCGGACCCCCAAAGCGAGTCTACGGGGTTCTCGTTCCGGGAGTGATTACCGGTCTAGGTATCTCCGCCGTATGTCTGCCGGGCGGTTGGATTTATTACGCCACCGTTGCGACGCTCTTCATGTTCTGCATGCCGATCATGGGTGGGTGCAGCCAGGCAATTTGGCAAGTTAAGGTCCCTCCCGACCTGCAAGGCAGAGTGTTCGCGGCGAGAAGAACGATCGCCTCGTGCTCAGCCCCAATGGCGATGGCGTTGGCCGGCCCCTTAGCAGACCGCCTATTCAATCCGGGAATGATGCCAGGAGGACGACTGGCCCCTATTTTTGGATTTGTGGGGGCAGGACCAGGCGCTGGTATTCGAGTGCTTTTTTTGCTGGCGGGAATAACCGTCGCAGCGTTCGCTGTTGGCGTCCTGCTATCGCCTAGGGTGAGAAACGTGGAAACTGAGCTGCCCGACTATTCCGTTCTCGGCGACGAGGTCGATGCGGCAGCACCCGTATTCCTCCAGGCAACCGATAGTTAGGCTCGACCCGACATGCTCAGAACGCGACTCTTTCCTATTTAGGGATGTCGCTCGAGAGGACAAGAGGTTCACCGTTAGTGACGATCACGGTATCTTCTATCCGGATTCCACCTTTGCCGATCCACGGGGCGACACTTGACCAATTGATTTGGTCCGCAAACCGAGCATGACGTTTGGGATCGTTAAGAAGGGCCGGAATGAAGTAGATTCCAGGCTCAATGGTCAACGAATACCCAGGTAGGAGCGGAATATCCATGCGGACGCTGACCCCGGCGACTTTGCCCTTGCCCGATCGAGTTGGAAGCGGGCCGCTGGCGTCTCTCACCCCAAGGCCAACCATATGGCCGATACCATGCGGGAAGAAAAGAGCGATCGCTTCAGACTCCACCGCTTCCTCCGGACTGCATTTCAAGATTCCGTAATCCCGCAACGATTCAGAAAGGCTTAATGCGGAAAGGCGATGAACTTCGTGCCATTCTGCGTTCGGCCTGCACGCGTCAATCGCCAGCAGTTCCGCTTTTAGGACCGCATCGTAGATAGCCTGCTGCTCCGCCGTGAAAGCGGATGACGCGGGGTAGGTCCTAGTCACATCCATCACATAGCTGGAAACTTCCGCACCCGCGTCGATCAAAACGAGGTCGCCCTCCATGGCCGCTCTGGCTCCGGGTGTGAAATGGAAGACGGCGGAGTTAGGGCCGATTCCAACAACGCTGGAATAACCGGGGCCGTCCGCACCGGCCCGTACAAAGGCCGATTCGAGCTCAATTTTAATTTGGCGCTCAGTAACCCCCGGCCTGATCACACGCCGTGCGGATTCGTAGCCGGCTGCCGTCGCTTTTGCGGCCAACCTCATGAGATCGATTTCGGCCTCATCCTTGGGGCGCCGGGCATGAAGCAGCGCCGACCCCAAGCGGTTCGTCAGATCTTCGTCAAACGGCAAGTTGGAAGGGGCTACGCCAAGCAGGGCAAGAGGACGATCAGAGCGTTCCGAAAGCCAGCGTTCAAGATTATCGAGGGGTAGTCCTACCGGGTCTTCGCTTCCGCCCCAAACTCGCTCATGTTCGGTTACGTGCGGCTCGAATAAAGTCCAACCAGCCGCTGGATCGAAGGCGAGCACCCCAAGTTCTCTGCGACGATTCGTTAGCCAGAAGTAGTCAGGATGGGGCTTGTACGGAAAGCACTGGTCGGCTCCTCCGGGAATGGAAATTGGCCCGCCACCGCCGATCAATACGACTTGGTCGGTTAGACCCCACGCCTCTTGGGCTCGCGCCCGGCGCTCTTCGATAACATTTTCACTGGCAATCATTTGACTCAATTTTGACCCTCTTCGGAAAGTACAAGCTCCATTTGAACCTGGGCAAGGGACTCCTCAATAAAACCCGCCGCCAAAAGAGGCGCCTTAAAACATGGTTCGGGAAAGAATGGGGGAAGCCGTAGTATCCGACCGGGAAATATTTCTCCCAATCCGGCCACCAGGTCCCGAAGCTTGGCGTCATCCTGTGTTCCAGACAGCGCGATCCCTCGGCAAATAAGACCATCCTCCTTGTGGGGCGAGACGGCCATGGCAACACCGTCTTTGGTGAAGGCTTGCGTGGGCCATGCCAAATTCGAAATGGTTGCGGGTGCAGTTTCCCAAGAACAAAGTTGGGACGGACTACCGAGGAGAAGAGACGCCATAGTCGAAAAGTCTATTTCCGTCAGGTTTGCACCACCGGCCTTTTGGGCCAGCTTATATGTGAAGCCGAGCAACCGGAACACCGTCTTGAATCCACTGGCTTCGTAGAAAGCGAGCGCATCGATATTGGTTTCGATGGCTTCGAGAACCATTTGACGATCGCCGCGGGCTAACGCATCCTGCTTCGCTCTCTCCATCAGCATCTTTCCCACACCCGTCCTGCGGTAAGGCTTTGCAACGGCCATTACGCCAACTCGGACGAGCCGGCCGCGACGGCAGACTAGGAGAACGCCTACCATCTCATCGCCCTCGTACGCCAGCCGCGTGTTCAACAAATCGATGGCGTCCATCCGAATCATCCAGCTGATCAGAGCCGGCGGAAAGGCGATCGGGATGACGTAATCTTCAAAGCACCGGGTCATCTCCTCTCCCAGCATTTCCATTGGGATCGACATGGCGTCGCAAATTTCAATCATTGGCATACGCCTCGATTAATACGGTGTCTTCGATCGCCACTGCGTCGTGACTCACGTTTGGGTGGATAATGGCCAACTCGCCTCCTAGCATTATCTTTCGAGTCTTCGCGATTCCGACGTCGATCTTGCCCGAAACCACCATTAGAAGAACTTCTACAGGGTGATCATGCGCATCAATCACCGTCCCTGCGCCAAGTTCGACCTTTGCCAACTTAATGGAACTTCCCTTCAGCGCCTTGAGCGAGACCCCCTCCAACGGAGACCTCGTTTCAATATCTCTCCATGACGAAAAACAAGACTCTACTGTCATTCCGAATACCCCTTGCATTGCACTCGAGTCTGGTAGCGATGCGGAGATAGCACACCTCCACAACCGACGAACAGCGATCGGGCCGATTCAATATATCGAATCGATGGGAGGATCGGGGTGCGTGTACACGGTCAAACAGGCATCGTTTCCAGAAGTGTGCACACAAGATCAAGAGCCGTTTCAGAGATCTGAGAAGGTGGACGTCGACCGAGGACGGACTCCGCCCACCACCTAACCAACGCTCGCTACCCTTGTATCTGGCTTATTGCCGCTTTCGCAGGATCCGCGTAGTTGGGATCCTTGGCAAGTTTCTCCAGGTCTGGAAGAAGCCCCTTCGATTTCCGCAGCCCTATGGTTCTTATGGAGGTATATACGCGGCGGGGGTCTATTGAGGTTAGTGCCTCCCGTAACGCAGAATCGATTCGCGGGTCGTCGTCCTTGACCGAGCCTAGTGCGGCCAAACCGGCAAGTTGGACGTCGTCCGGCTGCATTCTGTCGAGAGCCTTAAGGATACAGTCCTTCCCTTCTTCCGGCTTGTGCTGAGCAAGAGCCCTCATAGCGGCTGACCGAATTCCATAGTTTTGGGACCGATCCGCATTGTCCGTGACGATCTTCTCGTTGCCGGGAAAATCCGCGTCAGAAATTGCGGTGATGGCCGCGGCGACCACTCTGTAAGGCTGTTCATCATTGATGAGGCTTCGAAGCAGGTTGGTTTCTTGCGGGTCTTTCGGCAGTGAGCCCAATGCCTGAACTGCCTGGACTCGCCGCTCGCTGTAATCATGCTTGAGCTCAGACTCCCAGAACGACCGGAGGCTCACCTTCTTTAAAGACGATAGCTGTTGGGTGCTTAGAATTGCTGGAAACGGCCCCTGATCCTTTTGCAGTGCCGCAGCGATCGTTTCGATGTCGGCATCGGACGGGGAGCCCGCCAGAATCTCGTCCATGGTCGCCTGCCTGGAGACTGGGTCGGGAGCGAATCGGAAGACGGACATTAACTCATCTTTACTCCAGGGCTGTTTCGGGATTTCCCTCAAGAAGTCGTGATCGGGGTCAAATAGGACTGCCGAGGGCTTTTCGGTAGCGGGAATCACAAAGTCTTCCGCGACTCGCGTAAGCCGAATAGGAACGCGATCAACGCGGCCACCCGGCGTAATTATTCCGATCTTCGTTTCCACGTCATAGATGGGGGTTCCCTGCGACGTGTCTTGAGTCTGGCTCACGTGAACCACCGCGGACTTCTTGTTTTCGTCCCAAGTCCAAGACCAATCGATTACCGGGTGCCCAGGTTTGTAGATCCATTGATCGAACCATGGATGAAGATTGATGCCTGAGGAATCGGTCAACGCCTCGCAGAGGTCGTTCGTTTCGACCGGGCTGTCGCCATGAGCCGTCAAATAATTATGCAATCCAGCGTTAAATATCGTCGTGCCCAGCTTCTTGCGAAGTGAGAAAAGGAGTACGGCTCCCTTGTCATATGTGTGCTCATCGAATAGGATGTCGGAGTTCAGATAGAGGTTCGTTACGATTGGCCTTTTGTAGCGCCTGCTTTCATCGAAGTACTGTTGGCTGTAATCTTCGACCTCTCGCAATGAATCCATCTGGCCGTGGCTATGCTCGGTGTAAGTCATCTCCATCATGGTCGCGAAGCTTTCGTTCAACCATATTTGCCCCCAGTCCTTGCAGGTCACGTAATCGCCAAACCATTGATGAGCAAGTTCATGCGAATTCAACGAATCCATAGCGTAGTTGCCATAACGCGGGTCAGTTAGAAAAGCCTCGCCGAGGGTCGTCGCCGACACATTTTCTTGGCCTCCTCCAAAGTCGTACGTGCAATCCTGCGCGTATTTGGGCCATGGGTAGTTGACACCCAGGCTATCCACAAAGAAAGACAGCATGTCTTTGGTGTGGCCGAACGTGTAATCCAAATACTTGCCCTTTCCTTTTGGGGCCACATAGTAGAGCGGCATTCCGTGCCATGCATCCATATGGATGTCGAATGGCCCCGCGACGATGGACGTGAGGTAAGTGGCGTGTGGCTGAGCCATTTTCCATACGACGGTGTGCGTTTTATGGTCAGAACTCGCCTTGTCCGAAACAAGCACTCCGTTGCTGATCACTTGCCAATCTGCTGGAACCGTTGTACGAGTTTCGGTCGAGGCAAAATCGTTCGGGTAATCCCAGGTCACGGCCCAGTCTCGAGTGTCCATGGTCTCCCCGTTTGTCCAGAAGCCCACCTTTGACGGATCGTTTACAACGGGTTCGTGCCAATGCCAACTTCCACTGCCTTGCGTGATCTCGGAGGGGTTCGTATGTGTAACTTCCGACTTCTTGAGGTGGTACCGAACGGTGACGACGTTTTGTGCGCCAGTTTTGGTAGGAGGGCAATCAACCAAAATGCCTTCGCTATCCCGAGCATAGGTCGCTGTGCGCCCGTCCAGTTCGACGTCTTCGATCTTCGTATCCAGCCCTGCGTGAAACCGGAGTTTTGTGACGCCGTCACGTATCGCGATCACCGTGTTCGTGGAGACGCCGTCGACCCTTCTGTTCTCATAATCAACCTTGAGGTCGAGGATTAGGTTTTGAAGGTGGTACATCCTTTCGGGTGCATAGTGGATTGTTGCGTCGGGGGGCGAGAAGGGGTTATTAACGCCAAGGGACGCGCCCTGTGCAAATCCGGGGGTTACGGAAGCGAGTGTGAGGAACCCGACGAGGGTTATGGCGAGTTTTGGGCGTTTTGACATCTGCATCTCAGTATAAGAATCGAGCCGAAAGCGGACTCCCGTGACTCTTGCAGTTGGTGCCGGAATTTCAATATGCGGGCCGCCATGTCTACGACCACTTATCGTTGTCCGTCCGCTAGTCGAAGGTCTATTTAATCGACTGCGCATTCGGCGCCTGTAGAATGGGCCGACTATTCATTGCCAACTGTTTCGAATATCACCTATTAGGAGAATCCCACAATGACTGCAACCCTCGTCGCACTCGCTCTCAGCCAAGTGCCGTCCCAGACGCTTAGGGCCTTGGACGACCAGGCGAACGCCATGGCCTCGCAGGTCGAGAGTCGGTTGGCTAAAGATTGGCTTGCCGGCGTCAGCCAATTGCCGGATCCCCAGCCTAGAACTCTCTATAGGGGATCTTCGTGGATGACGCAGGAGCAATTCGACTCCTTGGCGCCGGATGCAAAGGCGAAGGTAAAGAGCCTGACTGCCGACGCGGAACTCTATTACAACACGAAGTACGGGACCCCCATCGCGTATTCACGAGTCGTCGACCTAGCCGCAGGGTTCGGCCTTACCAACCTGCGCGGCACGAGAGTTATGGATTTCGGCTATGGAAGCATTGGGCAACTACGGCTCTTCGCAAGGCTGGGCGCCACAGCGGTCGGCGTCGACGTCGACCCCTTTTTGACAGCGCTCTATTCACGCCCGGAAGACAAGGGCCCATTTGGCGGCGGGTCCGTGGACTTGGTTCAGGGACAATTCACGGCTGATTCAGCGACCTCAATCAAGGTAGGTCGGGATTACGACCTAATAATTTCCAAGAACACGCTAAAGATGGGATACATCCATCCCACAAGACCCGCCAAGAAGGAACTGCTTATCGACTTGGGTGTGAGCGACGAAGTATTTCTGGGCGCAGTGCATGACGCGCTTAAACCCCATGGTCTGCTGGTGATTTACAATCTTTGTCCGGCCCCGGCCGCGCCGGACAAGCCCTTTATCCCCTGGGCGGATGGACGCTGCCCGTTTAGCAAGGCGCAGTTCGGGAGGGCGGGGTTCAAGATCCGAGCCTTCGACGTCAACGACGATGCCGCCGCACGCAAAATGGCGCACGCCTTAGGATGGGATCTAGGCGACCACCCGATGGACACGAAGCACGACCTCTTTGGCTGGTATACGGTCGCGCAGCGGGAATAACCCGCGGCAACCCCTCCCGAGCGGGCGACTCCTAAATCGAGCACTAAGTGCACGAGTGAAGATCGTATCCCAAAGGTAAGTTCAGCCCTATGATCGACCCACGCGTTACCAAGCTGGCAGAACTTCTCTGCGCCCACTCGACAAACCTGAACGCCGACGACACGCTCCTCGTTCACGCAATTGACGTCCCCGAGGACGCGGTTGCGGAGGTAGTCCGTGTTGCGCAATCGAAAGGTGCGCAGGTCGTGGTGCGGCTCGAGTCAAGCCTTATCCGACGGCAACTCATGAAGAACCTCACGTTGGCGAGCGTGCGGACGATCGCAGACATCGAAAAGCATGAGATGGAGCGCATGACCGCTTATATGTCGTTGCGCGGTTCACATAACTACGCGGAGTTGAGCGACGTTTCAGACGAGGCGTTGAAGTTATGGTCAAAGGAATACACAACGCCAGTGATCTTCGAGGTGCGCGTTCCGAAGACCAAGTGGGTCGGACTCCGTTGGCCCTCTCCCGGAGTTGCTCAGCAGGCCAACATGAGCACCCCAGCGTTCGAAGATTTCTTTTACGATGTTTGTACGCTGGACTACGGCAGGATGGCGAAGGCGAGCAAACCCCTTCAGGACCTCATGGATGCAACCGATATGGTCCACGTTACGGGGATAGGTACCGACTTCAGCTTTAGCATAAAGGATATTGGATCGGTCGCATGCTACGGTGAAAGGAACATTCCGGATGGAGAGTGCTACTCGGCCCCAGTGCGTGATTCCGTCAATGGCGTGGTGCAGTTCAACACCGTAAGCCTCTTCCAGGGGACGGAGTTCAAGGATATTCGCTACGTAATCAAGAATGGCCGTATCGAGGAGGCGACGGCGGGAGCCAATACTGAGAAACTGAACGAGATCCTCGATACCGACCCGGGAGCCCGCTACTTCGGCGAGTGGGCGCTTGGCTTTAACCCATACGTTCTGCACCCAATGAAGGACACACTTTTTGACGAGAAAATAGCAGGCTCTTTCCACTTCACGCCAGGAAACGCATATGGTTCCCCTGGTGGAAACGGCAATAAGAGCAACATCCATTGGGACACTGTTCATATTCAACGACCCGAATACGGTGGCGGGGAGGTTCACTTCGATGGCCGCTTGATCCGCAAGGATGGACTCTTCGTGGTTGATGAGCTTCTGGACCTCAACCCAGATCGGCTCTCATGAGAACCTGACTCGTCGACTAGCGGTGGGAGGTTCCCACACGTCTACGCCACCTTAGGGCCGGGATTTTACAACGGGTTCCCCGGCTCTACCTTTTCCGACCATATGTTTTCTGAAAACGCACCCAGAATCAATGGTTGCACAGAAGCACCGATAAGAGACTCTCCAAGATAAGACATGACCATTCTAGTCCTAGGCGGAACCAGATTCGTCGGCAAATACTTTGTTGAGATGGCGATTTCGAGGGGCCATCAGGTGACGTTGTTCAACCGGGGCCGAAGCAACCCGAACCTCTTCGACGGTCTCGAACAAATAGTCGGCGATCGGGGGGTGGATTTGTCCGCACTTGAAGGCAGGACATGGGATGCCGTGTTTGATACGAGCGGCTATTTTCCTCGCGTCGTTGGACTTGCCGCTCAGGCGCTCAAAGGCAATGTGAAGAGCTACCTCTTCATCTCAAGCATCTCGGTCTACAAAGAGGCCGACACTGAAATTCAAAACGAGGATTCCGAGGTTGCTACACTCGCTGGAACCTACATTGAGGAGATCAACTTCGAGACGTATGGCGCACTGAAGGCGGTTTGCGAAGAGATTATCCAAGCAGTGTTTGGCGCGGGAGCACTTATCGTTCGACCCGGACTGATTGTGGGCCCAGGCGACTACAGCGACCGATTCACCTATTGGCCGGTAAGAATGCATCGAGCTGGCAACGTCCTGATTCCTGATATAAAGGATCAGTTGGTCCAGATTATCGATGTTCGCGACCTCGCTTACTGGTGCTTGACGCTGTTGGAGAACAAAGTGGGTGGGGTGTTCAACGCCACGGGGCCACTTACGCCATACCGATTCGAAGAGGTTGTTTTCGCGTGCGCCGAAGGATGTTCCGCAAATCTGATTTGGGTCGACGGACAGTTTTTGGACGAGCATGGCGTCCAGCCCTGGTCGGACATCCCACTTGCGTTGGACCTTGCCAGCTCCGATTCCGGGCTGGGCGCGATCGACGTATCCCGCGCCGTTGCTAAAGGTTTGGAGTTCCGTCCTCTCAAAGAGATCGTCGAGGGTACGAGAACCTGGGCGTTGAGCAGGCCAGAGAATCATGAATGGAGGGCTGGATTGAGCCCTGAGAGGGAGGCCAACTTGCTTAGAGAATGGGAAGGCCGAAGGGTGGATTCGACTAAGTAGGGTGAGCGTCTTCGAGTTAAAGTTTTGAAGACAGCACAAAAAGCTTGGGCCACCGATACAATGCGCGCAGCCGCTTCAATAGACTAAGCGAATGCGCCTGAAACCCTGCTGGCACCTTGTTACCATGAGCGTCTTGGCGGCCTGCCTTACCCCGGCGGCTAGGGCCGATTCGTTCCTCACGAGACCCGATATTAATGGCAATCAGGTCGTGTTCACTGCGGAGGGCGACCTCTGGATTTACCGGTTAGACACGAATGAGGCTCGCAGGTTAACATCGGATCCCGGCATCGAAACTAACGCACATTTCTCTCCAGACGGCACTGAGGTCGCCTTTACCGCCAACTACGAGGGGGGACAAGACGTTTATGTTATGCCGGTATCCGGCGGGATACCAAAGCGATTGACGTACGACGGCGCCAGTATCGCCCTCGGGTGGACTCCCAACGGCTCCAAAGTGCTGTATCGCACACCGCTCAAGGCCTATGCCCCGTTTTTCGATTCCCTTGTGACGCAAGAACTATTCACGGTCCCGGCAACTGGCGGTTTGCCGGTCAAAATAGCGGTTCCGCGGGGTTCGTTCGCCTCTTTCAATGCCGACGGTAAGACTCTAGCCTACGTTCCGATCAGCAACGAGTGGATGAACTGGTTTCGATACGAGGCGGGGGAAGCCGACAGCATCTGGCTTGCCGACCTCCAAGCGCACACCTTTGAGCAACTAACAAAAACAAAGGGAGTCGATACGCAACCAGTTTGGGTTGGAAGCACGATCTACTTTGTATCCGAACGATCTGGTGTTCGCAATTTGTGGAGCTTGGATCCGTCATCGAAAGCTGTTCGACAGATCACCTTTTCCACATCGAACCCTGTGCGTTATCCATCCTCCGACGGACATCGGATTGTGTTTGAACTAGGCCCCAAATTGGAAACCTACGATCCTGCGACAAACAGCACCGATCTCCTAAGCATCCACCTGGGATCCGATATGATTCACGCGAGGCCCTTTCGCGCGCAAATCGGCGCGAACGCGAAAGCGGCGGATATCAACCCAACGGGAAGCCGAGTCGCAATCGTTGCACGAGGCCAGTTAGTGACGGCGCCAACCGAGAAGGGTGTGGTGGATACAATCGTCGACAACTCAGGGCAACGCGTCGTCGGCGCCGCATGGTCTCCCGACGGCAACTCCATCGCCTATGTGAGCGACGCGTCCGGAGAGGAACAACTGTGGTTAGCAGACGCGAAGGGGTTCAAGGAACCAAAACAGATCTCTCACGACCTAAAGGGTGAGCACTCGGCCCCGGTGTGGGCTCCCAACGGAAAGTATGTTCTAATAGGTGATCGAGAGTCGCGAATCCAGCTGGTCGACGTAGCTACGGGCAATGTCAAGACGATCGCGCACTCGAAGTTTGCCAACTCATATGACAACCTGACTACAGACTTCGTTTTCAGCCCTGACAGCAAGTGGGTCGCCTATTCCGAGCCCGAAGTGAGAGACATCGACGCGGTGTGGCTCTATGAAATCAGCTCTGGAAAAGCCATTCAGCTAACGGATCCAGCAATCGACTCCATTTCGCCCGCTTTCTCCGCAGATGGACTCTATCTGTACTTCCTCCAGTTGAGGGATTTGAGCGTGCAGGTTGAGCCGATCTCTGCAATGTTAAGCCATAAATACCAGGAGAAACTGAGTGCCGTTACCCTTGCGTCTTCCACCCCGTCGCCGTACGCAGCGAAAATGGACGACGACGCTGAGCCCGCTCATCACGAAGAGGCGCCAAAGACAAAGGAAATAAAAGTCGACCTCGACCAGATCGGAGAGAGGATCATCGACATGAACGCTCCGCCTAACCTGTACACAAATGTGATTCCGGAAGCGAACCGCATTTTGCTCATTGGTCCTGAGGGATTAGAAGCCTACGATATAAAAGCGAAATCGATAACCCTCCTCTCGCCAGGAGTCACTTCGGCCACCCTATCTGCAAATGCCAAGAAGCTCCTCATTGTTGGGCCAGCGGGACCTCAAGTGCTCGACGCGGGAACAGGACCGTTTGGCCCGGCCCAAGGCCGTCTTGACGTTGTGGGACAAACGATCAAGGTCGACCCAGTCGCCGAATGGGGACAGATATTCCGAGAGTCCTGGCGCGTTGCCCGGGATTTCTTTTACGATCCGAATATGCATGGCGTCAATTGGAACGCAATGCGGACCAAGTACGAGGCTCAGCTTCCCCTAGTCGGTGATCGCGCCGACTTGACCCGGCTTGTGGCGAGCATGCTTTCTGAACTAAACACAGGGCATTGCTACGTTTTTGGTCCTTCACCGTTTGCCCAAAGAGGAGCCCTTGTCGCTTCTTTAGGTGCGGACCTCGACTTTGACGTGGCGGCTGGCGCCTACCGAATCAAACACATCATTCGAGGTGGCGCATGGTCGCCAGATCAGCGCTCACCTTTGCTCGAGCCCGGTCTCAACATACACGAAGGCGATTATCTGTTGCGGATTGGACGCGACACCTTGCAACGAGATCAAGACCCGGCGGCCTCGCTACTTGGGGCTGCGGGGCATACGATTACCATAACCGTCAACTCAAAGCCAAGCGCCGATGGGGCAAGAACGATTCCAATCGTTCCGCTGGGGTCTGATGCGGCTCTCCGGCTCGATGACTGGATTAGAGGTCGCGCGGAATATGTCGATAAAGCATCTTCCGGCCAAATCGGATACGTATACGTGCCCGACATGACCCCCTTTGGCGCTAACGAGTTTGCCAAGGGGTATTACGGAAACGTCGATAAGCCTGGAATAATCATCGATGTTCGCGGAAATGGCGGCGGCAACATTTCGAGCAATCTGCTCGCAAGGATTAACTCAAAGCCAACCGGCTCGTTTGTTTTTCGCTCAGGAGGAACCTTCCGCCGAGAAGGTTGGGCGCCTCTTGGCAAAGTAGTTGCGGTCGCCAACGAGTATTCCTTTTCGGACGGCGAAAGCTTCTCTGAAGGGTTCAAGCGGCTTAAAATCGGCCCGCTGGTAGGTCGGAGAACAGGCGGCGGCCAGGTGGGATCAGGCGGTGGCTACGCCCTTATGGACGGCGGTGCGATCTATATTCCAAACTACGGGTTTTGGTATGGAAACGAATGGCTGATCGAGGGTAGGGGCGCGGTGCCGGACTACGACGTACAGCAGGATCCTGCGGCGGTGATGGCGGGCAAAGATCCTCAGCTGGACAAGGCTATCCAACTCATTCTCGACGATCTTAAGGAGCATCCGTTCAGCAGTCCGGAACATCCGCCGTTCCCGGTCAAGTTGGGTGGCAGCAGGTCGGGGGCCAAGTAGATTACCGGCATTGGGTTAAGGGGCAGGATCGCCGAGTTAAGAACCACGCGCAGCCTTTAAATCTGGTTAGGGTTGTATGTACAGGTCCTTTGCGCCAACTGCACCAGGGTGCTGTCCAACGCCGCCAACTCGTTGTTCGCCGCTCAGGCTTACGAAGAGTCTCGTTTTAACCTCATCAAAAGGCAGGGGCCAACCTGAATACTGGTCGTAGCATATTCCCAGAGGTTGGTCAGGCCAGGAATCCACATAACGCCCCAACATCCTGAGCCAAGCCATCGTCCGCTCGCTGCGGTCTACAAAACGAGTCGTAGCGTATTTGCTCCCGGGGAGGATGCATCGGCGCATTCCGCGCGGAGCCTGATCGCCTGGCTCGCAAATCCAGCCGATATCGGCACTCAATGTCCGGCAGACTGGGTGGGACCACAGATTATCTCGGTAAATGGTGATAAACGTTCCAGACTCAGGCAAATCTGGGCCAACCGCATCCTGAAGCCGACCCCAAGCGGTTGCCAGATCAGCATAGTCCCCGACTACTCTTCTAACACAGGAGTATCGAGGCGGCATCATAACGATCTGCTCCTGAAGGTCGACCGAATCTTCATCAACGACCCATTCCGCCAACCAGTGCAGATCGACTGGAGACGAAAGCTCCCAAGAATCGAGGCGATCTTTCGCCTGGGTCGGCAGGCATCCAAAGGCCCGCTGAAACGCTCGACAAAATGCTTCGGGGCTTCGATAACCGCTTTCGGAGGCGACCTGAAAGATCCTTTTGTCGCTATGAATGAGCGTGTAAGCGGCGCGCTCAAGTCGCACGCGCCGCAAAAATGATTCGAGCGTTTCGTTGGCCGCGTAATGGAAGAGTCTCGTGAGGTGGAATCGCGAGAAACCAGCGATCTTGGCAAGCTCGCGGACCGTGATGCGCCCAGACCGCCGACGAAGCACGTCTTCGATCACTTTCGCGAGAAGCCGGTGATTGTGAAACTCCGCAGCTGACGATTCTTTTGGCGGCATGGGTGACGCTAGGGCACATCCGGAGGCCCTTATCTTCCTTGGATTTACGGGTTCAGGACATGTAAGCGTTCGCACTATTCTGATTTCGTGTGCTATTTCGCCAATTGGCCCTGATATCCTGTGAGATGGGAAGCCACTTACTCAGTGGAAAAATCGCCAGGCTCCATTAGTTAGGTTCGCTTAGACATAATCGCAGGTATGAAGGCAATGGTCCTGACAGGGCAAGCACCGATCGAGACTTCCCCGCTCTCGTTCATAGAAGTGCCCACACCTGAGCCGGGTCCGCGCGAGGTTCGTGTGAAAGTCAGCGTCTGTGCGATCTGCCGAACAGATTTGCACGTGATCGAAGGAGACCTACCCAAAGCGAAAATGCCGATCATCCCCGGGCATCAAGTGGTTGGCGTCGTGGATAAGCTGGGCGCGGGGAGCCAGCGCCTGACAATTGGCCAGAGAGTTGGAATTGCTTGGCTTCGCGAAACGGATGGATCTTGCCGATTCTGCCTTCGTGGCCATGAGAACTTGTGCGAGAATGCAAGATTCACCGGTTATCATGCCGATGGCGGGTACGCCGAATACGCCGTCGCACGCGAAGATTTCGTATACGACTTGCCCGAGGGCTTCTCGGACGAGCATGCCGCTCCGCTGCTCTGCGCTGGTCTGATCGGCTACCGTTCCCTCAAGCGCGCGTCTGTACCCGATGGAGGCAATTTGCTGCTTATCGGATTCGGTTCTTCCGCACATATTGTGATTCAAATCGCCCTCTTTCGCCGATACAAGGTCTTCGTCGTTACTCGAAGCGAGAACCACCGAAGACTTTGCATGGAAATGGGGGCGGCGTTTGCCGGGGAACGCTTGGACGAGGTGCCTGAAAAGATGAACAGCGCGATTATCTTCGCCCCGGCGGGGGACTTGATTCCGCCCACTATGGAGACTCTCGACCGGGGCGGCATTCTATCGCTCGCGGGTATTCATATGTCCGACATTCCGGCCATGGAATATGAGCGGCACTTGTTCTATGAACGGGAAATTCGGACGGTAACTGCCAACACGCGGGAGGATGGGCGAGAGCTTCTGGCAGAAGCCGCCATTGCCGGGGTGATTCCTCACACGAAAACCTATGCGCTGAACGAAGCGAATCAGGCTCTGATGGACCTCAAATCCGACCGAATCAATGGTACCGGGATTTTGAGAGTTGGATCTTAGGTGTTCTTGGCCCTGGCGCATTCGAATGCTTACGAGAGCTTGACGCTCCTGATTCGTAAGGAATTCGCAATCACGGAAACAGAGCTTAGGCTCATTGCGGCTGCCGCGATCGAGGGGCTCAATAGGAGTCCAGTGATGGGAAACAAAACTCCCGCCGCCACCGGAACCCCCAACGCGTTGTAGACGAACGCAAAGAAGAGGCTCTGGCGAACGTTCCTGATGGTAGCTTTACTAAGCCTAAGGGCTCGAAGGATACCGGCCAGTTCTCCCCCTATCAGGGTGACGCCGGCGCTCTCGATGGCAACGTCCGCCCCGGCGCCCATGGCTATGCCAACATTCGCTTGCGAGATTGCGGGAGCATCGTTGATTCCGTCTCCGGCCATCGCCACAACGCTTCCCTCCTCTTGAAGCTTTCGAATTACGTCTTGCTTCTCGTTGGGGAGCATTTGGGCATGGATCTCTTTAACGCCTACCAGGCTCGCAACAGCCTCGGCAACTCTGAAGCTATCTCCTGTTAGCATGACAACACGAATCCCCATGTCTTGGATCTGAGCTACTGCATCGCGCGCCCCCTTTTTGACTGGATCGACGATGCCAAGGACGCCAAATATTCGGCCGCCTTTTGCGATGTACACGACCGTTTTCCCTTGGACTGACATCTCCTCTGCCAAGTGAATCGCTTCCTTGTCGAGCGCGACCCCTTCCATCATCGCATCGTTGCCAAGTAGGATGGATTGACCATTCAAAATGCCCTTCAGTCCCTTGCCGCTGACCGAACTGAAATCCTCAACGCTCGCCGGTTGCACTCCGATCTTTGCGGCGTAAGTTAGAACCGCCTTTGCGAGGGGGTGTTCGCTGCCTTGCTCCAGGCCAGCCGCTATCGACAGAAGCTCCTGTGGGTCGACGCCTAATGCAACGGCGTCCTGCACTTCGGGCTTCCCCTCGGTAAGCGTGCCCGTCTTGTCTATCACGAGGGTGTCAACTTTACCCAGGGCCTGCAACGCCTCCGCGTTCCTGAAAAGAACTCCCACCTGAGCAGCGCGGCCCGTTGCCACCACGATCGACATCGGCGTCGCCAGGCCCAAGGCGCAAGGGCATGCGACTATGAGGACGGCGACGGAGTTGACGATCGCGTAGGCGAGGGGCGGCTTCGGCCCAAATACGGCCCAAACAAGGAACGTGAGAACTGCAACGCCGACCACCGCCGGCACGAAATAACCTGACACCTGGTCTGCTAATCTTTGAATCGGCGCTTTTGACCGCTGGGCTTGAGCAACCATTCGCACGATCTGGGAAAGAGTCGTGTCATCACCAACTTTATCCGCTTTCATTACGAAGGAGCCGGCAATGTTCAACGTTGCCCCCGTAACGTGATCCCCGGGCGTCTTTTCAACTGGAATAGCCTCGCCGGTAATCATCGATTCGTCGATCGCGCTGGCCCCATTAAGAACCACGCCATCAACCGGAATCCTCTCCCCTGGACGTACCCGGAGTCGCTCCCCAACCGCTATGCCCTCGACCGGCACGTCGGATTCGGATCCATCGTCGTACACTCTCCTGGCGGTTTTCGGAGCAAGTTCCAACAAGGATCGAATTGCACTCGAAGTCTTCCCTCTCGAGATTAGCTCGAGAACCTGACCGAGCAGAACCAGCGTCACGATAACTGCGGCGGACTCGAAATAGAGGTCGACCGTTCCATCCATACGCCGAAATCCTGGCGGGAAGAGGCTGGGCACGAATGCGGCGACTGTGCTGTAGAGCCATGCGATGCCCGTTCCTAACCCGATCAAAGTGAACATGTTGGGATTTCGGTTGAGGACCGATTCCCACATTCGCTGAAAGAACGGAAGCCCGCTCCAAAGGACGACCGGCGATGCGAGAGCAAACTCTACAAGAGGAAGTGCCTTTCCGAGCAGACTCATACCTAGGTTGATTCCGACCAGGTGCGGCATCACCAAGATCACGAGAGGGACGGTCAGTACAGCGCTGACCCAGAGTCTCCTGCTCATATCCGCGAGCTCGGGGTTTGGAGCGTCTGTCAGCGAGACCGCTATGGGTTCTAGGGCCATACCGCAGATTGGGCACGATCCGGGCTCCGTTCTTACGACCTCTGGATGCATCGGACATGTGTATCCTGATTTGGATGGCGGTTCCACGGGCTTAGAACCCGTCAAGTATGCTTCGGGGTCCGTCCTAAACTTGCCCCGGCAAGAGTCAGAACAAAAGAAGTAAGGGATTCCTTTATATTCTTCCCTTGCGGCCGCGTCGGTGGGATCGACCGTCATACCGCAAACAGGATCTAGTTCTCGCGCACGTGCGTTTAGCAGCGCCATGTCACCTCATCATCCTGGAAAGGGTTGTGCGCAGTTCTTCGACCAACTCTTCCTCCGACATCGCACCCGACTCTGGATGTCCAGTGACGCCGTGGCCGAGAATGCACGTCTTGACGTGATTTGCGGCTAGTTCGGCGCCGAGTTGGTCGAGGGCCGACCGCACGGCGGCAAGCTGAGTAAGGATGTCGATGCAATAGCGGTCTTCTTGGACCATTCGGCGCAAACCGCCAACCTGGCCTTCCAGCCTAGCCAGTCTGCTATCCAACCTCTTCTTCTCATCGTCGATCATTTGAACGTCCATATACCCTACGGGGTATATCGAAGAAGAGTTTCAAGATGGGTCGAATAGATTTCGAATCAGTCGTTCTATCTTTACCAGGGCCTCCAAGCGCAACCGTGCAATGCCATAATACGCCGTGTCGGACTACTCAGGCCTGTTACCAGAACTCGGCTCGATCGCGGAGGAGGCGGGGAGAATCGCAAGTAATGCGCGGGACACATTGCAAGCCGAAATCAAGCCTGACGGTAGCATCCTTACCAACGCCGACCAGATGGTTGAGCGGTTCCTTCGCGACCGCCTCGGCAGCCTCGTACCCGGAGCGGCGGTATGGGGAGAAGAATACGGATATAGCAAGCAAGAGCCGGAAGGGCTTTGGCTGGTCGACCCCATTGACGGCACCTCCAATTTTCGATTTGGATCTCCTCTTTGGGGAGTGAGCATCGCGCTACTGAAGGGCGATACCTTGGAACTTGGCGTAGTAAATCTTCCCGATCTCTGCGAAACTTACCTTTGCGCGAAAGGTCGTGGCGTAACTCGAAATGGCAAAGCATTACCAACTATTCCGCCTGGGAAGATCTTGCCATACGAACTGGTTAGCCATGGCGAATCCATCCGAACGCTGACGCAAACGCCGGGAAAGATGCGCCATGCAGGCGCGTTCGTAATCGACGGCTGCTTTGTCGCTGCGCAACGCTACCGAGGACTCATTGGCATCAACGAGAGGCTATACGATATTGCAGCTTGTGTGCTGTTCTGTTTGGAACTAGGTGCGGACGTCAGGTATGCGGACGGCACGCCATTCAACCTTGGCGAACTGAAAACCAACGTGAAGGTATCCAGGCCGTGGATAATGTTCCCGAAAGAGTCGGGCTTCCTACTGAGCGGGGTTTAGGCGCGTCCGCACCTCTTTGGACCTCGGCGTATCGGCGATGTCTTTTGACCGTTGCTCCCACGAAACGGCGCCATCCTTCTCGATGATAAACACGCCCGGAAGTTGAGCCGCGTCGCCCTGAGGCAAGCCGTTGAAGAACCCTTGAAGCATGGCGTTGATCGCCCTTACGATGACGTGGGGGTTGATAAACTCCGCGAGACCGCCCCTTTGTAGGTTGAAGAAATCGTGCAGTTTCTTCTCAGGGTCGCAGATGAAGCGGTGTGGCGATCTCATCTTCTTTCGAAAAGCCTCAGTTTGATCCACAGTCCCGAGTGTTACGAAAACGACGTTGATGTCGGTTAGGTTCCGGAGTTGAGCCACGTGCTCCTTGCAAAAGACGCAGCCAAGATGTCGCAGGAAGACAAGCACCATACGATCCTTTTCGTACAACGATCGCAAAGGCACAACTTCTCCAGTGCTAAGCTGCACGTCGACTTCGGGTGCGTTCACTAACAGTATTACAAGACCGAGTAGAGAGAGGTTCCGGTTTGGGTGTTGGGTGTTGGGCCTTGGGCTTTGGGTGTTGGGCCTTGGGCTTTGGGTGTTGGGCCTTGGGCTTTGGGCCTTGGGCTTTGGGCCTTGGGCCTCGGGCTTTGGGCCCTGGGTGTTGGGGTGTTAGGTGTTGGGTGTTGGGTGTTGGGTTAGGCTTTGGGTCTTTGGCCTCAGAGCCTTTGGCCTTGGGTGTTGGGTGTTGGGCGTTGGGTGTTGGGGTGTTGGGTGTTGGGGGTTGGGTTTGACAGGCCACTAGGAGTTCCTAATGAAGATCCTCGGGGCATTGTTTCTCGCAAAGCGCAAAGAACGCAAGGCCCTTACGGTCCTAGCACCTCACTCCCCACGCCTCACTCCCAACACCTAACACCCAAGCCAAACAGTAGCACCTACCGTATCCCCTCTTCCGAAATGAGCCAAGACAGCATCGCAAGACTTGCAGCGCCGGCTTCGAGGTCGTGTGAGTTCACTTTGCTCAAAACGAACTTGTCGGCTCTGCGATAGTCGAAGTAGCGCGGCGCCTTTGGCTCTAAGGCGACAACGACCGTGCCCGACGGTTTTAGCAATGTGACGTCGGCGCCTGGATCGCCGCCTGCGGTGAGATGCTCGACGTCCAGCCCGGCCAGATATGGCCGCCATGCGGTCAAACTGGCCACGTCCTTGACCGAGAACGCGTAGCCCTTCGGTTCGAAACCCAATTCGTCGGTTCCCACTGCCGCGACAATCTTCTCTGGCGCCGACTTTTCAAAGTCTGCGAACGCTTGCGCTGCGGTACCACCACGGCTCTCATCGACCAAAACCACCACCCGAATCGTTCGCTTCGGCTTCCAACCAAGGGTCTTGATGAGCCGCAGGGCTTCGATGGATTCAACTGCCCCTACGCCATCGTTTCGCGTCGGTGGCAGTTGGTAAACGCTGTCGATGTGCCCGCCAAGGAGAACGACCTCTTTTGATAAATCGCTGCCAGTTATTTGGCCGACAACCTCGGACGATGGGACCTCAGGAGCCATCTTGCAATCAAAGGTCAACTGAACATGATAGCCAGGGTAATCCTTCACCATGCCCATCAGCTTAGTAATGGCGGCAGAGGACACGACCGCTATGGGAATGGTTTTGGATTTCGGATCAAAATCTGCCTCAGAAGGTTGGGAAACGTCGTTTGAGCCGGATCCGGTCGATCGGACCATCACTCCCGCAGCGCCGAGGCTGGCAGCGACGCCGGCGCCGATAAACCGGTGGCCACTGATATAGTCCGGATTCACCGGAGCGTCGAACAAGATCATGGCGCCCTTTGCCTTTTCTCCAAGACCCTTGGCCTCCTGGAGCGATGTGACCCGCACCACCTCGCCAATGATTCCGGTCTTTGGGGTGCCTGGGCTGCCCGGCATTGAAGCGCACGTCAATTTGATATCAATACCTACCCCGACTCCCAGGCATGAATCCGATGTTCCGCGGACCCATTCCGGCGACTTTCCAGGAAGGACCCTTACATCGTCTAACCCAATGCGCTGCATTTCTCCCTTCGCCCAATCCACAGTTGCAGCCGGGTTCGAAGTGGCTTTGGGGTCGGGAGTGCCCGCAAGGTTCGTGAGAATTTGCAGTGCACCCATATCTTTGAAGGCTTGAGTCTTCAATGCGTGGCCTGAGCCTTGTAATCCGTTTCAAACGAGTTGACCACGCAAGCGGCTACAAGTGCAGTAATGATGGGCATCTTTGCACTTTATCCTAAGCAAGCCTTCCGCATCTACCTGCACCATAGCCCGCTTCAAAATCGGTCTATCCGCTTCTTCCCCACGCAACTCGCCGTCTGTATCTTTGAATGAAGCGACTATTCAACTCGAAGAATCATGGCGTCGTCGACTATCTGGCGGTAATAATTCTGGCGGTTGCTCCGGCGACCCTGAAATTCGGCGGCTTGGGCTCTACGACAGCTTATTCGTTCGCCGGAGTTTTCCTGGCGCTAAGCCTATGCACCGCGTACTCGTTCGGGGTAGTAAAGAGGCTCTCGTTCGCCATTCATGGGATGATCGACTTCTATTTGAGCTGGATACTTATTCTGTTCGCGTTATTCGCCTTGCGAGGAAATGAGCGAATCGCCCTAGTGGCAGTTGGCGCCTGCTCATTCGTAGCCTTTCTCGCGACAGACTTTACAGAACCGATAGAAACTCGGCGTGCGACCACACGTAAAGCCGCTTAGCCCGAACTGCACGCGATGGACGGGCGGGTTTGTCTGTAGAATTGATTCATGGCCGTTCGCGTAGCGTCGAGAAATCGTCCATCCGCGCCCATCGACGTCGTCTTTAAGATTCTCTCTCGGGGGGCGGAGGCAACTTCGGAAGAATCCCTCCTCAGTGAAATCGCCCTCGACCTCAAGGAGATCCTACAGGCCGACACTTGCGAGCTCTTGTTGCGGGACGCCAACGACGGCCTCGTTCTTCGAGGCAGTACCGTAGCCCCCGAGTTAGCGAACAGGGTTCGCCTTGGGAAAGGAATTGGGCTTAGCAGCAAGGTATTGCTCGAGAAGAAGCCGCTATTCATTCGAAAAGCGGCGTTCAACGTAGAGGGATTTGCTCGCTATCCAGGGATCGACGAGTTGCGGTACGAGTCTGCCGCGTTCCTGCCTATTATCATCGACGGAGCGTGCGAGGGGGTTGCGCTGTTTCGCCGCCTGTCCCCGTGGCACTTCTCGGCCCGCGAACGAAAGCTCATGACCTATCTGGCCGAGGCGGTGGCAGTTACCTATGCTACGTTTCATAAGGGATACGAGACGGGATCAAGAATCAACCGGCTGGGCGCTCTTTCCGAAGTTTCGAAGACGATCTCGAACAGCCCGTACTTAGAGGAGATTCTCCAACTGTTGGTGAACCTCACGGCCCAGCAATTCAGTTACACGGTATGTACTGTCCGCCTACTCGACGAAGCACAGAACGAGCTCGTTCTTCGCGCTACCCAGGCCTCCGACCGGGCATACCAGAGGAAGCGCGCCATCCGGTACGGGGAGTCAATCGCAGGGCGCGCGATGGTGGAGAACCGCCCAATTATCGTCGAAGACGTTCTGGAGGAAGAAACCTACATTGGGCACGACCTTGCCGTCGAGCAGGGCCTTCGGTCGATGATCTGCGTCCCGCTAACCCTCCAGGACAAGCCAATTGGGGTCATGAGCTGCTACACGAGTCATGTTAGGGAGTTTCCGCCCGACGAGATTAAAGCCCTGGAAACCCTCGCAAAGCAGGCTGCGGTCAGTATCGAACACGCCAAGCTTCAGGTTCGCACCACCCTCCTTCAGGAGATGCACCATAGGGTAAAGAACAACCTGCAGCAGATCGCTTCCCTACTCCGGCTTCAGCTTCGCCACAGCCACTATAAGTCGCTGGAAGAGGCCATAAACGATTGCCTCGCGCGCATCCTAGCGATCGCGTCGGTTCATGACCTTCTCAGCCGCGAGGATCTTGATCATGTTGGCTTGCGTTCCATTGCGGAGACGCTGGTTCAACACCAACAACGAAGCTTGATCCTCCCCGACAAACATATTCGATTCGAAGTACGCGGCGAGGACGTGCGCCTGAACATGACCCAGGCGACTCAGGTCGCTCTAGTCTTAAACGAGCTTATTCAAAACGCGGTGGAACACGGCTTCGACGTTTCGAACGAAGGCGAGATTCACGTGACGATCGAAGAGGGAGATGGTGAGGTGTCACTCTGGGTTTCCAACAGCGGCGACCACCTTCCGGCCGACTTCGACCTTTCTGGTCAAAGCAGCCTCGGTCTACAGATCGTCGACAACCTGAGCCGTGCGCTCGGGGGAAGGTTCAAAGTGAGCGACATTCTCGGGTGGACCGTGGCGGAAGTAAAGTTTGGTAGGCTAGTGGGAGAGTAATGCTTTCCAACCGAGCAAAATATGCGACGAGGGCTGTTTTGGAACTGAGCCTCCAATACGAGAAAGGCCCCGTCCACCTTACCGATATCGCAAAGCGCCAGGATATTCCGGAGCCGTTTCTTCAGCAAATCATGGGAACGCTCCGAACCTCAGGCTTTGTGTTGAGCCGAAAGGGCCCGGGCGGCGGTTTTACGCTTGCCCGTCCACCTAGCGAAGTTAGCCTCGGCTCGCTGATTCGCGCACTTGATGGCCCTATCGCGCTGATCAGTTGCGTTAGCGTCACCAGGCACGCTGAGTGCGGCTGCCCCCACCCGGACACCTGCGGGATACGCAAAACCTTCCAGGAAGCCCGCGACGTGATGGCGACGGTGTTAGACGACACGACGTTCGAAACGATACGCAAGCGACACTATCCCGGTCCATTGGACGACCCGGACTATATCATTTAGCTGCACGTCCAGCATCGCGGGCGTTGTATGTCGCTAAATTTATTGGCGCCTTCGTTTACCGGAGGCGACCGTCGCCGCTAGGCCTTGGAAGGCAGGGCTTCAGAGATCGCCTTTTCGGCTTTGTCGCGGTTGAGGAGCAACTGCCGGTAAAGATGAATCTGCGCCATCGCACGCACCTTGTTCAAATCTTGCGGGTCGTTCGGGCCAAGCTGGAAGTAGGTGTCGCCTCGAAGGTAATCGGTAAGGAAGCGAAGCCCCAACTCCAACGTGATTGCCTCCACCGCGTAAGGCATCAAGCTGATTTCCTCTTCAGTGACTTTACTGGAGCTTTGGAGAAAGCCCTTAGCAACCGCACGATACACGTCCCAGTCCACGAAAACCTTCTGTAGGTTTTGCTCTTTTTCTCCGGCCACGTTCACAAGAGATCGAACGAGATCGCCCCAGTCCGCCAGCCAGGTGAACGGCATTATCGTGTCTAAATCGATAAGCGATACGGCCTTTCCCGTTTTCTCACAAAAAAGGAAATTTTCAATCTTCGTGTCGCCGTGAATCAGCGTGCTACGGACTCGGCCCTCGTTAACTGCCTTCCACAGCCCCGTTACGAACAGTTCGCGGCCATGAAACGTAGCTATATAGGGGGCGAGCGCCTCGTCCGTCTTTCGCTCACGGTACTCATAAGGGTCGAGCGCCACTAGGAAATGCTGCCTCGTGGCCGCACAAATCTCGCGGTCCTCGGGAAGCCAATCATGGGCCTCATCGAGGGAGTGACAGCCGGCCAAGACGGCGCGAAACTGCCGGAAGTAGAGATCGGTGTTTCGATACCCTGGGAGTCCCGCTTTGATGGTAGAAGGATCGACCGAAGCCGTAAGGTCCGAATATATCGCCAAGCCCCGACCGGTTTCCTCGGCCAACTGCAATTGGGCTTCTCTTTCTTCCACCTCGCTCAGGCTCTTGTAGGTCCGCACCCCCGGAATGCGTAGCATCATCCGCCACACTTTGTAGCCCGTAGCGTCAGAAAGATCCAGGTAGGTGTCCCCCGTGCGTGTCGGTACTAAGTCAATGGGATACCATTCGTGATCGCACTCTTCAATACCGAGCGCGCCGCGTTGAGCGTTCAGGGAAGCCAGCATCGCGTCCATGACGCGGTGGGGCATCGTGAACACATCCGTATTCACCTTCTGAAGTAAATAATCTGTTCCGCCCGCCTTTACGAGGTAAGTGTGAAAGTTGATGTTGCCGCGGCTCTCAAAAGGAGAAACTTCAAGAGGGGCAGGCAACTCAAATCTACCGGCGATCTCTTCGATTTCAGGAAGAGTGTAGTTTGCGGAGCTTTCTAGCAACCCCAACTCCTTTTCCAGTCCAGCAGTAGGTTGGTCTATCATCCCTAAACCTGCGAACAGCAAACACGTGTCTGCGAATAATAACCCCATAGAGAATGTACCTCGCTAGGGGTGAAATTGTTCCAATTTTGGGACTTCCTGCCCGGCAAATATGCGGGGGAAGCTCAAAAACGCCTCAGGATTAAACTAGGGATGGGCTTGGAAAGTTATAGGTTTTCCACAGATTGGACTGGAACGGAGTGGGCAATCGGACGGGTCTGACCTGTCCGACGTCCGACGAGTCCGAGACTCGAAGCTACCCTTACCCCTTAGCGTCGCACCCAAACCCCCACCCTCCGGGTATCCTATCTCGCGACGCGCTGCCCGCTCGTCTAACGGCAGGACGGCAGGTTCTGGCCCTGTTGATCGAGGTTCGAATCCTTGGCGGGCAGCCAAACTTCCTAAGTCCACGACCCTTGTGGCTGGAGCACTCGCAATGCCAAACATCAGCAAAGCGCTCGTCACGGTCTACTCTTCCGACATCACCCGGGCGATTCGATTCTACGGCGGCGTTCTGGGTCTTGAGGTGAGCTACCGCTTTCCGTACGAGGGCGAACCCGAGCATGTGGAGTTCCGAGTTGGCTCAATGACCATCGCGGTAAGCTCGCCGGCCGGCCTTGCATCGCACGGAATGCCGCCTCCTTCATCAGGGAATTCGTTTGAGATCGGCCTCAAGACAGACGACGTCGATGCTCTCATCTGTGAGTTACGTGAGCAAGGCGTAGTCATTCTCAGAGAGCCGTTTTCTAGCGCCGCAGGAAATCGTGTTGCCTACATTAGCGATCCCGACGGAAACTGGATCTCGGTCTTCCATAACCTGGGAAGGTAACCTGGAGAGGACCCAACGGGTTCTAAACCCTCCCCATGCCAGACCGTATAATGAGCTTATGGCGGATACGATCGATGACCTGAAAGCTTGTGTGGAGGGTGACAATGGTCTCAAATGGATACGAGGCGGTGGCGTTGCGCGAGGCTGGAACAACATCCGGTACAAAACGGGACTGTCGGCTAAGAATGTGGGTTCAAAGCTCCTCTCAATGAACGTGGCCACGGTGCCTCCCGGAGGCGTGGCGTTCGCTCACATCCACGTGGAGTTTGAACTCATGCTCTACATTCTTCAAGGAAAAGTGCGCCACGAGTACGGCCCGGACCTGATGTATAGCGTTGAGAACCAGGCGGGCGATTTCATCTTTATCGAACCTGGAGTTCCTCACGAGGTCCTCAATATTGGGAACGAGGATGTAGTTGCGGTGGTCGCTCGTTCAGCCGCTGACGAGTGGGACAACATCGTAGAGTATCCGAGCAATCGAAGGCCGGGGCCTACGGGGTCCTAAACCGTAACGCCGGTGGGAGTTGGAGGTTGTTGACATGCGCGGTGGAGTGAGCCCGGAAAGTCTCGCGCGATTTATGCGGGAGATTGGTAAGGAGGCAAGAAGCCCTGGACGTGTCTACCTTGTGGGTGGATCCACCGCCCTCCTACTGGGTATTCGAAACCAGACGATCGATATCGATATCAAGCTTGATCCAGAACCGCAGGGTGTTTTTGAGAGCATTGCTCGCATAAAAGAGGAGCTTTCCTTGAGCGTTGAGCTAGCGTCGCCGGATCACTTCCTACCTTCCTTGCCCCGATGGCGGGATCGCAGCTTATGGATCGCCGCACACGGGCAAGTCGACTTCTACCACTATGATCTTTATTCGCAGGTGCTTTCCAAAATCCTCCGCAATCACGGCCATGACCTTGACGATGCGCGGTCGTTCGTGAAAATGGGTCAGTTGAGCATGGCGGTGCTTCTCGAGTTGTTCGAGGCGATCACACCCGATCTCATCAGGTATCCCGCGATAAACGCGGTGGAGTTTAGGAGGAGCGTGGCGGCGTTTATTCAGGAGCAATCCCATGCCGCCAGTTGATATCACCGATCTCGACGGTTTTCCGGGCGGATTCCTGGTCCATAAAGGGCTGGATGATCTTGCCCGCGGGAAGAAGTCCGAGGAGGCCCTGCTCGTAATGATCGCCGCACCCAAGTTTCGAACCCTTGGCCTCGACGTCCCTGTGCTTCCAGATGTGCCATTGCCGTACGAGCATGCGCTCTTCTCAATGCTGGAGGAACGTGTCCCAGAAAGGGCACACCAGGTCTATAACGATCTTATCAGCCTGGTTGTAAGTTTTGCAAACGCTTACAGCCACTCTAAGTCAAGACCTGCTTAGGCCAAATCGTTCCCGCACGAGCGATTCGGCGTTTCCGAAAATCACCCGGTCCGTAAACAGACCAATGGCTATGATGACGATCATCACCGCGATCACCTGCGACATATCTCCAAGGTCGCGGCCCACCATCAGCATCCGGCCCAACCCCACGGAAACGAAGAGGAGTTCGCCCGCCATGAGCGCGCGCCATGCGTAAGCCCAGCCTAGCTTGGCGCCGGTCAAGATGGCGGGCAAAGATGCTGGCAGGAGCACCTCGGTGAAGAGCGCGAGACCGCTTACCCCAAGCGTTCGCGCGCCTCGGACATAACCGGGCGGCAGGTTACGAACTCCGTCCTCCACAGCGACGGCGATGCTCACAAACGAGCCCATGACAACCACGAAGAGGA
>Ga0265338_10001217_pt1 | contig 42536 bp, 36 predicted proteins | sample 42126metaG_FD_193579 | JGI IMG/M metagenome (GOLD analysis project Ga0265338, IMG submission 193579) | Rhizosphere microbial communities from Carex aquatilis grown in University of Washington, Seatle, WA, United States - 4-21-26 metaG | ecosystem: Host-associated > Plants > Roots > Rhizosphere... | reverse complement strand
CGACCATCAGCACGTCGCCGTGCGCGAAGTTGATGATGCCCAGAATCCCGTACACCATGGTGTAGCCCAGGGCGATGATGGCGTAGACGCTGCCAAGCACCAGCCCGTTCAGGATCTGCTGGATGAAAATATCCATTTAATGCTCCTTAGCCCGTGCGACCGGATTCGCGCTTTTCATCGGCCGGTGGGCGATGGTTTACGGAACCGCAACGACACTCTCGGGTACTGAAGTAAAAGACCGGTAACGGTTAACACATCCGGCTCGCAACACCGCTGTGTAGCAGCGGCACGCTCCCCGGAAGCAGATGCAAAAACGGCACCGTCGGATGGTTCGGTGCCGTCGGGTTCAACTACGTGTCACGTGCGCGGCGACGCCATGACGGGCAACCTCACGGCCCCCCATCCCTGCGTCGTACGTCATGACGCCCTTTTTTGGGCCGTTTTTGCTGCCCGCGTCGTCCGAAAACGCCGCATCGCTGCGCACGGCTTCGGTCAGAGCAGCAGACGAATCCCACACCCGCACCGCGCCATCATGGACGATGGCGACGGTGCGTGCATGAGCAAGTTGCATGCCAACTATCATGACGGCGGGGGTAACGGTTATCCCGGTCCCATCCGAGATACGCGCCAGCAATTGACGCGGCCTGCGGGTTTCGTCGTCATGTCCAGAACGCGCATCAGTCCCTGCCGGGCACACGTGCATCATCGATGCTGCGGCCCCGCCCGTCCCGGCCCTGCCGCCGCACCGCGCATTACGCGGCGCAACCGCAGTTGCCGAAGACGCGGCATAAGTGAATTCGACTTGCATTAATCGGGTCTCCTGCGCCTTCCGAATTCCTCGCCAAAAGGCTCTCAAACCTTCAGGACGCGCGCATTGTAACTCCAATTATGCGGCCGGCAATATTGTTGAACCGGCAGGGTTTTCCTGCATTGCAACCGCATTTCGGAATCAGTGGGCGTCATTGGTTGCACCTTCAGTTGCGCCCAATTTTGACGCATCAGTTGCACCAAATCAGTCATCGTTCGCATCAAGTGTTGCAGATAAGGGCCGAAAGGCCTTGCCAGACGGCGTTCGATTTTACGGATTGAATACGAGCAAGTGGCAGGTTGCAACGCACCATGTTGATGCGAATTGGATTCAATTCGAGCAGGGCGCGAGATAAAATGGGGTCGCATTGTCGAATTTGTCGCAGCGATCGCCTGAAAAGGTGAAAAAAATCGGCGCGATGGGTCCGGTTTATCCCTCCGCGCAGGTGATTGATCCCCATTTATGAGAGCGTTGTGTGATCAACAAGCACTCACCATGAAAAAAAAGCGCGCCGGCGGCGCGCTTTTTCCTGTCGGGGTCGGAAGATGTCAGGCCGGCGCGCCTAACCCGCGCGGCAACGGGAACGCGATGTTCTCCTCGATGCCTTCCAGCGCACGTACGTTGCGCACCCCGAGCTCGTGCAGGCGCCGGATGATCTCCTGCGCAAGCGCCTCGGGCGCCGAGGCGCCAGCCGTCAGACCGATGCGGCGCTTGCCCACCAGCCATTGGGGATCGATCTGCGAAGGCGCATCCACCATATAGGCAGGGATGCCGCGCTTCTCGGCGACTTCGCGCAACCGGTTGGAATTCGAGCTGTTCGGGCTCCCGACCACGATCACCATGTCGCACTGGGGCGCCATGAACTTCACTGCGTCCTGGCGATTTTGCGTCGCGTAGCAGATGTCCTGCTTCTTCGGTTCGCGAATGGCGGGAAAGCGCGCCTTGAGCGCCGTGATGATTTCGGCCGCGTCGTCGACGGAGAGCGTGGTCTGCGTGACGAACGCGACGCGCTCCGGATCGCGCAGCTTCAACGCCTCGACGTCGGCCGCGTCTTCGACGAGGTACATGCCCTCGGCTGCCTGCCCCATCGTGCCCTCGACTTCCGGGTGGCCCTTATGGCCGATCATCACGATGTCGAGACCCTCGTCGCGCATCTTCGCGACCTCGACGTGAACCTTCGTCACGAGCGGGCACGTGGCGTCGTAGACGCGCAGGCCGCGCGCTTCGGCGTCGGCGCGCACCGCCTTCGACACGCCGTGCGCGCTGAAAATGACCGTGCTGCCGGACGGCACTTCATCGAGCTGCTCGATGAAGATCGCCCCTTTCTCGCGCAGATCGTCGACAACGTATGCGTTATGGACGATCTCGTGACGCACGTAGATAGGTGCGCCGTGCAACTGGATCGCGCGTTCGACGATTTCGATGGCGCGGTCGACACCGGCACAGAAGCCGCGCGGCTGCGCGAGCAGGATTTCGGTGTCGGCGATCAGGGACGTGTCCGGTTGGCTCATGGGCTTACAGGATTCCGATGATTTTCACTTCGAACGCAACCGCCTGGCCTGCGAGCGGGTGGTTGAAATCGAACAGCGCGGAGGTCTCGTTGACCTCCTTGAGCACGCCGGCGAAGCGGGTACCGTCGGGCGCATTGAATTCGATCAGGTCGCCGGGGTTGAACTCGTCGCCGATCATGCCGTGCTCGCGCAACGTGGCGAGAGAGATGCGCTGGATCAGGTCTGGATTGCGCTGACCGAACGCAACGCCCGGCTCTAGCTGAAAGGTCGAGTGGTGCCCCGTCGTCAGGCCCCGCAAAATGTCTTCGAGCGGCGGTGCGAGCTGCCCGGCGCCGATCATTAGCGTGGCCGGCTTGTCGGCAAACGTATTGATGAGTTCGGTGCCGTCGGCGAGTGAGAGCCGATAGTGCAACGTCACGTGGGAGTCGGCTTTCACCTCGGAGATATCGATGATGCTCATGCGGTACTCATTTCCGTCTGTCGCGCCCCAGGGCGCCGCCCGGCCGCGCTGACGCAGCCGCAAAACCCCTATTGTAAGCCACATATCGGGGGCGGTTGGGGAGCATGTACGGGCGGCAGGGACATAGCCGCCGCACTTCCGTTCCCAGTCGTTCCATGGAGGTCACGATGCTGGAAGCAGTCCGCGCAAAGCCCGTCTGGCTGAGCGCTGAAATGTCGGCGGGAGCAGTTCCCGCCTCGCTCACCGCCTCACCCGCTGCCGAAGCTGAGCAGGCGAATGCCGCAGCGGCACGCTGTCGCGGCATGCCGCGAGAACGCCTGCGCGCGGCCGGGCCGGGTGCGCTTTCTGATGTCGAATTGCTCGCCCTTCTGATCGGTTCGGGCTTGCCGGGTCACAACGTGTTCGACGTCGCACGCTCGCTGCTCGAGCGCTTCGGTTCGCTGCGCGTGATGCTCGACGCGCAACGCGAGGAGTTCCAGGGCCTGCGCGGTATCGGCGAGGCGAAGGCCGCCAAGCTGCTCGCGGTGCTCGAACTGGCCCGGCGCGCGCTAGCCGAGCAACTGGACGACAAACCGCTCGTCGATACCCCCGAAGCCGTGGAGGACTATCTGCGCCTCCTGATCGGCGGGCGACCCTACGAAGTGTTCGTCTGCCTCTATCTGGACGTGCGCCATCGCCTGATCCGGCCCGAAGAAAGCTCGCGTGGCTCACTCACGCGCATGGTCGTGTATCCTCGCGAAATCGTGCGGCGCGCGCTGATGCTCAATGCCGCGAGCCTGATCGTCGCGCACAACCACCCTTCGGGCGCCGTGCAGCCGAGCGCAAGCGACCGGCGCCTCACGCGGGTACTGCGCGAGACGCTTGCGCTCGTCGACGTTCAGATGATCGATCACCTCGTGATCGGCGCGCGCGACGCGTACTCGTTTGCCCGCAACGGCTGGAACTGACGGGCGCCAGGCATGGTATCGAGCCGTTGTCTCGCAAGGCTGCACGGCTTGCGCGCCACGACTTTCGCAAATCGCATTTGATTTGCCTGCAGATTTTCTGCTAGAATTGTGGTTTGCCTGTTTCCAACCCTGTTCCGAAGCCCATCAAGGCGTTCCAGGGGGGATGTGTTGGCCTGGCTCTCATCCATACGTGAGTGACCTTCGCCCGCCACACCTCGCCTGGGAGACTTCAGTGGCGTTCGAACTCAGAATTAGCGTATTAGGAGTGCTCTTATGGCACGCGTATGCCAAGTCACTGGGAAAGCGCCGATGAGCGGCAACAACGTTTCCCACGCGAACAACAAGACCAAGCGTCGTTTTCTTCCGAATCTGCAGAACCGCCGTTTCTGGGTTGAAAGCGAAAACCGTTGGGTGCGCCTGCGCATCTCGAACGCAGGCCTGCGCCTGATCGACAAGAACGGCATCGACTCCGTGCTCGTCGACCTGCGCGCACGTGGCGAAGTCTAAGGAGTAAATCATGGCGAAGGGCGTCCGCGACAAGATCAAGCTGGAGTCGACCGCAGGCACGGGTCACTTCTACACGACCACGAAGAACAAGCGCAACATGCCGGAAAAAATGTCGATCAAGAAGTTCGACCCGGTTGTTCGCAAGCACGTCGAGTACAAGGAAACCAAGATCAAGTGATCTGTTTCCGAGCCTGACGAAGACAAAAAACCCCGCATCCACGCGGGGTTTTTCTTTTTCTGGGCCGGACAAAACACGTTTGCCCACCTGGCCTTTCGTCCAGCTTTTCCTCTTGTCGCCGAAGGGAGTATGCTTCCCGCTTCATCGGCCGCACCGCGCGCCGCAGTAGAACAAGAGACGGAGAAGCTGGACCATGAATTTTGATGTTGCGATCGTCGGCAGCGGACTCGCAGGCTTGAGCGTCGCGCTGAATCTCGCCGACACGCGGCGCGTCGTGGTAATCGCGAAGCGCGCCATGACCGAAGGCGCGAGCGATCGCGCGCAAGGCGGCATCGCCGCCGTGCTCGACTCGGCCGACAGCGTGGAAAACCACGTCGGCGATACGCTCGTGGCCGGCGGCGGCCTGTGCGACGAAGGCGCGACGCGCTTCATCGTCGAGCATGGCCGTGCCGCCATCGAGTGGCTGATCCAGCAGGACGTGCCGTTCACGAAGGACGCCGCCGCCGAGCTGGGCTTTCATCTCACGCGCGAAGGCGGCCACAGCCATCGCCGCATCATCCATGCGGCCGACGCGACAGGCCATGCCGTCGTGCAAACGCTCCTTGATCGTGCGCGCGCGCATCCGAATATCACGCTCCTCGAAGATCATCAGGCGATCGACGTGATCACGTCCGATCGTCTTGGCCTGCCCGGCCGGCGCTGCCACGGCCTCTACGCGCTCGATCTGAAGAACGACCGCACCGTAACGATCCAGGCGCCGCACACGGTGCTCGCGACCGGCGGCGCGGGCAAGGTCTATCTCTATACGACGAACCCCGACACGGCGACGGGCGACGGCATCGCCATGGCCTGGCGTGCGGGCTGCCGTGTGGCGAACATGGAGTTCATCCAGTTCCATCCCACGTGCCTGTTCCACCCGCACGCGAAGTCGTTCCTGATTTCCGAGGCGGTGCGCGGCGAAGGCGGCCTGCTGCGTCTGCCCGACGGCACGCGCTTCATGCCCGCGCACGATCCGCGCGCCGAACTCGCGCCGCGCGACATCGTTGCGCGCGCGATCGATTTCGAAATCAAGAGGCACGGCATAGATTGCGTGCACCTCGACATCAGCCATCAGAGCCCGGCCTTCCTCGAAGAGCACTTCCCGACGATCCTCGCGCGCTGCCGCGAGTTCGGAATCGACATCACGAAGGAGCCGATTCCCGTCGTGCCGGCCGCGCACTACACCTGCGGCGGCATCGTGACCGACCTCGCGGGCCGCACCGATCTCGCGGGCCTCTATGCAGTCGGCGAAACGTCGTACACGGGTCTGCACGGCGCGAACCGGCTCGCCAGCAATTCGCTGCTCGAATGCCTCGTGATCGGCCGGGCGGCGGCCGAAGCGATTGAGGCGGAAGGTTACGGTGCCGCCGCGCACGCGCCGTTGCCCGACTGGGACGAGAGCCGCGTGTCGGACTCCGACGAAGAAGTCGTCGTGGCCCACAACTGGGACGAACTGCGCCGCCTGATGTGGAATTACGTCGGCATCGTGCGCACGGACAAGCGGCTCGAACGCGCCCAGCATCGCATTGCCCTCTTGCGTGACGAGATTCTCGAGTACTACGCGAATTTCCGTGTGACGCGCGATCTGCTCGAACTACGCAATCTCGTGGAAGTCGCGTCGTTGATCGTCGAGAGCGCGCGCTCGCGGCGCGAAAGCCGCGGCCTGCACTACAGCCGCGACTGGCCGAACACGCTGCCGAAGGCCCTGCCAAGCGTCCTCTCACCGGGGCGCGTGCGAAACCGCACGGTCAGCTAAACGTCGGTGCTGCAAAAACGAAAAGGGCCGCCTCGGGAGAGGCGGCCCTTTTCGCATCCAGCATCCAGGTTACGCGGGTGCGCTCAGACGATTCGCATCGAATAGTCAGTGGCTCGCACGTCCTTCGTCAGCGCACCGATCGAGATGCGGTCCACGCCCGTTTCGGCGATCGCGCGCACGGTGTCGAAATTGACGCCGCCCGAGGCCTCCAGCACTGCGCGGCCAGCCGTGAGGCGTACCGCGTCGCGCATCGCGTCGATCGAGAAGTTGTCGAGCAGGATCGACTTCGCGCCATGCGCGAGCGCGTCGTCGAGTTCCGCGAGCGTCTCCACTTCAATCTGGATCGGCACACCCGCATTCAGCGCAAGCGCAGCGTCCATCGCGGCACCCACGCCGCCCGCCGCAGCGATGTGGTTTTCCTTGATGAGGATGCCGTCGTACAGCGCGAGCCGCTGGTTCGCCCCGCCGCCCACGCGCACCGCGTACTTCTGCGCGAGACGCAGGCCAGGCAGTGTCTTGCGCGTATCGACGATGTGCGTCGTCGTGTGCGCCGTCGCGTCCACGTAGCGGCGCGTCGCGCTCGCCACGCCCGACAGCATTTGCAGAAAGTTCATGGCAGTGCGCTCGGCCGTGAGCAGCGCGCGGGCCGGGCCGCGCAGCGAGCAGACCGTCGAATCGGCGCTCATGCGATCGCCTTCGCGATAGTGCCAGCGCACTTCGATGCGCGGATCGACGCCGCGAACGACGCCGTCGAACCACAGCACGCCGCACAGCACCGCGTCCTCGCGCACGATGATGCGCGCGTCGCGCATTTCGTCGGCGTCGACGAGGCGGCCCGTCTCGTCGCCGGTGCCGACGTCTTCCGCGAGCGCGTCGGCCACGTTGCGCGCGATCGCCGTGTCGAACGCTGCGCCGTACTGCGCGCGCACTTCATCCAGCAGCGGCGACGCCGCCTCAACGCCAATCAGTTCCATCGTCCCCATTTATGCCGCCCCCACGTTCGCGAATAGCGCGCCGTCGCGCGCGAGGTCGCCGCTCGCCTGCACGCGGCGCTTGTGCTCGGCCGCGAACGCGAGCATGCGGTCGATCGGCAAGCGTGCGCGCTCGCCCAGCGCGGCGTCAACGAAGATCTCGTTGTGGCCGCGTTCGAGCACGTCCGCGAGATTTTCGAGGCCGTTCATCGCCATCCACGGGCAGTGCGCGCAGCTCTTGCAGGTAGCGCTGTTGCCGGCCGTGGGCGCTTCGATGAACGTCTTGTCGGGCGCCGCGAGGCGCATCTTGTGCAGGATGCCGAGGTCGGTCGCGACGATGAAACGCCTGGCGTCGAGCTTCACGGCCGCGTCGATCAGTTGCGTGGTCGAGCCGACCACGTCGGCGAGCGCGACGACGCCCGCCGGCGATTCCGGATGCACGAGCACCTTCGCGTCCGGATACTCGGCGCGCAGCAAGTCGAGTTCGATGCCCTTGAACTCGTCGTGCACGAGGCACGAGCCCTGCCACATCAACATGTCGGCGCCGGTCTTCTGCTGGATGTAACCGCCGAGGTGACGGTCCGGCGCCCACAGGATCTTCTCGCCCTTCGCGTGCAGGTGCGCGACGATCTCCAGACCGATCGACGAGGTCACCATCCAGTCCGCACGCGCCTTCACGGCGGCGCTGGTGTTCGCATAGACGACGACGGTGCGATGGGGATGCTCGTCGCAGAATGCGGAGAATTCGTCGATCGGGCAGCCGAGGTCGAGCGAGCAGGTCGCGTCGAGGTCCGGCATCAGGATGCGCTTGTTCGGACTCAGGATCTTCGCGGTCTCGCCCATGAAGCGCACGCCCGCGACGACGAGCGTCTGCGCGTCGTGATCGCGGCCGAATCGCGCCATTTCGAGCGAATCGGCAACACAGCCACCGGTTTCGTCCGCCAGCTCCTGCAGTTCGGGATCGACGTAATAGTGCGCGACGAGCACTGCCTTCTCGCGCTTCAGCAGCGCACGGATGCGCTCTTTCAATGCAACGCGCTGCTCCGCGGACGGCGCATCGGGCACGCGTGCCCAAGCCTGTCCGACGCTACAGACGGCACCCTGCGGCCGATCGAATTCGACCTTCCTGATCGCCTGACTCATGATCTTCCTCTACCCTGCAGAAAACCCATGCGAGCCGCGCAGTTTTTGCGGCCCCAAAAGAAAAACCCCGCCAACGCGGGGTTTTGTGACGTATTTGAAATTCTAAAGGATTTTCTTACGTCTCATGCATAACGGCGAAGGCGCGACGCAAATTCCTGGAGCGCCTGGATGCCGCTTTGCTCGGCGCGATGGCACCAGTCCTGAAGCTGCGCGAGCAGTTGTTCGCGCGAGGCGCTCGAACGCTCCCAGATCGCCGCGAGTTCGTTGCGCAACTCGATGAACGTGCGCAGCTTCTGGCTATTCGCGAAGATCTGCGGAAGCTGGCGCTTCTGCGGCTCGTCGAGGCTCGCTTCTTCCTTGTCGAACCACTTGCGCGCACCACGCATCAGCTGGTACTTCTCGCGCGAGCCCACTTCCTTCAGATGCGCGAGTTCCTGGCGATACGCCTGCTTCACGGCCTTCGCGTAACGCGCCATCACTTCATAGCGGTTCGACAGCACGGCCTGCAGCGTTTCCTGGTCGGGCACGAGCTTGGCGGTGGTGAGACGCGGCGTAGGCGCGACCTTCTTGACCTTCGCGAGCCCGCACATCGACATCAAACGGATATACATCCAGCCGATGTCGAACTCGTACCACTTGCTCGACAGCTTCGCCGATGTCGCGAAGGTGTGATGGTTGTTGTGCAGCTCTTCGCCACCGATGATGATGCCGAACGGTAACAGGTTCGTGCTGGCGTCGGCCGCGTTGAAGTTGCGATAGCCCCAGAAGTGGCCGAGACCGTTGACGACGCCGGCCGCCCAGAACGGAATCCACGCCATCTGCACGGCCCAGACGGTCAGGCCGACCGCGCCGAAGAGCGCGACGTCGATCACCATCATGATGCTGATGCCGAGGATCGGATACTTCGTGTAGACGTTGCGTTCAAGCCAGTCGTTGGGCGTGCCGTGGCTGTAACGGCGCATTGTCTCTTCGTTCTTCGCTTCAGCGCGATACAACTCCGCGCCTTCGAGCAGCACCTTCCAGATGCCGCGCGTCTGCGGGCTGTGCGGATCTTCTTCCGTCTCGCACTTGGCGTGGTGCTTGCGGTGAATCGAGGCCCACTGCCCCGTGAGCATGCCCGTGGTCATCCACAGCCAGAAACGGAAAAAGTGGCTCGCGACAGGATGCAGATCAAGCGCGCGGTGCGCCTGGCAGCGGTGCAGATACACAGTTACACCGACGATCGTGATGTGCGTCACGATTGCGGTGAAAAGCAAGATCTGCCACCACGAAAAATGCAGCAACCCGTGGGCGAGAAAATCGAGCAGGGAATTCAACAAGGTTTATTACCCGTGAAACAAGGGAATTCAGCGACTTCGGCCTTACAGAATTACCGGAGTCAGGAAAGTGAAAGCGTTGCAAAGCGCCTGGACGGCATTCTACTAGAACCGCTCCAAGTGTTTGTAACAAATGAGAATTCTTTTCGATGCTTGGGCGAGCGTCAACGCTCGATTACGCGTATACGGCGCTTTGCGACACCTTTCAGACGGACGTGGGCGCTTGCGCCCCAGCGTCATATTGACGCACCAGAGAAAAATCCTGTGCGCCGACGATCCGGACCTCGCGCTGCGCGAACGGAATCGATATGCCGTGCTCGCTGAAAAGGCGCCAGATATTGAGGTTCACCGTTGAGCGTACGCCCGCGGTGCCTGTGGCCGCATCGGCGACCCAATAGCCCAGTTCGAGGTCGATGCCGTCGGAGCCGAAGCCCACGAGATACGGGGTCGGAGCAGGATCGGCCAGCACGCGGTCGGCGCCTTGCGTCGCGCGGGCGAGCAGCGCCATAGCGAAATCGAGGTCCGTCCCGTAGGCCACCTGCACGGCCGCCTTCGCGTAGCCGCGCGTCAGGTAGGAGGACTGGTTCTGCACCACGTCGGTGATGAGTTTTTCGTTCGGGATCAGCGTCTCCACACCGTCGAGGCCGCGCACCACCGTGTAGCGCGTGCGGATCTGCGTGACCTTGCCTGCGAGGCCGCTCACGTTGATCGTGTCGCCAAGCCGTAGCGAGCGGTCGATCAGGATGATGAAGCCCGACACGTAGTTGCTCGCGATCTTCTGCAGCCCGAAGCCGAGACCGACGCCAAGCGCGCCGCCGAACACGCCGAGCACCGTGACGTCGATGCCGACGATTGAGAGGCTGAACAGCACCGCCGCGAACACCAGCACGGCGCGCGCGACGCGTGCGAGCACGACGCGCAGGTTGGCGTCGATGGTGGTGGCGCGCATGAGGCGGTCTTCGAGCGCGGAGCCCGCCCAGATCGCCACGACCATCGTCACGCAGACCCACAGCACGCCGCTTTCGAGCGAAAGCAGGCTGACGTGCGCCGTGCCGATGTGAAAGCGCACGCTCGCCATCCAGTCGAGCACGTCGTCCTGGATACCGAGCATGGTCAGCACCATCGCGACCCAGACGACGAGCGAGACGAGCTTTTCGACGACCGACAGCCACGCGTGCGTTTCGTCCTTGCCGCCGAACACGCGCCGCGCGAAGAAGAACGCGATGTAGATGAGCCCGATGCCGATGAGCGGCACGAGTGCGAGGTTCAGGAGCGACGTGTGGATGAAGTTGCGGGCGATCGCGCTCGCGACCCAGACGCAGCCCGCGCCGATGAGCGGAAAGAGCGCCTTCGCGAGGCTCTCCGCGCCGAAGCGCAGCGCGCGCGTCTGGCCATGCATCTCGAACGCGCGCCGTACGAGGCGCGCGAGCAGGTAGGCCAGACCGAGCGCGGCGATCAGCACACCGGCCTGCCAGAGCATGACCGGCTGGCCGAAATCGCGAATCACGCCGCCCAGCATGTGCGAGAGCAAACGGTTTTCGAACATGATGTGAAGCCTCACCGCGCGCGCAGCGCGGCGTCCGTTACTCGATCGCCGCGTCCGGCCCGGCGACGCCTTCGCGCGTTCGCGCGATCGCGTCGGTGGCCTCTTTTTCCACGCTGTCCGCAGCCGATTCGTCCGGCGTGGTCTCGGCCTGTGCCTTCTTCGTCTTCGCTTGCGCATCGCCGCGGCGCTCCAGCACGGCGGCGAAGAAGCCGTCGGTGGCGTGGCGGTGCGGCCAGAGCTTGAAGTACTCGCCCGTGTCGATGCCCACGCGCTGCTCCGCGAGCACGTCGCGCGCGCTGACCAGTTCGAATTCGGGATGCGCCTCGAGGAACTGCGCCACGACCGCCTCGTTCTCGGCGTCGAGAATGCTGCAGGTCGCGTAGACGAGGCGGCCGCCGCGCTTCACAAGGCGCGCGGCGCTCGTGAGGATCGACAACTGCTTCGGCGCGAGTTCCGCAACCGACTCGGGCGTCTGGCGCCACTTGAGGTCGGGATTGCGCCGCAGCGTGCCGAGGCCCGAGCACGGCGCATCGACGAGCACGCGGTCGATCTTGCCGACGAGCCGCTTGATCTTCGAATCGTGCTCGCTGTCGATCAGCACGGGATTGACGTTCGAGAGCCCGCTGCGCGCGAGGCGCGGCTTGAGCTTCGCGAGGCGGCGATCGGAGACGTCGAACGCATAGAGACGTCCCGACGAGCGCATCATCGCGCCGAGCGCGAGCGTCTTGCCGCCCGCGCCCGCGCAGAAGTCGACGATCATCTCGCCGCGGCGCGGCGCGACGAGCGAGCACAGAAGCTGGCTGCCCTCATCCTGCACTTCGAACCAGCCGTTCTTGAACGCGTCGAGCTTCGAGAGCGCCGGTTTGCCGGTCAGGCGCACGCCGAACGGCGCGAACGGCGTCTCGCCTGCCTCGATGCCGGCGTCGGCGAGCGCGCGCAGCAGTTCGTCGCGGCTAGCCTTGATCGGATTCGCGCGCAGATCGAGCGGCGCAGGATAGTTCAGCGCGGCGGCCAGTTGCGCGAGTTCGGCGGGTTCGAAGCGCGTCTCCAGCGCGCGCATGATCCACTCGGGCAGGTTCAGCTGCACACGCTGTGGCAGGCTCGCCGGATCGATCTTCGAGACGTGTTCGAGCCAGTTGGCCTCGGCGTCCGACACGAACGGACGCACCGCCGCGCGGCCCGCCGTCGCCATCAGGCCGAGCAGGGCCAGGCGCCGCGTCGGGCTGCCCGTGCCGCCTTCGGCCAGATGCGCAAACTCCATGCGGCGGCGCAGGACCGCGAACACCGCTTCGGCGATCACGCCGCGCTCGCCGTGACCGAGCTTCGGATGCTCGCGGAAAAAGCGGCTCGTGATGGCGTCGGCGGGGCCGGTGAACTTGAGGACGTCGACGAGCAGCGTCTCCGTTTGTCCGATCAGGAATCCATGTAGTCTCATGCGCCCTCCCCGGCGGCTTGTGCGTTCGCGTCGTCGACGTCGTTCGCGTTATTGGTGTCGTCAAGGAAGAGCCACTGCGGCTCGGGCGGCGTAAGCGTCACGCGGTCGCCTTCGAGCGCGAGGCGCCCTTCGACGAACCAGCGCACCGCACGCGGGTAGATCACATGTTCGGTCTTCAGGATGCGCGCGGCCAGCGCCGCGGGATCGTCGCCCGCGCGCACCGGCACGGCCGACTGCGCGACGATCGGCCCATGATCGAGCGTCGGCGTGACGAAATGAACCGTCGCGCCATGCACGCGGCAGCCGGCGTCGAGCGCCTGCTGATGCGTCTTGAGACCGGGAAAGCTCGGCAGCAGCGACGGATGGATATTGAGCATCCGGCCCGAATAATGCCGGACAAACGGCTCCGTGAGCACGCGCATGAAGCCCGCGAGCACGACGAGGTCGGCCTGAAAGCCGTCGATGACTTGTGCGAGCGCCGTGTCGAACGCGGCGCGGTCGGAATACTGGCGATGATCGACCACGGCCGTGGCAATACCGTGCGAAGCCGCGAACGCGAGGCCCGCGGCGTCTGGGCGGTTGGCAATCACGGCGGCGATGCGTGCCGGCCACGCATCGTGCGCGCTGGCGCGCACGATGGCTTCCATGTTGCTGCCCCGTCCCGAGATCAGGATGACAAGATTTTTCATCCGCGGATTTTATCATTGAGGGCGGCGTCCGACGGCCTTGCAGCGGCGGCCGGACGCCCGAGCGTTTATAATCATCTGTTTCGTCGCGGCCGACCGGCCGCACGTATCGTCACGCATCGCCCCACTAACGGTCTCCGTTCCGCTATCGTGAGAGTCTTCCGCGGTCTTCCCAACGCCGAAAGCCGCGCGCCCTGCGCGCTCACCATCGGCAACTTCGACGGTGTCCACCGCGGGCATCAGGCGTTGCTCGCACGCGTGCGAGCGGCCGCCGACGCGCGCGGCCTGCCCGTCTGCGTGATGACCTTCGAGCCTCACCCGCGCGAATTCTTCAATCCCGCCGGAGCGCCGCCGCGCATCGCCATGCTGCGCGACAAGCTGGAAGCGCTGCGCGATAACGGCGTGGACCGCGTCGTCGTCGAGCACTTCAACCAGACGTTCGCGAGCCAGTCGCCCTCGACGTTCGTCGAGCGCATCATCGTCGGCGGCCTCCACGCGCGCTGGATGATGATCGGCGACGACTTCCGCTACGGCGCAAAGCGCGCGGGCGATTTCGACTCGCTCAAGGCGGCGGGCGAGGAGCACGGTTTCGAAGTCGAGCAGATGGCGACCGTGGCCGACCCGTCGGGCGCGCGCATCTCCAGCTCGGGTGTGCGCGCACAACTGGCGGCGGGCGATCTCGACGCCGCGCGCGCCGCGCTCGGCCGCGGCTATGCGATCAGCGGCCACGTCGTGCACGGCCAGAAGCTCGGCCGCGACCTCGGCTTTCCGACGATGAACTTCCCGATCGGTCACAAGCGGCCGGCGCTCAAGGGCATCTTCGTCGTGCAGGTACACGGCATCGCCGAAAATCCGCTGCCCGGCGTCGCGAGCCTCGGCGTGCGGCCGACGGTCGACGACTCGGGCCGCGTGCTGCTCGAAGTGCATCTGCTCGACTGGCACGGCAGCGCCTATGGCAAGCTCGTGCGCGTCGAGTTCCTGAAGAAGCTGCGCGACGAGGAGAAGTTCGTCGACATCGAAACGCTCACCGCCGCGATCGCCCGCGACGTGATCAACGCCCGCGCGTGGTTCGCCGCCGTGGGCGCCGACGCCGCCGGCACCCGTTCCACCGGTTTCGCCACTTCGGCCACCGACCGAATTAGATGACCCGCCGCCCGTGCACGCAGCCAATGCGCCGCACGGGTTACCGCTCCGCTGCGTCCCGCCCGCCATGACGCGGGCAGCGCGAGGCGACGGTTGCGCGGCAAGCCCGCCGTGTCCGACGCCGTGTCCCCCCGAATTCACCGTGATCCCACCATGAGCGATAAAAAAGCATCCTCCGGCAAGCCTGCGCAGAAGACCGAATCGAAGTACCCCGTCAACCTGCTGGACACCCCGTTCCCGATGCGCGGCGACCTGCCGAAGCGCGAGCCGCAATGGGTCAAGGAATGGCAGGACAACAAGGTCTACGAGACGATCCGCGCGGCCTCGAAGGGCCGCAAGAAGTTCATCCTGCACGACGGCCCGCCGTATGCGAACGGCGACATCCACCTCGGCCACGCGGTGAACAAGATCCTCAAGGACATGATCGTCAAGGCGCGCAATCTCGCGGGCTTCGACGCGGTCTACGTGCCGGGCTGGGACTGCCACGGCATGCCGATCGAAATCCAGATCGAAAAGCAGTTCGGCAAGTCGCTGCCCGCGCGGGAAGTCATGCAGAAGGCGCGCGAGTACGCCACCGGCCAGATCGAAACGCAGAAGGCCGGTTTCCGGCGTCTCGGCGTGCTCGGCGACTGGGACAATCCGTACCGCACGATGAACTTCGAGAACGAGGCCGGCGAGATCCGCGCACTCGCGAAGATCATGGAGAAGGGCTACGTGTTCCGCGGCCTGAAGCCCGTGAACTGGTGCTTCGACTGCGGCTCGGCGCTCGCCGAAGCCGAAGTCGAGTACAAGGACAAGACCGACCCGACGATCGACGTCGTGTTCGCGTTCGCGCAGCCCGCGGAAACGGCCGCCGCGTTCGGCCTCGCCGCGCTGCCGCGCCAGGAAGGCGGCATCGTGATCTGGACCACGACGCCGTGGACGATTCCCGCCAACCAGGCGCTCAACGTTCATCCGGAAGTGGTCTACGCGCTCGTCGACACGCAGCGCGGCCTGCTGATCCTCGCTGAAGAGCGCGTCGAAGCGTGCATGAAGGACTTCGGCCTCGACGGCCGCGTGCTCGCCACGACGCCGGGCGCAAAGCTCGCGAACCTGCGCTTTCACCACCCGCTCGCAGACGCGCATCCGGGTTACAGGCGCACGGCGCCGATCTACCCTGGCGAGTACGTCACGACCGACACCGGCACGGGCATCGTGCACTCGGCGCCCGCGTACGGCGTCGAGGACTTTATTTCGTGCAAGGCCCACAACATGGCCGACTCGGACATCATCAATCCGGTGATGGGCGACGGCCGCTACATCGAATCGCTGCCGCTGTTCGGCGGCCTCTCGATCTGGACCGCGAATCCGAAGATCGTCGACGCGCTCGACGCCGCCGGCACGCTGCTGCGCAGCGAGAAGTACGTGCACAGCTACATGCACTGCTGGCGCCACAAGACGCCGATCATCTACCGCGCCACGTCGCAGTGGTTCGCGGGCATGGACGTGATCCCGAAGGACGGCGGCAAGACGCTGCGCGAGACGGCGCTCGAAGGCATCGAAGCGACGGCGTTCTATCCGGCGTGGGGCAAACAGCGCCTCTACGCGATGATCGCGAACCGCCCGGACTGGACGCTCTCGCGCCAGCGCCAATGGGGCGTGCCGATGGCGTTCTTCGTCCACAAGGAAACGGGCGAGCTGCATCCGCGCACGCTGGAGCTGCTCGAAGAAGTCGCGAAGCGCGTCGAGAAGGCCGGCATCGAGGCGTGGCAGACGCTCGATCCGCGCGAGCTGATCGGCGACGACGCCAACATGTACGAGAAGAACCGCGACACGCTCGATGTGTGGTTCGACTCCGGCACGACGCACTGGCACGTGCTGCGCGGCTCGCACAAGGACCAGCTGCAGTTCCCGGCCGACCTCTATCTCGAAGGCTCGGACCAGCATCGCGGCTGGTTCCACTCGTCGCTGCTCACGGCGTCGATGATCGACGGCCGTCCGCCGTACAACGCCCTCCTCACGCACGGCTTCACCGTCGACGGCGAGGGCCGCAAGATGTCGAAGTCGCTCGGCAACGGCGTCGATCCGCATGAAGTGGCGAACCGCCTCGGCGCGGAAATCATCCGCCTGTGGATCGCCTCGACCGACTATTCGGGCGAACTCGCGATCTCCGAGGAAATCCTCAAGCGCGTGACGGAGAGCTATCGCCGCATCCGCAATACGCTGCGTTTCCTGCTGTCGAACCTCTCGGACTTCGAGTTCGACAAGCATGCGCTGCCCGCGAACGAGTGGCTCGAAATCGACCGCTATGCCGTCGCGCTCACGCACTCGCTGCAAAACGACGTGCTCGCGCACTACGACCGCTACGAGTTCCACCCGGTCGTCGCGAAGCTGCAGACGTTCTGCTCGGAAGACCTCGGCGGCTTCTACCTCGACGTGCTGAAGGACCGCCTCTACACGAGCGCGCCGGGTTCGAAGGCCCGCCGCGCCGCGCAGACCGCGCTCTTCCACATCACGCACGGCCTGCTGCGCATCCTCGCGCCGTTCCTCTCGTTCACGGCCGAAGAAGCGTGGAAGGTGTTCCAGCCGCAGAGCCAGACGATCTTCACCGAGGCGTTCCACGCGTACCCGCACATCGATCAGGCCGAAGGGCTGATCGCGAAGTGGACGCTCCTGCGCGAAGTGCGCGGCAACGTGACGAAGGCGCTCGAAGAGGCGCGCGGGGCGAACCAGATCGGCTCGTCGCTGCAGGCCGAAGTGCGGATTCTCGCGAGCGGCGAGCGCCACGACGCGCTCGCCTCGCTCGGCGACGACCTCAAGTTCGTGCTGATCACGTCGGCGGCGGAAGTCGTCCGGGTCGAGAGCGAAGCGGACGAGGCCGTCGAGGTCGTCACCTCGAAGTACCTCAAGTGCGAGCGCTGCTGGAACTACCGCGAAGACGTGGGCGCGAACAGCGAGCATCCGGGACTATGCGGCCGCTGCGTCGCCAATCTGTTCGGTAACGGCGAGACGCGGAGCGCGGCATAATGGCAAAGACCCTGCCGAAGCAGTTCCGCAGCGGCGGCACGCTGGTTCCGTGGCTGGGCATCGCGGTGATCGTGATCCTTTGCGACCAGCTCACGAAGATCGCGATGACCAAGGTGTTCAGCTACGGCGAAGGCCGCGCGGTCACGCCGTTCTTCAACCTCGTGCTCGTGTACAACCGGGGCGCCGCGTTCAGCTTCCTCGCGGCGGCGGGCGGCTGGCAGCGCTGGGCGTTCACGGCGCTCGGCATCGTGGCGGCGCTCGTGATCTGCTACCTGCTCAAGCGTCACGCGACGCAGCGCCTGTTCTGCACGGCGCTCTCGCTGATTCTGGGCGGCGCGCTCGGCAACGTGCTCGACCGGCTGATGTACGGCCACGTGATCGACTTTCTCGACTTCCACGCGGCCGGATGGCACTGGCCGGCGTTCAACGTCGCGGACAGCGCGATCACGATCGGCGCCGTGCTGCTCGTGTTCGACGAACTGCGGCGCGTGCGCGGCGGGCGTTGAGCGCGCGCTAACGGAAGAACGCAACTGCGTTGCGTGGGACCCGAGTAAGCGCTAAAGCGCTAACTCGGGTCGACAGGAGACTGGATTTGAACACCGCTGCCGCCAACCCCGGCGAACTCGCAGGCAAGCACCTCGTGATCGGCATGACGGGCGGCATCGCCTGCTACAAGATCGCCGAACTCACGCGCCTCCTGACGAAGGCCGGCGCGACCGTGCAGGTCGTCATGACCGAAGCGGCCACGCAGTTCATCACGCCCGTCACGATGCAGGCGCTCTCGGGCCGCCCCGTCTACACGAGCCAGTGGGACGGCCGCGTGCCCAACAACATGCCGCACATCGACCTGTCGCGCGGCGCCGACGCAATCGTGATCGCGCCCGCCTCCACCGACTTCCTCGCAAAGCTCGCGCACGGTTTCGCCGACGACCTCCTCTCCACGCTGTGCGTCGCGCGCGACTGTCCGCTGCTCGTCGTCCCCGCGATGAACCGGCAGATGTGGAACAACCCGGCCACGCAGCGCAACGTCGCACAACTGCGCGCTGACGGCGTCGAAACGCTCGGCCCCGATTCGGGTCCGCAGGCGTGCGGCGAAACCGGCGACGGCCGGATGCTGGAGCCCGAAGCCGTCTACGAGGCGATCGTCTCGTTCTTCGCGCCGAAGGTGCTCGCACACCGCCGCGTGCTGATCACCGCCGGTCCGACCTTCGAGCCGATCGACCCCGTGCGCGGCATCACGAACCGTTCGAGCGGCAAGATGGGCTTCGCGCTCGCGCGCGCCGCGCAGCAGGCCGGCGCCGACGTGCATGTCGTCGCGGGCCCGGTCGCGCTCGCGACACCGTGGGGCGTCTATCGCGAAGACGTGCAGACCGCTCGCCAGATGTACGACGCGGTGATGCACGCCGTGCCCGATTACGACGTGTTCATCGGCGTGGCGGCGGTGGCCGACTGGCGCGTCGATCACATCGCGACGCACAAGATCAAGAAGACCGCCGACCGCCAGATGCCGAGCCTCGCGTTTGTCGAGAACCCGGACATCCTCGCGTCGGTGGCCGCGCTGCCGGACCCGCCGTATTGCGTCGGATTCGCGGCGGAAAGCGGCAACCTCGACGTGCTCGGCGAGGAAAAGCGCGTGCGCAAGAACGTGCCGCTCCTCATCGGCAATCTCGGTCCGCAGACCTTCGGTCTCGACGACAACGAAGTCGTCCTCTTCGAAGTTTCCGGCAGCACGAAGCTGCCGCGCGCGGCCAAGCAGGCGCTTGCGCAGACGCTGATCGCCGAAATCGCGCGGCGTCTGCCCGACCAGAGCATCATTTCGTGACGCGCGCGCCGCGCCATCGGTCAACCGTGGCCCTGCGGCGCGCGTCGCGAACGAAGCAAGGTAACAAGGTAGGCTGTCATGACGCTCCTTTCCATTCTGGACCAGTCGCCCGTGATCGCCGGGCATACGTCGGCTGACGCCATCGCCGCAACCGTCGAACTCGCGCAGCTCGCCGACGACCTCGGCTACACGCGCTACTGGTGTGCCGAGCACCACGGCCTGCGCGGCGTCTGCAACCCCTGCCCCGAAATCATGCTCACGCGGCTCGGTAGCGTGACGAAGCGCATTCGCATCGGCTCGGGCGGCGTGATGCTGCCCTACTACAGCCCGTTCAAGATCGCCGAGCAGTTCATGATGCTTGAGGCGCTGTTTCCGAACCGCGTCGATCTCGGCGTCGGACGCGCGCCCGGCGGCGACCTGCGTACGGCGCAGGCCGTCGCGGCGGGTCAGTACAACCGCGGCGAGCTGTTCGCGCAGCAGGTGCAGGACCTGGTCGGCCTGATGGACGGCACGCTGCCGGCGGACAACATCGCGAGCGGCGTGGTGCTGCAACCGCAGATCGAAACGCGGCCGCAGTTGTGGGTGCTCGGATCAAGCGACTTCGGCGGCACGCTCGCCGCGCAGCTCGGGCTGCGCTTCTCGTTCGCGCACTTCATTAACGCGCACTTCGGGCATCTCGTGGCGAAGGCGTATCGCGAGCACTTCCAGGCGGCTCACGAAGCGAAGCCGTATCTGGCCTGCGCGGTGTTCGTGATCTGCGCAGACACCGAACAGGAAGCCGCCGACCTCGAAAAAGCCGTCGATCTGCGCCGCGTGCAGACGGCCCTCGGCCTGAACGCGCCGATTCCGAACATCGAGCAAGGACTCGCGCAGGAATACGGCAAGCGCGAGCAACTCGTGATCGACCGCGAGAAGCCGCGCAGCATCATCGGCACACCCGAAAGCGTCGCGGAGCGCCTGCACGCGCTCGAAGAACGCTTCGCCGCCGACGAACTGATCGCGCTCACCGTCGCCGGCAGCTATGCGGCGCGGCTGCGCTCCTATGAACTGCTGGCGCAAGCGTTCCAGCTACCGCGCTCCTGATCCGGACGCCAACCCAACTTTCATTCATGAAAATCGACATCAAGATCCTGAACGAGCGCATGCGCGACCAGTTGCCCCACTATGCGACGCCGGGCAGCGCGGGCCTCGACCTGCGCGCATGCCTCGATACGCCGCTCACGCTCGAACCGGGCGAAACGAAGCTCGTGCCGACGGGCCTCGCGATCCACGTCGCCGATCCCGGCTACGCCGCGCTGATCCTGCCGCGCTCGGGACTCGGCCACAAGCACGGCATCGTGCTCGGCAATCTCGTCGGACTGATCGATTCGGATTACCAGGGTGAACTGATGATTTCAACGTGGAACCGCGGCCACACCACGTTCACGCTCAATCCGCTGGAGCGCCTCGCGCAACTCGTGATCGTGCCGGTCGTGCAGGCGCGGTTCAATATCGTCGACGACTTCGAAGTGAGCGAGCGCGGCGCGGGCGGGTTCGGCAGCACGGGCAAGCACTGAGCGTTGCTGCGAACCCGGGACTCGCCGGGCCGTTCAAGCCTGGTCCCGGGATTCGGGAAACGGAAAATAACGCACGCTCAGGCGTGCGTTATTCACAGGGCCCGAAACATCACGCGCTCCGGCCGCTCGCAGCTTCTCCAGCTGCGGCAGCCGGACGCCGCCGATACCAGCCGAGATACGCAAGCACGAGCGCAACAAGAAACGCGAGCCCGTAAGCGAGCGTCATCTTGAACTCGCGCGTGAACGCGGTCGTGACGAGAATGCCGCCCATCAGCAGCGCGCCCAGCACGCTCGCGAACGGATGCCCCCACATGCGGAACGCGGGCGCGGGGCCCGTGTAGCGCGCACGGAAAAAGAGGTGCGTCACGAAGATCATCAGCCACGTGAACATCGCGCCGAACATCGCGATCGACATCATCAGCGTGAAAGCCGTCTGCGGCCAGATTGCATTGACCACGGCGGACACCGCAATGCCGATGGTCGAGAGCGAGAGCGCCGCCGTCGGCACGCCGTTGCGTGTGAGACGCCCGAACACGGCCGGCGCGTAGCCCGCGCGCGACAGGCTGAACATCATGCGCGTGGTGATGTAGAGCTGGCTGTTCATCGCCGAAAGCGCGGCCACGAGCACGACGAAGTTGATCGCGCCCGCCGCATACGGCACGCCGGTTGCGGCCATCACTTTCACGAACGGACTCTCGTTCGCGCCGGCCTCGGTCCACGGCACGATCGCGAGCATCAGCGCGAGCGTGAGCAGGTAGAACAGCACGAGGCGCAGCATCGTCGCGCGGAATGCGCGCGTCACCGCACGCTGCGGATCGCGCGCCTCGGCGGCCGCGATGGCGATGGTCTCGACGCCCAGATAGCTGAAGAGCGCCACGATCGTGGCGACCCACACGCCCCACCAGCCCTTCGGCAGCAGGCCGCCGTGCGACGTGTAGTTCGCGAAGCCGACGCCCGATTCCGGGCTCGCATGCCACACGACCCACGCACCGAGGAGGATGAACGCGACGATCGCGGCGATCTTCAGGCTCGAAAAGAGGTATTCGATCGTGCCGTACGCGCGCACGCTCATGGCGTTCACGACGATCAGCGCCGAGGAAAACCCGACGATCCAGTAGAGCCCCGGCACATGGGGAAACCAGAACTTCATGTAGACGGCAATTGCAGCCACCTCGGTGCCGACGGCGAGCACATAGGCCGACCAGTACGCGTAACGCACGACGAAGCCCGCCAGCGGGCCGATATAGTGCTCGGCGTAGGCGCCGAACGAGCCCGACGTCGGATGTGCGACGGTCATTTCGGCGAGCGCGCCCATCAGCAGGAGCGCGATCAGCGCGCCGATCGCGTAGGAAACGAGCACGCCGGGCCCCGCAAAGCCGATCGCGAACCCGCTGCCGAGAAAAAGCCCGGTGCCAACCGCGCCGCCGATGGCGATCATCGTCATCTGCGCGGAGGACAAACCGCGCCGCAAACCGCGCTCGCGTTCGACGATCGTATCGAACGCACCCTTTTTATCTGTAACCACAACAACTCCCCGCTGTACGCGCATTCCAGAACGGCGCGCACAAAAACAAAACGGCGCGGACCGTGACGTCCGCGCCGTTCCTCTTAAGTTAAAGCGCCAACGAAACGCTTATTCTACTTCGACCGCCTCCGGGCTCGCGTTGCGCGGCGCCGGATGCTCGTCGAACGTCAGCAGAACCTTGTCGTCCGCATCGACGTCAACGGTCACGCGGCCGCCGTTCATGAGCTTGCCGAACAGCAGTTCGTCGGCGAGCGCACGGCGGATCGTGTCCTGGATCAGGCGCTGCATCGGCCGCGCGCCCATGAGCGGGTCGAAGCCGTGCTTCGCGAGATGGTGGCGCAATGCGTCGGTGAAGAGCGCATCGACCTTCTTCTCGTGCAACTGATCTTCCAGTTGCATGAGGAACTTGTCGACGACGCGCATGATGATTTCCTCATCGAGCGCGCGGAAGCTGATCGTCGCGTCGAGCCGGTTGCGGAACTCGGGCGTGAACATGCGCTTGATGTCGGCCAGCTCGTCGCCCTGCTCGCGGCGGTTCGTGAAGCCGATCGTCGACTTGTTCATCGCCTCGGCGCCCGCGTTCGTCGTCATGATGATGATGACGTTGCGGAAATCCGCCTTGCGGCCGTTGTTGTCGGTCAGCGTGCCGTGGTCCATCACCTGCAGCAGCACGTTGAAGATGTCCGGGTGCGCCTTTTCGATTTCGTCGAGCAGCAGCACGCAGTGCGGCTTCTTCGTGACGGCTTCGGTGAGCAGACCGCCCTGGTCGAACCCGACGTATCCCGGCGGCGCGCCGATCAGACGGCTCACCGCATGACGCTCCATGTACTCGGACATGTCGAAGCGGATCAGCTCGATGCCGAGCGTGAACGCGAGCTGGCGCGCCACTTCGGTCTTGCCGACACCGGTCGGACCCGAGAAGAGGAACGAGCCGATCGGCTTGTCGGTCTTGCCGAGCCCGGCGCGCGCCATCTTGATCGAAGCGGACAGCGCGTCGATAGCCGGGTCCTGGCCGAACACGACGGCCTTCAGATCGCGGTCGAGCGTCTGGAGCTTGCTGCGATCGTCCTGCGACACGCTTTGCGCCGGCACGCGTGCAATCTTCGCGATGATCTCTTCGATCTCGCCCTTGCCGATGGTCTTCTTTTGCTTCGACTTCGGCAGGATGCGCTGCGCCGCGCCCGCTTCGTCGATCACGTCGATCGCCTTGTCGGGCAGATGACGGTCGGTGATGAAGCGCGCGGACAGTTCAGCCGCCGCGTTGAGCGCGCCCGACGAATACTTCACGCCGTGATGCTCTTCGAAACGCGACTTCAGCCCGCGCAGGATCGCAACGGTTTGCTCGACGGTCGGCTCGACCACGTCGATCTTCTGGAAACGCCGCGAGAGCGCCGCGTCCTTTTCGAAGATGCCGCGATATTCGGTAAAAGTCGTGGCTCCAATGCACTTGAGCGTGCCCGACGACAGCGCCGGCTTCAGCAGATTCGATGCATCGAGCGTGCCGCCCGACGCGGCGCCCGCGCCGATCAGCGTGTGAATTTCGTCGATGAACAGGATCGCGTGCGGACGCTCCTTCAGTTCCTTGAGCACCGTCTTCAGACGCTGCTCGAAGTCGCCGCGATACTTGGTGCCCGCGAGCAACGCACCCATGTCGAGCGAATAGACCTGCGCGTCCGCGAGAATGTCCGGCACTTCGCCGCGCGTGATGCGCCAGGCGAGCCCTTCCGCGATCGCGGTCTTGCCCACGCCCGCTTCGCCGACGAGCAGCGGATTGTTCTTGCGGCGGCGGCACAGCACCTGCACGACGCGCTCGACTTCCAGTTCGCGACCGATGAGCGGATCGATGCGGCCGTCCTTCGCCATCTGGTTCAGGTTCTGCGTGAACTGGGCGAGCGGCGTTTCCTTCTGGCCCGCGGCGTCCTCGGCTTCCGCGTTCGCATCGCTGGCCTTGGCGGCTTCGCCGCTGCTCGTCTTCGCGATGCCGTGCGAAATGAAGTTCACGACGTCGAGACGCGTGACGCCCTGCTGCTGCAGGTAGTACACCGCGTGCGAATCCTTCTCGCCGAAGATCGCGACGAGCACGTTCGCGCCCGTGACTTCCTTCTTGCCGTTCGAGGTGGACTGGACGTGCATGATCGCGCGCTGGATCACACGCTGAAACCCGAGCGTGGGCTGCGTATCGACGTCGTCCGTCCCTGGAACCGTAGGGGTGTTGTCGTGAATGAAGTTGCGCAGGTTCTGACGCAGGTCTTCGATATTTGCGGCGCACGCGCGCAACACTTCCGCCGCCGTTGGGTTATCCAACAGCGCCAGAAGGAGATGCTCGACCGTGATGAACTCGTGCCGCGCTTGACGTGCTTCCATGAACGCCATGTGCAGGCTGACTTCCAGTTCCTGGGCAATCATGCTTCCTCCATCACACACTGCAGCGGATGCCCGGCTTGCCGTGCGTGGGTAACGACTTGCTCGACCTTGGTCGACGCGATATCCCGCGTATAGACCCCACAAACTCCCCTGCCCTCGCGATGGACCTTCAGCATGATCTGCGTCGCGGTCTCGCGGTCCTTATTGAAATACTCTTGCACAACCATCACGACGAATTCCATCGGCGTGTAGTCATCATTCATCAGCACGACCTTGTACATGGAGGGCGGTTTGACCTTTTGCTCCTGCCGCTCCAGTACGGTTGAATCCTGCTTGTCCGGGATTATCGCCATACACCCATTCTAAACAACTCGGACAGGCCCGCAATCCTGTCGAAACCCGACCGGCCGGTCGGTGGTCTGCCGCGCATACGCCACGCGCAATCCCTCCGCCCCATCCAGCCACTACCGGCTGCGGGGCCGGCCTCATGCACTACATCAGGTACTTCGTACTTCCTCGGACGTTGAATCGGGCACGCGGTGGGTGCATCCGATGTGCCCGATGCGCCCCCCGATACAGCCGCTACATAACCGTTACGGGCCTCCGGCAGCTTTCGCGCCATCAGTCGATTTGAGTATCGCACAACCTGCGCTGTGTCGTAGGGACCTACTGTCGGAGGCCGCACGGACCGGACCGGAATTTCCGCACTGCAACGCCGCCTGGGTGCGTCGATTATGCGACTTTTCAAGATGCCCCGCTCGCCCCTGTGCTGCGGGCAGGAAAAGCGGGAAAAACCCTGGAAATGCCTTCTTTACAACGCGTCACGGAACGTCTCAAAATATTCTTGACAGCAGAATAAAGAGCCTCAACAATCAAGCTGGCACTTTTTTCAACTGAGTCAAATTCGAAAAAATGCCGTTGGTGAGCTTGTGAGGAGGGGACGATCGCAATGGGGCGCTCGTTAAGCTTTTCAAACTGCTCGTGGTAGTGACATGAGTTACAGGGGAAGTAGGTATGGCAACCGGTACGGTCAAGTGGTTTAACGACGCGAAGGGCTTCGGATTCATTACGCCTGACGAAGGCGGCGAGGATCTGTTCGCTCACTTCTCGGCCATCCAGATGAATGGCTTCAAGACCCTCAAAGAAGGTCAGAAGGTGAGTTTCGAGGTCGTGCAAGGCCCGAAGGGCAAACAGGCATCGAACATTCAGGCAGCGGCCTGATCCGTTCGGTACCCGTACCCAGGAACCCGGCTTCGGCCGGGTTTCTTTTTTCGTGACGCTTTTTTGTCGGCATTGCCGGTTTTGGCGCTCGCTGCGAAAAAACTAGATCACGTGCAACGTCCCCATCATGCCGAGATCCTCGTGTTCGAGGATGTGGCAATGAAACATGCGATTGCCCGCGTCGCGCTGGACGGTCGCAATCCTCACTGTCTCGCCGGGCTCCACGTTCACGGTATCGCGCCATGCCAGATAAGGCTCGGCGATACGCGCCCCGCCTCGCTCCCGTTCCAGCACCTGAAACTGCGTTCCATGAAGATGAAACGGATGATCCATGTCCGTGCGATTCTCGATCGACCAGTGCTCGACTTCGCCGCGCCGGCTCGTCAGCGTTATGCGCGCCGGGTCGAACGCTGCGCCGTTCACCATGAACGTCATACCGCGCGGCATGCGCAACGATGACGCACCCGGCTGGTGCATCGCGTACATGTCCATCGCCTCGCTGAATACCACCGACTGTTGTGCGCGCGGCGCCCCGAGCGGCGCGATTTCGCGCAGACGCGCCGGCAGCGTATCGGGCGGCGAAGCGGACGATGGCGCGAAACGCACATCGGCCAGCACGCGGGCCGGTTCCGCCGGCAGGCTGCCGTGCGACATCGCCATCTTGCGACGGTCGTAGCGGGCGGCGATGAGACTCGCGCGCGAATGCGCCGAGCCCGCACGCACGACCAGCCCGGCACGTTCACCGGGCGCGAGCAACAGCGACGTCAGTCCATCGCGCGGCGCGGCGAGCAGTCCGCCGTCGCTGCCGATCTGCGCGAACTTGCGGCCGTCGTCGAACGCGAGCAGCAGATAGCGCGCACTGCAGCCATTCCACACGCGCCAACGCTCGTCGCGCGTGACGTCGATCGTCGGACGCAACGCGCCGTTCACGAGCGCGAACTGGCCTTCACGGCCGTTCATCCAGTCCATCATCCCGTTCATCGGGATCGTGCCGTCGGCGGAAATTTTCAGGTCGCTGATGAACAGATGCCGCTCGGGCCAATGCGCGAACGGATCGTCGGCGGCACGCACGACGAACGGCCCCGCCAGCCCGCGAAATACCTGCTCTGAGGTCAGCATGTGCGGATGCGGGTGGTACCAGTAAGTTCCGGCACTCCCCGCAGGCAGCGTGAACCGGTAGACGCGCTCGCCGCCCGGCACGACCAGATCGACGGGATTGCCGTCCTGTCCGGGCGGCACCGGCAGGCCGTGCCAGTGGATCGTGGACGGCTGCGGCAAGCGGTTCACGAAGCGGATCTCGACGGTGTCGCCTTCACGCACGTCGATGAGCGGACCGACTGCAGGACCGTCGACGCCACCCGCTGCCGCGTCGTATTGCCAGAAGACCGTATCAGGCTGCCCCGCAAGCAAGGACCGCGCGGCCGGCCGGGCGACGAGCGTCGCCCGGAAATGGCCCGGTTCGCGGCTTTCGCTGGCAAGCACGCGCAACGCGGCGAGGGGTGCGCCCGACGGCAAGGCGTCGGCTGCGGCGAGCGGCACCTCGGACTGAGCGGACGACGGCGCCATGCCGGACATCGCGTGCATGGCCGAGCCCGAGCCCTGCGCGAACGCGCCGCGCCCGAAGAGCGACGCCGCCACGCCGCCAAGCGTCCGCAAGACAAAGGCTCTGCGTTTCATCGATGGTTTCATACGGGGCATAACGTCAGACCGGGATCGAGTATTCCGCGCATTGTTTCATTCATGACGGCACGACATCGACAAGATAATTCGGATCGCTTATCAAACAGCAGCAAATGCGTATCCGCCCGCAACCACAAAAAAACCCCGGTGACGCAAGCGCCGACCGGGGTTCGCGAACCCGCACCGCAAGACGCCGGCTTCGCTCACATGTTGTCGATCATCACCTGACCGAACGCCGAGCACGACACCTGCGTCGCGCCTTCCATCAAGCGCGCGAAGTCGTACGTCACGCGCTTCGTCCGGATCGACTTTTCCATCGACGCGATGATGAGATCGGCCGCCTCGGTCCAGCCGAGGTGGCGCAGCATCATCTCCGCCGAGAGAATCTCCGAGCCCGGATTCACATAGTCCTTGCCCGCGTACTTCGGCGCCGTGCCGTGCGTCGCCTCGAACATGGCCACCGAGTCGGACAGGTTCGCACCGGGCGCGATGCCGATGCCGCCGACCTGCGCCGCCAGCGCGTCCGAGATGTAGTCGCCGTTCAGGTTCAGCGTGGCGATCACGTCGTATTCCGCGGGGCGCAGCAGGATCTGCTGGAGGAACGCATCGGTGATCACGTCCTTCACGACGATGTCGTTGCCCGTCTTCGGATTCTTGATCTTCATCCACGGACCGTCGTCGATCAGCTCCGCGCCGAACTCGCGTTGGGCGAGCGCATAGCCGTAGTCGCGGAACGCGCCTTCGGTGTACTTCATGATGTTGCCCTTGTGGACGAGCGTCACCGAGCGGCGATCGTTGTCGAGCGCGTACTGGATCGCCTTGCGCACGAGGCGGTCGGTGCCCTCGCGCGAGACCGGCTTGACGCCGATGCCCGACGATTCCGGAAAGCGGATCTTCGCGCCCATCTCTTCGCGCAGGAACCGGATGATCTTCTTCGCGCCTTCCGAATCGGCCGGCCATTCGATGCCCGCGTAGATGTCTTCCGAGTTCTCGCGGAAGATCACCATATTGACCTTCTCGGGCTCGCGCACCGGCGACGGCACGCCCTTGAAGTGCTGCACCGGGCGCAGGCACACGTAGAGGTCGAGCTGCTGGCGCAGCGTCACGTTCAGCGAACGGATGCCGCCGCCGACCGGCGTCGTGAGCGGCCCCTTGATCGACACGACGAATTCCTTCACGGCCTGCACCGTCTCGTCGGGCAGCCACACATCGGGACCGTAGACGCGCGTGGCCTTCTCGCCCGCATAGATCTCCATCCAGTGGAGCTTGCGCCTGCCGCCGTACGCCTTCGCCACCGCCGCGTCGACCACCTTGATCATCACCGGCGTGATGTCGACGCCGATGCCGTCACCCTCGATGTACGGAATGATCGGCTGGTCGGGGACGTTGAGCGAGAAATCCGCGTTGGCGGTGATCTTTTCACCGCTCGTCGGAACCAAGATGTGCTGATACGGCATGATCGACTCCAGTTAGGGGCCTGGTTAGTAGAGTAGTGACGGGCTGTTCGCTGCGCGGCGACGAAGCCACGCGAAGCGCCAGCGCGATGCACGCGCGGTCTCCTGCGCGGTCGATGCTCACAACAAGGCCGGGCTGCACGATGACGCCACGGACAGCCCGTCTGCGCAACAGTCTGGTTGTTATTCTAGCCCACGCCCTACAACCGGCGCCCGCGGTCGACTCAGGTCACATGGTGACGTACCGCTGCACGTCTTGCAGTCCGCGTAACGCAACGCTCACGCACGAAACCGGGGCAACCGCATCGAGCATGCCGCGGCGTTTTATATCTTCTATAAAACACAGCATCCGGCACGCCGCGTTTTGCCTTGCTGGTTTTGCATTACGGGTTTTGCATTAATATCGCGCCGCACCCCAACGGAAACCTCTCTGCCCGCCCCTCATGCGTCTGATTGCCCTGAACAAGCCATTCGGCACGATTTGCCAGTTTTCGCCGCACGAAACGCGCGCGTCTCTCGCGGACTGGGTGAAAGTGCCAGGCATCTATCCGGCGGGCCGCCTCGATTCGGACAGCGAGGGCCTGCTGCTGCTGACCGACGACGGCGCGCTCCAGGCGCGCATCGCCGAGCCGCGCCGCAAGCTCGTGAAGCGCTACTGGGCGCAGGTCGAAGGCGAGCCGGGCGCCGACGCGCTCGCGGCGCTGGAGCGTGGCATCGATCTCGGCGACTTCGTGACGCAGCCGTGCCGCGCGAAACGAATCGCACCGCCCGATCGTCTGTGGCCGCGCGATCCGCCCATCCGCTATCGCGCGTCGATTCCGACCGCCTGGATCGAACTCGCGATCAGCGAAGGCAAGAACCGGCAGGTGCGACGGATGACCGCTGCCGTCGGGTTTCCGACGCTGCGGCTCGTGCGCGTGGCGATCGGCGCACTCGATATTTTTTCGCTCGGCCTTGCGCCCGGAGAGAGCGTCGACGTGCCGACCGACGCGCCGTGGCAGCGCGCAAGGCACACGCCCGCGTCCAGCTGATGGTTGCGCTGTCATTTTATTGACTCGCATCAATCGACACGCTGTCGATCCCCCCTCGCGTAGCGACACGCCCGCAAGGAAATGAAAAGTTTGCGTCAACCGCCTTGCAAGGCGATGCGTTAAACGACGCAGATGCCGCTCTGAAGCTATCCGGCATTGAGCCTTCAGGTACTCGCCCTGTATAAGCCGTCCAGGCGAGATCCCGACCGCTGGCAGACGCGTTCGAGAATTTCTGGGAATTTGTCGACCGTGACTGTCAACCGAAAGGTGGATGGCACGTTTACCGACCTGATCCCATAACCGGGTCACTTGGTTAATTAACTCAAGCTGAGGATTCACAACATGAACAAACTGATCGCTGCTCTGGTCGCTGGCCTCTTCGCAACGGCTGCATTCGCACAAGCTTCGGCTCCGGAAGCTGCTCCGGCCGCCGCTCCGGCAGCTGCTGCCGCTTCGGCACCGAAGGCTGCTCACAAGAAGGCCCACAAGAAGGCGCACAAGAAGGCCGCTAAGGCTGAAGCCGCTTCGGCCGCTTCGGAGTAAGCAAGTTGTAATGCGAATCGCCGATCGGCACACGTTGCCGGTTCGCATCGCATTAAAAGGCAGATCGTCGCAAGGCGCTCTGCCTTTTTGTTTTTGACGCCTTTTCAGGCATTTTTTCGTGCTGGCTCTCGCGTGCCGCGGTTCCTGTTCGAAGCACGCGTGAACCAACGCGTGAACCCGATAGTGACGCATTTTGCCGCGCTTCGACGCACTCGCGTAACATGCGCGGGTTAAATCACAAGCAAGGAGTCCAGTCGTGCGATTTTCCCTGCGTACGCTTCTCGCGCGTTGCGCGCTCGCCGTTGCCGTACCGCTCGCCGCCGTCGCGGCCCTGACGCTCACGTCGCTCGCCGCGCCCGGCGTCGCCCATGCCCAGCAGATGCCGCCCGGCGCGAAGCGTCCCGGCGACTTCCCGCGCGTGAAGCTGACCGCCGGCATGTTCGTGATCGACGCCGCCGTCGCCGCCAACGACCCGGATCGTGAGCAAGGTCTCATGTATCGCACGCAGCTCGCACCGAACGAAGGCATGCTGTTCGTGTTCGGCGAAAACGCCGTCCACTGCTTCTGGATGAAAAACACGCTGATCCCGCTGTCCATCGCGTTCATTCGCGCGGACGGCACGATCACCGACATCGACGAAATGCAGGCCGAAACGACGAACAACCACTGCCCGCGCAATAACGGCGCCTTCGCGCTCGAAATGGGCCAGGGCTGGTTCTCGTCGAAAGGCATCAAGCCCGGCATGAAGATCCAGGGCCTCCCGCCGCTCCAGTAATCGCACGCGCGCAGCGGATCGCAGATTCCGCGCGCTCACGTTCGCCAAAAGCCGGCCCCGCTCCCAGCGGCGCCGGCTTTTTTGCACCCTCGCGGCGCATGCCGCCTCCCCGCTCAGCCCCGCGCCGGGCCGAACACGAGCGCGCGGCAGCGCACCGCCGCCCCAACGCTCACCCTGCAAAAGCGCGTAGCAAGCGCTATGCTAGGGAACCGTCACGCGCGGCGCATCGGGCGCCGCGCGATGCGCCGGACGGCGCGCTGGCCGCGCCGCGCACCGTCCGCCATCCCCCACGGCGCGTATTCCAAGGAGATCACCGTGCCTCGCAAGACTCCCATCGAGCGCTATCGCAACATCGGGATCAGCGCTCACATCGATGCCGGCAAAACCACCACGACTGAACGCATCCTGTTCTATACCGGCGTGAATCACAAACTCGGCGAGGTTCACGACGGCGCGGCAACCATGGACTGGATGGAGCAGGAACAGGAACGCGGCATCACGATCACGTCGGCCGCGACGACCGCGTTCTGGAAAGGCATGGCCGGCAATTACCCCGAGCACCGCATCAACATCATCGACACCCCGGGGCACGTCGACTTCACGATCGAAGTCGAGCGCTCCATGCGCGTGCTCGACGGCGCGTGCATGGTGTACGACTCCGTGGGCGGCGTGCAGCCGCAGTCGGAAACCGTGTGGCGCCAGGCGAACAAGTACAAGGTGCCGCGCATCGCGTTCGTCAACAAGATGGACCGCGTCGGCGCGGACTTCTTCCGCGTGCAGCGGCAGATCGGCGAGCGCCTGAAGGGCGTGGCCGTGCCCATCCAGATTCCGGTCGGCGCCGAGGACCACTTCCAGGGGGTCGTCGATCTCGTGAAAATGAAGGCGATCGTCTGGGACGACGAGAGCCAGGGCGTGAAGTTCGAGTACGAGGACATCCCGGCCGAACTCGTCGGCCTCGCGACCGAGTGGCGCGGGAAGATGGTCGAGGCCGCCGCCGAAGCCGACGAGGCGCTGCTCGAAAAGTACCTCGAAGACCACGAGAGCCTGACCGAGGACGAGATCAAGGGCGCATTGCGCCGGCGCACGATCGCGGGTGAAATCGTGCCGATGCTCTGCGGCAGCGCGTTCAAGAACAAGGGCGTGCAGGCGATGCTCGACGCCGTGATCGACTATCTGCCCTCGCCCGTCGACGTGCCCGCGATTCTCGGCCACGACCTCCACGACAAGGAGATCGAGCGTCATCCGAGCGACGACGAGCCATTCTCGGCGCTCGCGTTCAAGATCATGACCGACCCGTTCGTCGGCCAGCTGATCTTCTTCCGCGTCTATTCGGGCGTGGTCGAATCGGGCAACACCGTGCTCAACGCGACGAAGGACAAGAAGGAGCGCCTCGGCCGCATCCTGCAGATGCACGCGAACGAGCGCAAGGAAATCAAGGAAGTGCGCGCGGGCGACATCGCGGCCGCGGTCGGCCTGAAGGAAGCGACGACGGGCGACACGCTCTGCGATCCCGCGCACGCGATCGTGCTCGAAAAGATGATCTTCCCCGAGCCCGTGATCTCGCAGGCCGTCGAGCCGAAGACCAAGGCCGACCAGGAAAAGATGGGCATCGCGCTGAACCGTCTCGCGCAGGAAGACCCGTCGTTCCGCGTGCAGACCGACGAGGAATCGGGCCAGACGATCATCTCCGGCATGGGCGAGCTGCACCTCGAAATCCTGGTCGATCGCATGAAGCGCGAGTTCGGCGTGGAGGCGACGGTCGGCAAGCCGCAGGTCGCGTATCGCGAGACCGTGCGCAACAAGGTCGCGGACGTCGAAGGCAAGTTCGTCAAGCAGTCGGGCGGGCGCGGCCAGTACGGCCACGCGGTCATCACGCTCGAACCGCAGACGCAGGGCAAGGGCTACGAGTTCGTCGACGCCATCAAGGGCGGCGTGATTCCGCGCGAGTTCATCCCGGCCGTCGACAAGGGCATCCAGGAAACGCTGAAGTCGGGCGTGCTCGCGGGCTACCCCGTCGTCGACACGAAGGTCACGCTCACGTTCGGCTCGTACCACGACGTCGACTCGAACGAAAACGCCTTCCGCATGGCCGGCTCGATAGCCTTCAAGGAAGCGATGCGGCGCGCGAAGCCCATCCTGCTCGAACCGATGATGGCCGTCGAGGTGGAAACGCCCGAGGAGTTCATGGGCAACGTGATGGGCGACCTGTCGAGCCGTCGCGGCATCGTGCAGGGTATGGAGGACATCGCGGGCGGCGGCGGCAAGATCGTGCGCGCCGAGGTGCCGCTCTCGGAGATGTTCGGCTACTCGACGTCGCTGCGCTCGCTCACGCAGGGGCGAGCCACGTACACGATGGAGTTCAAGCACTACGCGGAAACGCCGCAGAACGTCGCTGAGGCGGTCATCAACGCGAAGAAGTAGCCGGCCGCTGCGGTATCCGTTGCCCGCCCCTTTGCAGGGGCGGGCTTTTTCATGGGCGGCAGTCCGCGTCCGCCGCAATTTTGACCGTGCGAGAATCGAACGATGCGACGACCGCGGCGCGCTGTCACCTTCACCGGAACGACGCGCCGCAACACAGGAGACGCGACCATGAGCCACGATCACGATCCGCATGACGGCCCCCCCACTGCGCCGGTCGACTGGCGCGAGCACGGCGTCAAGGTGATCCGGGGCGACCAGCTCGACTCGAACACCGCGCAGACGCCCGGCATGAATCGCGCGGCCGCGATCAACGCCGCCCGCGTGGGCGCGCAGAAGATCTGGGCCGGCACCGTGACGATCCATCCGAACGCGAAGACGGGCGCGCATCATCACGGCGCGCTCGAAAGCGTGATCTACGTGGTGCGCGGCCACGCGCGCATGCGCTGGGGCGAACACCTCGAATTCACCGCCGAGGCCGGTCCCGGCGACTTCATCTTCGTGCCGCCGTACGTGCCGCATCAGGAGATCAACGCGAGCACCGACGATCCGCTCGAATGCGTGCTCGTGCGCAGCGACAACGAGGCCGTCGTCGTGAACCTGAACATCGACGCCGTCGAAGCGCCGGAAACGGTCTACTGGGTCGATCCGATCCATCGCCATCCGCACGATCACTGACGTGACGCTTGCGCCCGCCGCCGCCCCGCTTCGCGCGCGCCTCACGGCGCTCTACGCCGTGCTGATCGCCGCGAACGCGGCCGCCTGGGTGTGGGCGCTCGTCGCGTTCCGCCATTACCCGCTGCTGCTCGGCACCGCGCTGCTCGCGTACGGGTTCGGCCTGCGTCATGCCGTCGACGCCGACCACATCGCCGCCATCGACGCCGTCACGCGCAAGCTCATGCAGCGCGGCTTGCGGCCGCTCGGCGTCGGGCTCGCGTTTTCGCTCGGCCATTCGACGGTCGTGATCGCAGCGACGGCCGGCATCGCGATCACCGCACTCACGCTGCATGCGCGCTTCGCGCAGTTCCATACGATCGGCTCGACGATCGGCACGCTCGTCTCGTCGGGCTTCCTGCTCGTGCTCGCGGGCGTCAATCTCGCGATCCTGCGCGACGTGTGGCGCCGCCACCGGCAGATGCAGCGCGGCGGCGGCGCAGCGCATAGCGCCGCCGAAGCCATTGATGCCCCCGCGCCCGCCGGACTCCTCTCTCGCGCGCTGCGCCCGCTCTTCGCGCTCGTGACGAAAAGCTGGCACATGTACCCCGTGGGCGTGCTCTTCGGGCTCGGCTTCGACACGGCCACGGAAATCGGCTTGCTCGCCATCGCCGCGTCCGGGGCCGGCAAGGGACTGCCGCCGTGGTCGATCCTCGTGTTCCCGGCGCTTTTCACGGCGGGCATGACGCTAGTCGATTCCACCGACAACGTGCTGATGGTCCACGCCTACGGCTGGGCCATGGACGACCCCAAACGCAAGCTCTACTACAACGCGAGCATCACGTTCGTCTCGGCGCTCGTGGCGATCGTGATCGGCGGCATCGAGGCGCTTGGCCTCGCCGCCGATAAAGCCGGCGCGAGCGGCGGCCTGTGGAGCGTCGTCGCAAGCCTCGACGACCGTTTCGGCGCGATCGGCTACGGCATCGTCGCGACGTTCATCGCGTGCTGGATCGGCTCGGTATTGCTGCATCGCTGGCGCAGGCCCGGCACAGCAGCGGGTTGAGCTAGGGCATCTCCCGCGTCACTCCGCGCTACGTTCACCGCGCGCGCCGCCGCCCGCCTGCGCGCTTGCCGCCGAATCGCTTAAACTGGTCCATTCACGGAACCGCATGGAATGCCGCACCGATGAAACGACCGCTGACCGCTGCCAGAACCCTCGAACTGCTGCGTCGTGAAGCTGGCGACTACGGCAACCACGCCATCGACGAATATCTGGCCGGCCGCCTCACGCGCCGCGAGCTGCTGCGCTACGCGGGCGTGCTCGGGCTCACGCTGGCCGGCAGCGGACTCGTGACGCCGCGCGTCGTTCGGGCCGCCCAGCAGCCGACCAACCAGACGATCCGCGTCGCGCACCTGATGCCCGCGGGCGCCGTCGACCCGCTCACGGTCACCGATGCGGGCGGCCTGTCCCTGCTGAACCAGACCGGCGAATTCCTCGCGAACGACGACGCCAACGGTCAACTTGAACCCGCGCTCGCGCTCTCGTGGCAACCGAACGACAAGGCGGACGTGTGGACCTTCAAGCTGCGCCCGAACGTGAAATTCCACGACGGCCAGCCGTTCGGCGCGAAGGACGTGGCGGCGACGTTCGACCGTCTCGCCGATCCGGCTAGCGGCTCGGCCGCGCTCTCGGTGCTCAAGGGCGTGCTGTCGAAGGGCGGGACGAAGGTCGTCGACGATCACACGGTCGCGTTCCATCTCGACGCGCCCAACGGCAACTTCCCGTACTACGTTTCGTCCGACAACTACAACGCCGTGATGCTGCCCGCGAACTATGCAGGCAATTACGAAAAGAGCTTCATCGGCACGGGGCCGTTCAGGTTCGAAAGCTACCAGCCGCGTCAGAGCGCGACGTTCGTTCGGAATCCCGACTACTGGGGCGACAAGGCGTTGCCCGCGCGCGTACAGTTCGCGTTCTACGCCGACGAAGCCGCGCAGATCCTCGCGCTGCAAGGCCGCCAGGCCGACGTGATGGGCACGTTCACCGTGCAGGGCGGCATCGGCATCCTGAACAATCCGGACTTCAGGGTGATCGGCGTGCGTTCGAGCGCGCATCGCCAGATCCACATGCGCAACGATGCACCCATGTTCAGGGACAAGCGCGTGCGCGAAGCGCTGGCGCTGTCGCTCGATCGCGACGTTATCGTGCGCGGGCTCTTCAAGGGCCGCGCCGTGGTCGGCAACGACAGCCCGTTCGCGCCCGTCTTTCCGTCGAGCCCGGCCAACGTGCCGCAGCGGAAAGTCGATCTCGCGAGGGCACGCCAGTTGCTCGCGCAGGCCGGCATGGCGAACGGCTTCGACGTAACGCTGGTCACCGAAAAATACATGGAGATTCCCGATCTGGCCGTGGTCGTGCAGAACGCCGCGAAGGCGATCGGCATCCGCATCGCGCTCAAGGTCGAGAGCCAGGGGCAGTATTACGGCGCGGGCACGTACGGCAAATCGGACTGGCTCGACGCGCCGCTCGGCATCACCGACTACGGCCATCGCGGCGTGCCGGACGCGTTCCTCAACGCCACGCTCACGAGCGGCGGCACGTGGAATGCGGCGCACTTTCGCAACGCGCAGTACGACAAGCTGGTCGCGCAGTTCGTCGCGACACTCGACGTGGCCGCGCAGAAGCAGATCGCCGCGCAGATCGCGACGCTGCTGCTCGACGAAACGCCCGTCGTCATCCCGTACTTCTACGACCAGCTGATCGCGCAGCGCACCGCACTGCAAGGCATGCGCTTCACGGCGCTCGCGCAGCTCTACTTCGACCGCGCCACGCTCGCGGCATGATGCGCGCGCGAACGCCCACAAGCACGCGCACGCAACGGGAGTCCGATGCCCGCACCGCCGACGAGTCCGCCTCGCTCCCGTTCAGCCGCACGCGCGGCCTTTGACGCGCCCGCGCTTCGCTTCATCGCGAACCGCGCCGCGTGGGCGCTTTTCACGCTGTGGCTGCTGTCGATCCTCGCCTTCGCGGGCGGTCAGCTGCTGCCCGGCGACATCGGCCGCGCGGTGCTCGGCCCGCTCGCCGATGCGCGCGCCGTCGCGGCGCTCGATCATCAACTCGGCGCGGACCGTCCCGCTTTCGCGCAATACGTCGCGTGGATTTCGCACGCGCTGCGCGGCGACCTCGGCGTTTCGTGGAGCTACCGCCAGAGCGTCGGGCCATTCGTCGGCGCGGCACTGCTCAAGTCCGCGGTACTGGGCCTGCTCGCGTTCGTCGTCGTGGTGCCGGCGGGCATCGGCGCGGGCGTGTGGGCCGCGCTCCACGCGGGCCGGTGGATCGACCGCGCGATCAGCACGGGCGGACTGTGCGCGAGCGCGGTGCCCGAGTTCGTCTCGTCGATCTCGCTCATCCTCGTGTTCGGCGTGTGGCTGCGCTGGCTGCCGATCGAAGCCGCCGCGCCGCCCGGCGCCGGCGTGCCCGAACAGTTGCGTCATCTCGTGCTGCCGGTGCTGCCGCTCGTTTTCGTGTTCTTCGGCTATCTCGCCCGCATGGCGCGCGCGGGCATGCTCGGCGCGCTCGATGCCGACTACACGCGCACCGCGATCCTCAAGGGCCTGCCGCGACGCGTCGTGATCGTGCGGCACGTGCTGCGCAACGCGCTGCTGCCCACGGTGACGGTCGCCGCGACGCAGCTCGGCTATCTGATCGGCGGACTCGTCGTCGTGGAGACGCTGTTCCGCTATCCCGGCATCGGCTCGCTGATCTACAACGCGGCGAAGGCGAAGGACTTTCCGATGCTCGAAGCCGGCGTGCTCGCGATCGGCGCCGTCTACACGCTCGCGAATCTCGCCGCCGATCTGCTGCACGCGCTGCTCGATCCGCGGTTGCGCACGACGGGGGGCGCATGAGCGAGAACACCGCCGCACCGCCCGATACCCTCGACACGGCACGCTTCGACGTGCTGCGCGAACTGCTTCGCTCGCCCGCGTTTCTTTCAGGCTCGGCGATCCTCGTGTGGTGGATCGTCTGCGCGCTCGCGGGACACGCGTTCGCCCCGTTCGACCCTTATGCGTCCGATCCGCTCGTTTCGCTGACACCGCCCGACCGCACGCACTGGTGCGGCACCGATCAGCTCGGCCGCGACGTCTGCTCGCGCGTGATCGCGGGCGCGCGCGACATCCTCACGATCGCCCCGCTCGCGACGCTCGCCGGCACGCTCGCGGGCGCGGCGCTTGGCCTCGTCACGGGCTACTTCGAGGGCTTCGCGGGCAGCCTCGTCGCGCGCACGCTCGACGCCGTGCTCGCGCTGCCGCTCGTGATCGTCGCGCTCGTCGTGCTCGCGGCCGTGGGGGCGTCGGATCTCGCGGTCGTGGTCGTCATCGGCATCACGTTCGCGCCGCTGATCGCGCGCACCGTGCGCGCGGCCGTGCTCGCGGAACGCCATCTCGACTACATCGCCGCGGCCCAGTTGCGCGGCGAGCGCGCGCCGTACGTGATGTTCGCGGAGATCCTGCCGAACGTGTGGCCGCCGATCGTCGTCGAAGCGACCGTGCGGCTCGGCTATGCGATCTTCGCGGTCGCGACGCTCTCGTTCCTCGGCTTCGGCATCCAGCCGCCTTCCGCCGACTGGGGGCTCGCACTCGCCGAGTCGTATGCGCTGCTCGCGGGCGGCGCGTGGTGGACCGTCGTCTTCGATGCGCTCGCGATCGCGTCGCTCGTCGTCGCCGTGAACCTGATCGCCGATGCGATGCGCGAGGCGCTGCAATCATGAGCGCGCAACGCGCCGCCTCGATCGCGACATTCGGCACGGCGCGCGACGAAGACGCGCTCGCGCTGATCGGCCTCACCGTCGCGTATCGCGTGAAGGGCCGCGACCGCGACGTGCTCACGGACGTCTCGTTGCGCATCCGTCGCGGCGAATCGTATGGGCTCGTCGGCGAATCGGGCTGCGGCAAGTCGACGGTCGCGCTCGCGGCGCTGCGCTATCTCGCGCGCAACGGCCGCGTGAAAGCCGGACGCATCGAGATTGCCGGACGCGACGTGCTTGCGCTCGACGCCGACGGCTTGCGCGTGCTGCGTGCGAACGCCGTGTCGATGGTCTATCAGGACCCGCAAAGCGCGCTCAATCCGTCGCTGACGATCGCGCGTCAGTTGAGCGAGGCGTTCGAGGCGGCAGGAATGAGCGCTGCCGAAGCGCTCACGCGGGTGCCCGACATGCTCGGGCGCGTGCGCATCGCCGATCCCGCGCGCGTGATGGCGAGCTACCCGCATCAACTGTCGGGCGGCATGCAGCAGCGCGTCGTGATCGCGATGGCGCTCGCATCGGACCCCGCGTTGCTCATCCTCGACGAACCGACCACCGGGCTCGACGCGACCGTCGAAGCGGAAGTGCTCGCGCTGATCGCGCAACTGCGCGCGGAATCGGGCATGGCGGTGCTGCTCATCAGCCACGATCTCGCGGTGATCGGGAAGATGTGCGATCGCGTCGGCGTGCTGTATGCGGGGCGTCTGATCGAAGAAGGCACGACGCGCGACGTGTTTGCGCGAGCGCGTCATCCGTACACGGTGGGGCTGCTGCGCTGCCTGCCCGCGCCGGGGCGCAGCAAGGCGACGGGTGCGCTCGACACGATCCCCGGCGAGCTGCCCGCGCCGGGCACGCTCGCGCGCGGCTGCGTGTATGCGCCGCGCTGCCGCCTCGCCGATGCGCGCTGCCGCGCGGACGCACCGCCGCCGCATCGCATGGCGGCATCGCATGGCGAGCGGATGGCGCGCTGTCACTATCACGAACGTGCGATCGAGTTGCCGTTCGCTGAATCGGCGGAATCGGCTGAGGCGAACGCGCATGTCCCTTCAGCCGATCGCGAGGTCGTGCTGCGCGCGATCGACGTATCGCGCACGTTCGGGCGCGGCGCGCATGCCGTGCGCGCGCTCGACGGCGTCTCGATCGAACTGCGCGCGGGCGAGACAGTTGGACTCGTCGGCGAATCGGGCAGCGGAAAGACGACGCTCGCGAAACTGCTGCTCGGCCTGAGCGCACCGGATGCGGGCGGCCGCGTCGAGCTGGACGGCGAGCCGCTGCCCGCGCGCGTCGCGCGGCGCAGCGCGAAGCAGCGGGAAGCGCTGCGGCTCGTTTTTCAGCATCCGGACGCGTCGCTCAATCGGTCGCTGCCGGTGAAGCGGCTGATCGGACGCGCGCTCGCGCACATCGACACGGCGCGTACTAACAGGTCCACGCGATCAATCTCACGAATCGAAGCGCTGCTCGATGCCGTGCGCGTGCCCGTGCGCTACCTGTCCGCGCGCGCCCGCCAGCTATCGGGCGGGCTCAAGCAACGTGTCGCGATTGCGCAAGCGTTCGCGGGCGAACCGCGCGTCGTGATCTGCGACGAACCCACTTCGGCGCTCGACGTCTCCGTGCAGGCCGCGATCCTGAATCTGCTTGCGCGGCTGCAACGCGAGCGCAGCGTGAGCTATCTGTTCATCTCGCACGACCTCGACGTCGTGCGCTATCTCGCCGATCGCGTGATGGTGCTCTACGCAGGCCAGGTCGTGGAGACCGGCCCCACCGATGCGCTCTTCGACGGCCCATGCCATCCGTACACGGAAACGCTGCTCGCCGCGCAAGCGTCGCGCGCGAGCGAAGCAAACGATGCGCGCGGATCGGCTGCGGGCTGCGTGTTCAGCGCGCACTGTCCACGACGCATCGGCGCCCTCTGCGATGAACAGGCGCCGCCGTTCGCCGACGCGGGCAGCAACCATCGCATCCGCTGCCACATTCCCGTGGACGAGTTGCGCGCCATGCAAGACGCAGCGAAATCTGCGCGGGCCAAGGTCTGACTTTCGCCGGCCCGCCGCACCACTCGGCCTCGGCGAATCACGCACGACAAGCCCGCGCGTTTCATCATCGAAACGTTTTCGTCCTTTTCCCCTTCGCCCGCGTGCCGTGAAGTTTGCCGAGGGCCGCTGCGAGGCGGCTGTTCGTCCGATGGCACAGAACTCGCTAAATCGAATCCAGGCATCCGGTCGCTGCTTTTTCGCGTGACATCGCGGGTGGTCATGCGACGCCAGCGGACCGCCGGCCGCACGATGCATTTGTCTTCCGTCGCTCCGCCTCGGTGCACTCCGACAATCGACAAGCAGTCCTGCCCATTCCGGTGACCCGACGATTCGTCGTATTTGTCGGCCGGATGCCTTGCAGACCACCCGCTTGATCACGCATGGACGCGATCAGGCAACGTGGATGACCTGACGGGGGGCGGCGTGCCGGCACTACGGCACGTCGCCGACAAAAAAAGCGCACGAGGGGCAACGGCGAGTAGTGGCTGTACTACGCCGCCTCCTCCCGGGAGAACGCGATGAAAATTCATGATCAGCATAACTACGGGATGAGACAGGGTTTAGCGATGTGTGCGGCCGGGGCAGTCATTCGGTGGCCCGCGAATGCAACCCGTGCAGCGGATGGCGCCGCAGTCGGCGCGGACACTACGCCGCTCATCGCGCAGGCGGCCCCAGGGATCAGCGACAACGATCCGGTCCGCGTCGCTCACGACGTCGCCACCGTGTTCCGGCTGAAGATCTGCGCCGGCGATGCGGGAGACTGCGGTTCCGGACCCGGCGGCGCCACGAGCACGGCCAGCGCGAATACGGGCGGTACGTCTGGCACGGGGAGCACGTCGGGGTGTGGCGGCACATCCGGCCCGGCGCGCGGGATGGCCAGCGTGGCGGGCACTTCGGGCTCCGGCGGGGATGGAGCCAAAGGGGGCGGAGGTTCGAATGGCGGGGACGATTCCAGCGGCTGCGGTTGCGGCAGCGACCACGGCGGACCTTCGGGTGGACCCTCGGGAGGCTTCGGAGGAAGCCCCGGCGGCGGATTCGGCAGGGGTGGACCGGCTGGCGGCCCGGGCGGCGGGTACGGCAGCGGCCACGGTGGCGGCCATGGCGGCAAGAGTCATTGATCTCGCCCGGTGTAGCCGGCGCGCCGTCCAAACCACCCCGAATTGGCGCGACGGCCGGTCGCGTCATGCGCGGCGACGGCGTCGGTAT
>Ga0265338_10001216_pt1 | contig 42591 bp, 35 predicted proteins | sample 42126metaG_FD_193579 | JGI IMG/M metagenome (GOLD analysis project Ga0265338, IMG submission 193579) | Rhizosphere microbial communities from Carex aquatilis grown in University of Washington, Seatle, WA, United States - 4-21-26 metaG | ecosystem: Host-associated > Plants > Roots > Rhizosphere... | reverse complement strand
GAGAGGACTGGGATGGGGGAATCCCTGGTGTGTCGGTTGTTCCACGAAAGTGGGCACTGCCGAGTAGCTAGATTCCCATCGGATAACCGCTGAAAGCATCTAAGTGGGAAACCGTCTCCGAGATAAGATTTCGATATACCCGCAAGGGTATGAAAGACCCCTGGCAGACTACCAGGTTGATAGGAGGGCAGTGGAAGCTCTGTAAAGAGTTAAGCTTACCCTTACTAATGGTCGATTGGTAAATTTTTTTTGACATCTCTTCACTTTTCGAGGAGCTATGCAAAGCATAGCGACGAAATCCCCGGAGATCGTAAGATCGTAGGGGACAAGGAACCTTGAATTGCTCTTTACTAATAAAAATTTTCTGGTGATTGAAGCGTTATGGCACCACCTCTTCCCATTCCGAACAGAGAAGTGAAACGTAACAGCGCTCACGATACTGCGTTTGCGGGAAAATAGGTCATCGCCAGGATATTTTTGTTAGTAAAGGGATATTGTTAATAACAAAATCAAAAAAAGCTCCAGTAAGGGAGCTTTTTTTGTATTCCGCCAGCCCTTCTTCTCTTTAGCTACGGAGGATAAATAAGGGCAGTTTTTTGGTTTTTAGTTGACAAATGAAATTTATAGAATATAATGCTGATTATGATAAGTAGGCATGAGTTAGGAAGAAAGATAGGAGAATATTTACTAACTCCAGTAGATCCAGTGTCCGACAGCTCTGTGGATATAGGTACAAGAAGGCAGGGAATTAAGAGAGAATATAGTGCTGGAAGAGGATCTGTTGAAGTTACGCAGGTACTATCCGCTGAAAGTGATCCAATTCCACCGCGAGTCAGAGTTCGTCGATTAACGGGGAGAACGGTTGTTCAACCAGGTGAAGGTACTGGCTCTGTTTATTCTGTCGATGCGCGACATAGTGGACTGATGAAGCAAAGAGTTTCAGTAAGAGGCTTAGTTACTGATTATGCCACTGCTCGTGGCAGGAGTGTTTTAACAGTAGAAACGCCTGGCGATTTTCATCCTAGAACGCATGGGTTTGAAGGAGGAAAAGTAATTACTACCTCATCAAGACGGCGGAGAAAAGTTTAAACTTTTTCGTGCAATAGTACAAGTAAGTCTTGCAGCAATTCTACTATAGTGATATACTTAGCATATCTTTTTTGAAAGGTAGCATGATGGATGGCAAAACATACTTCGAAAATTAATTCCAATCAACCTCAAAGCGCGATGGCGCAGCTTCTTGCAAAGCACCAGAATAAATTTGTCACACTCAAAAAAGGCGAGAGTATCAAAGCAAAAATTACCAAATTGACTCCTAGTGAGATTCTTGTTGATGCCGGTGCCAAAACCGAAGCAATAGTCCTGGAGCGAGATAAACGGATCATACAGACGATTATGGGTCAATTTAAAGTCGGTGATACTGTTGAGGTAAATGTCCTTAATCCAGAAGCAGACAATGGGCAGTCAATTGTCTCTTTGCGACGTTATCTTGGCAATATGGCATGGGAAAAGCTTGAAGATCTGCAAAAAAAATCTGAGCAAGTGGAAGTTACTGTTAAAGACGTCAGTAAAGCAGGTTATGTCGTTGATACAGCATTTGGCATTTCAGGGTTTCTCCCCCAATCACACGTAACTTTTTCTCGTGATGGCCTCAATCCAGGACAGACAATAAAAGCACGGGTTTTGGAATTAAATCGCATAGACAATAAAGTAATTTTCTCTCAAAAGCCAATGCTTTCAGAGGAAGAATTTTCAGCATTGAGCAAGCAATTTAAAGTCGGTGAAAAGCTCAAAGTAACAGTGACAACAATAACCCCGTTTGGTATCTATGTTGCTCTGCCAAAAACAAAAGAGAAGACAGAGGATATCGAAGGATTTATTCATATCTCTGAGGCTTCTTGGGAGAAAATTGCTGATCTTAATGAATTATTTGCTCCCGGAGATGAAATTGAAGCAGCGCTGCTTCGATTTGATAGTGAAACACGTCGGATAAGTCTTTCTATTAAGCGATTGATGGCTGATCCGTTTGAAACATTGATTGAAAAATATCCTGTTGATACCAAAGTAAAGGGAACAGTTGTGAGAATAGAAGATGGTGATGTTATCTTTTCATTCGGTGAGGCAACTGTCGAAGGGGTTCTCAAGAAAGACAAGATTCCACCAACAACGACTTATGCAGAAGGACAAGAAGTGAATTTAACAATTTCAGATTATGATAAACGCAAACATCGCATCCTCGTCAGCCCTGTGCTTCTTGAGAAACCAATGGGTTACCGCTAATTTTAGTATAAAGTATCAGGTATAAAGTATTGAGTATACAAAAAATACTTGGTTTATACATTATACTTTATACATAATACTTGATACTTTTTATGCTTCAGCTTCTGTTTTTTCCTGCCTAAGCGTATAATGAATAAATAGTATGGCTAAGAAAGCGACCGTAAATTTTGTCTGTCAGGAATGTGGTTATGATAGTCCTCAATGGTTAGGAAAGTGTCCTGAGTGCGGCGAGTGGAACTCTTTTAAGGAATTCAAAATTCAAAACACAAAAGTAAATACGCAAAATAATGGAGTCGTTTTGGAGAATAAAAAACCGCAAAAACTTCAAGATATTGCATATGAAGAAAAGTCTCGCATTCAAACTAAATATAATGAATTGAATAATGTTTTAGGTGGTGGAATTGTTAAAGGTTCTGCAACACTTATTGCCGGCGATCCGGGAGTCGGGAAGTCAACTTTGCTCTTGCAACTAGCGTTAAGTCTGGCTGCTACGAGTAAGGTGCTTTACATTTCTGGTGAAGAGTCAGTGGACCAGGTAAAAATGCGAGCAGTGCGTATTGCCTCGCAACAAAAAATTGAAAACCAAAAACAGAAGGCTGGAGATAATAACTTATTTCTTCTTTCTCTAAATGATGCAGATGCCATAGTCGAACAAATTGCAGAGATGAAACCGGATTTAGTAGTTATTGATTCCATACAAACTGTTGAATCACAAAATGTATCAGGATTATCCGGATCAGTTGCACAAGTACGCTATTCTGCATTACAATTTATCAGGACAGCTAAGCAGTATAACATTCCTATTGTGATAGTCGGACACGTTACCAAAGAAGGTATGGTTGCAGGTCCGATGGTGTTATCTCATATGGTTGATACTGTTCTATTCCTTGAAGGAGAGAAATTTACCCAAATACGAATCTTGCGAAGTTTAAAAAATCGGTTCGGTCCTGTAGATGAGGTAGGTATTTTTTTGATGGAAGGTGACGGGATGCAAGAAGCGACGAATCCTGAGCAGTTGTTTCTTGAAACGACAAAAAGCAACACGCCCGGGAGCGTCCTTGTTGCCACCCTTGAGGGGTCTCGGGCCTTTTTGGTGGAGATACAGGCGCTGGCGGTCACTACGCGACTTCCTATGCCACGTCGAGTTGTCTCCGGGATGGACGGAAGACGAGTCGAGTTGCTTCTTGCTGTTTTACAGAAGCATTGCCATTTGCCGCTTGATACGATGGATGTCTTTGTCAATGTCGCAGGAGGCATGAAGCTTGCCGATCCAGGGGTTGATTTAGGCGTGTGCTTAGCTGTATACTCCAGTTTGAAAAACATTGCCTTGCCCCAGACTGTAGGAATTGCTGAAGTAGGGTTATTGGGTGAACTGCGTGTAGTAAGCGGATTGGACAAACGAATAAAAGAATCAGAGAAGCTCGGATATAAGACAATTCTTACGGCAAAGAAGTATAAGACGCTGCGAGAAGTACTTAGTAAATTCGGAAAGTAACATATGGACAAGGAAAAAGAAATAAAACCAAAAGAAGATCAGGAACAACCAAAAACAGAAGAAGAGAGAAAAGCTCCGGCTTTTTCTCCAAACATCATCGGCGCGATTGCTGACGAAGTGTCAAAGACCTTGATGAAGCGTTTGCCTGGTATCAGACCACGTGCAAGGAAGAAAAAAGTAAATAAAACCAAGAAGATAGAAAACCCGATCTTTCTTGATACCTCAGCAATTATTGATGGACGTATTTTTGATGTCATATATTTAGGACTTCTCAACGGCATTATTGTTATCACGCCGCATATTCTTTTGGAACTTAAACATTTGGCAGATACTCAAAATACTGTCAAACGCGTACGCGGGCGCAAAGGTTTGGAAGCGCTGGAAAAATTGCGGAAAGCAAAACAGATCAAAGTACTGGTACTTTCTGAAGAGACTGTTAAACCACAGACGGAACGAATTGAGGTTGATGAGCAACTTATCAAGACTGCAAAATATCATAAAGGGAAAATTATTACTTGTGATTATAATCTGGAAAAAAAGGCAAGTATTGAGAATGTGACCGCTATCAATATGAACGCGCTTGCTAATTGTCTTAAAGCAGTTGCTGTTCCTGGGGAATCTTTGCATGTGAAGATTGCGCATCTGGGAAAAGACAAAACCCAAGGAGTTGGCTATCTTGATGATGGGACAATGATTGTTGTTGAAGAGGGAAGCATCGCTCTGAATAAAGAGCTTGATGTTGTGATTTCACGGATTATTCAGACGTCTACGGGACGGATATTGTTTGCGAAGAGAATATAGTTAGGGATTAGGGAACAGGGAGAAGGGAACAAAAAAATTTAGTTAAAATTGTTGATCCCTATTCCCTGATCCCAGTTCCCTTCCACGAAAACGCTCGCCTCCTCTGAAGAGGTAAGAGCTCCTGCCCAAAGCCCCTACCTCGTCACAAAAGACGAGCTAACTCAAGTTTTTCACGGATTCAGGCATGACTGCGTGAAAAATTTTCATGAAAAACATTGTCTTATCAAAGAAAATGTCTATTTTTTGCCTCAGAAATTTTCTTGACATAAACAAAAACTTATTGTATTTTATTCATCGGCACTTAGTTTTATTCCTGCCTGAAGGACTAATTGCCATTTACCCTAAGAGCATTGCTTATCGTACCTGAACTTATATTTTGAGTAACGAAAGTGATGCTCTTTTTTTATTTTTTATTCTTCTTGACTTTATTTACCCTTTAAAGTCCTTGTGAAAGTGCCACGGACGATATCCCAATTTTCTTTTCAATAAGTTTCTGAAACTGTTCTTTTGTTTGTTCTATTAATGTAATCCTCTTATACTCTGCGAGTGTTTTTAATTCTTCGTTTTGTTTCTTACCAAATAACTTCGCAAACAGTTTCATTGTTTAGCAAGATACTAGCATAATCATTTATTCTTGTCAACCTATAATATAGTCATGGGTAAAATAGCTTAAGCCCATAGTTTATATATATAAAATTAGATTGATTTTGCAACCCTTTTTGATTTATTAACAATGATGTGGATAAATAATGGATAAATTAAAAATAGTAAAGAGCATATACTAATGGATTCTTATAATGGAGAGAACATACTATTACAGAAAGCATAGAAGAGCCTTACGGAAAGAAATAAGACTGGGGTTTTCTTAAATAAATAAAAAAGTATCATTATTTCTTTAGCGAAAGCACGAACACTAAATTCTCTGAGGAATCGCTTGATAGTCGAAGTTTGTTAGAGAGGGGAAGCAGTAGAGATTGCTTCCAATGAATACTTTTTGAAAGATTAATTTTACATTCCCTTCACCAACTGAGGAATGATGGATTTGACTGAAGGTTTGTAGTCATAGTTACTTCGTGAAGACATCCAGAGTTTCATCATGGACATAACTTGGCTGACTTTCGACTGCTTTCGTCCATGACGTTTCACTCCTTCACGATGGAAGTAGAGCGACTGGCGGATATTGGCCACCTTGCCATATTGGAAAAACTTCACAAAAACTTCAGTGTAAATGAACGGATACTTGTTATTTCTAAAATAGAGAAGGTCTTTGGGAAGGAGTTCACGGTTGATCATAACGGTTTCTGGATGGAGAGAGGAAGTGTGAATGAGGGAGTCATAGATTGTTTCGTGTTCTTCAGGGAGATCGCTTCTTTCAAGCTTTTTATTTGACTCATCAATGCTGGTATACTGAGTGCCAACTGCGACTGTCCTCGGATTATTCAGAAGAAAATTAACCTGACGCTTGAAGCGGCTTATTGCGTTTACATCGTAAGGATTCATAAAAGCGACAAATTTACCTTTGGTTTTTTTAAGCGCTCTATTGTAACAGATTGCTAAACCGTATCGTTTTTTATTGCTATAAATCTCAAAATTAGCAAAGTGCTTTTTGTATCGACGAAGAACTTTGAGTGAATCGTCGCGGGAATGGTCGTCAATTGCGATAATCTGCAGATCCTGATACGTTTGCAAGGCAAGACTATTGAGACAGTCAGGCAGATACTTACTCGCATTATACACAGGCAGAATAACAGTAATGACAGATTCTTTGAGTTTCATAGTTGGGTAGTTATTGGTAGTAAATCATGTGGACAGAAGAAATGTGTGTGGCAGAGAAGTTATGGTACACAATTTTTAAGCTATTGTCAAGTTTTAGCCTCAAAAATTAATCAAACCGCCTTTTTCCTCAATAGCAATCCAGCGCCGCCGAGCAAGACTAAGGTAGGTAGTACCCAATCATTTGGACCCGTATTGGGCGTTGAGGTGCTTTTTGGGGACGGATAGACTGTCTGTCCGCTGGTCTGTTGTACCGTATTGTTTACAGGCGTAATTGTCGGTGTCGGAGACTGACAGTATTGCTGTGAAGTTAGCCCGCCATTTAAAAGCGGCAAACAATTGCTGCCGTCGGCCACTGTCTTGCCCGGAAGCAAAAGTATTGCCGTAATAAGCACAAATACAATTAGAGAAACAAGTTTCATATTGATTGGGGCTACAATACATGAGAAATCCAAAAATGTCAATAGTAATTATTTATCGTTCTTGACAGAGTAGCAATATTATTACTACTATAATATAGAGATTATGAAAAGAATTGGTGTTTTGTTCACTGCGGTTGCTTCACTTATTTCTGTGCCGCAAGCGGATGCTCAAGGGCTCTGTCCCAAAGGAGGGGATTTTGGCAATTTATGTAATATAAATGCAAATAATGCCGGTGGTATTGTCGGCAGCTTTATACAATTGCTTCTGGTTATTGCGATTCTGTTATCACTGGTTTTTTTACTGTGGGGTGGTATCCGATGGATTAGCTCAGGAGGGGATAAAGGAAAAGTTAGCCAAGCGCGATCTACAATCATGGCAGCTATTATTGGACTTATTATTTCCTTACTTGCATTCTTTATTGTTAATCTTGTTCTCATGTTTTTAACAGGTCAGGGAATATCAAATATGAAAATTCCCCAACTGTGGAGTGGTAGTTAACTGGCTGGTGATTGTCATGCTTGACAAGAGAGTAAAAATATGATGTAATATGCATGATATTTCGCACTGATTCTTCGGTAAAACTTTTTCCGTACACGCATGAACTTTTAACACTAGTATCCCTATGGTAAATAAAAAAACAATTTCCAAATCACTTGCTGTTGACGACTTAGTGGGTAAACCTACAACAAGCGTTGATGAACAAGAAAAAACTGAAGCTCCATCTGTCAGAGAAGAGCAACAAGCTCCTGCGCCTTCCCAATCGCAAGAAGAGGGAGCTGTCAGACCTCATCGGATTCACATTGGCGGCGCAAGAAACAATGAATCTTTTTCAGGCTCTTCTTCTGGACATGCAAGTGGCTATTATCGTGAACAGCAACAGAATACGCCGACAGAAGAAGTCAAAGGATTTCTCGATACACAGCCGGAAGGTCATGGTTTTTTGCGACCCAAATTCATTCATTCAGCAAGGGATATCTACATTTCTCAATCTCAAATCCGCCGCTTTATGTTGCGACCTGGTGATTTGGTGGAGGGAGTTGCCCGTCCGCCGAAAGATACTGAGCGTTACTACGGATTATTAAAGGTTGAAAAAGTGAATGGTATGCCAGCAGATGATGCAATGAAGCGACCGTACTTTGATGATCTCACCCCGATTTATCCTAACAAACTGATAAAATTGGCAACGGAGGAGACTCCTTTGTCAACGCGTATAATTGACTTGATTGCTCCGATCGGATTTGGACAAAGAGGTATGATTGTCTCACCTCCAAAAGCAGGGAAAACGACAATTTTGAAGCAGATCGCAGCTGGAATTTCTGAGAACTTCCCGGATGTGCATCTGATGGCGGCACTCATTGGTGAGCGACCGGAAGAGGTGACTGATATCAGTATGTCAGTTAAAGGCGAAGTTGTGGCTTCTAATTTTGATGAACCGCCTGAAAACCAGACAAGAGTTGCTGAAATCACTTTGGATCGGGCTAAAAGGTTGGTAGAACTTGGTAAAGACGTTGTTATTTTGCTTGACTCGATCACTCGGCTTGCCCGCGCGTATAATTTAGCAGTTGAACCGAGCGGACGCACACTCTCTGGTGGATTTGATCCCGCAGCTCTGCATCCTGCCAAGCGCTTTTTCGGTGCAGCACGCAATTGCCAGGAAGGCGGCAGTCTTACCATTATAGGAACAGCACTTGTCGAAACCGGTTCCCGCATGGATGATTTGATCTATGAAGAATTCAAAGGTACCGGTAATATGGAACTACATCTTGATCGTAAGCTTGCAGAGCGGCGTATTTTCCCGGCAATCAATATTGAGCGCTCTGGAACTCGCGGAGAAGAGCGGATATTAGATGAAGCAGCATATAAAAAGATTGTCACCATGCGTCGGATGATGGATATGCTGAATGATGACGAAAGAACGATGCGTCTAGTTGAACAGCTTAGTAAAGTAAAATCCAATGAAGATTTTCTCGAAAATCTTGGAAAAGTTTAATCCAGGAGCTTCTATATCCATTTTTTGTGACCCACCTTTGAAACTATTATAATGGTATGACATTTCCGTTAGTAGCATTTTCTGTATTATTAGTGTGATATTCGTCATTGCAAAATGTCCACAAAAAACGCTTACGCACTCAAAATTTTAGCCTCAAAATTTGACGATAGAGGCAAAATTTGCTACTATCTTCTCCTATATTCCCTATGCATAAACGGGCGTCTCATCCATTGTTTTTGTTGTCACAGCTTATTATCCGTGAAGGTCGCGAGTTCTTTGCCTTTCTTTTTTATTACAGCAAAAAGAAGCTTCTCAATTTTTCCGTCCGCTTTGAAAGGAACAAAAATAAACTTGTTAAGTTCTTTCTCATGAAGCGTGGTCGTTACAATAGACCGTTTTTGCATTTAACTACCATGGGTGTCTTGGGTATTGGAGTACTTATTGCACCCTTTTTGGCATATACCTACCCGATCTTTGCCTCGCAAAACAATGATCTTAATCTGGCTTCCTCTTCTGCAGAAAAACAATCCGCCCTGACAGGTGAGGAAGTGTTCAAAACAGACATCTCACAAAAGCCCCGTGACAAAATTATTACCTATCAGGTAGAACGCGGAGATACACTGGAATCAGTTGCAAATAAATTTGGTATTTCTGACAATACTATCCGTTGGGGAAACAATCTGAACACAGATACGCTCACTGTCGGGCAGTCATTGAAAATTTTGCCTGTTTCAGGTATTGCTTATAAGGTTCAGTCAGGCGATACAGTGTATACCATTGCCAAAAAATTCAACATTGATCCGCAAAATATCGTTGATTATCCATTCAATGAGTTTGCCGGAAACGGTGTAAATTTTGCATTAGTAACAGGTGAGACGTTGATTGTTCCTGGTGGTATTGAACCTTCTGCCCAGCAAACAATAAAGCCTTATGTTTATGTCGCAACAGGTCCTGTTCCTGTTACGTCGGACGGATTTACCTGGCCAACACATGGTATTGTGACACAATTTGCGTCCTGGTATCATATGGCGCTTGATATCGCAGCACCTATTGGAACACCTCTCATTGCGGCAAGCAGCGGGACAGTCGATTACGTCAGTGTTGGCACCTATGATACTGGATACGGCAATAACGTTTGGGTAAATAAAGGAGATGGTGTGCGGTATCATTATGCGCATATGGAGTCTGTCAATGTCTCAGTAGGAGAGCACGTTGTCGGAGGACAAACAATTATTGGTTGGATCGGAGTAACAGGAAACACGACAGGTCCTCATGTCCACTTTGAAATACAGGTAAGTGGCACACTTGTTAATCCGCTTCCATATCTGCAATAAAAGTCAAAAATCTACCATTTCATTGGTTTATAAAGAGTTTTTTGATACAATAATCCAACAGAAAGAGGGCCCGTGGTATACTGGTAACATGCTTCCATGGCATGGAAGAGTAGAGGGTTCGATTCCCTTCGGGTCCACAAAAATGCACTTGTAACTCAGTTGGTAGAGCGCAGGCTGTATTAATCCGGGCTTATAGGTAAGTGGTATACCGGTGCATTCGCATTGCACAGTCCCGAGTTCGATTCTCGGTAGGTCCACACAAGTCGGGAGTCCGAATTTTTCAACCCCAAAGTTATACTTATACTCTTTACGATATGATAATGTATAGTTAGAAATATAATTACATGGGGAGATAAAAGAGCTGCAGTCCATAGAGCGCATGCAGAAACTCATATGTCATGATTTGAGGGATACTTCTTCTGCTGCACATGACCGCCATAAGAGCTTTTGTAAATGTTAGGTCCACTGAACTACTCATTTCTATAACTTTAATTGCTGATTTGATGTCTGCTGGTTCAGGATTAAGCATATTAATGCTACTGAGGTTAAGGGCTCTAAGAAAGTCTCTTGCAAGAGATGGACTAATGGTATTGTAGATCGTCATATAACACTCATTGATGGTAACGATGTTGGTATACAACTGACATTGTTCTTGTGCAAAATAGCGGAAGAAAGCAGTTGCCTGAACATGACTCTTGTGTGCTCGATCGATAAAGGCGACGAGTCCATCAGGAGCTATGTATATTTTTTTACTAATCATATTTCTCTTATTTTATTTATTGTTTAGGCATTGTGTCTATTGTTTCATTAAAAGATAAACTTGCGTTTTTCTTAAGATTAAGTTAGACAGTCTCTCGGTCTACTTTAATAATACTATTTTAACTCCAATCCTGCTCCACGTCCTTGTAGACGAAGGAAAGGATCGTCTTGGGTAAATTGTTTATCCAATAATCGAGCGTTTTTGAAAATTCTTGGTTTTTGTTCATTGGTGAGTACTTCTTTGTGAAAATCCTGCAGTGAATTTTCATCAATGCGGATGTTGCCGCCTACTTTTACTGCTTTCAATTTTTTGTCACGAATATACCGTCTTACGGTCAGGGGATGTACTTTCAGAATGAAGGCTACTTGGTTAACGCTAAGAAGGTTAGTCATACCATAGTTATAGAATAAATTATTAAGAAATACAATATGCAATTTTTAACATATTTATGCAATTTTATGCCGCTTTGTGAAAATGTTGACGTTTTCATGAAGATGTGATTATAGTAGATATAGACTATGATATTGCAAGAATTACTAAACAATAAGATCAATCGTAAAAATAAGGTAATACCTTTGCTTCAGGCTCTTCTTATTCCTTCAAAGAGGACTAGGAAGACTAGTCAAGCTGTTAAGGCTAAAGAAAGCCGTTATCAGGCAATTATTCCGCTCTCAGAACAAACAGGGACTCGCACTATAACATACATACCGTTAGATTCAAGAGAAAAGTCATATGTTGGCAGTGCAATTCTTGTTATGCTAGTAAATGAATATGTCGTCGGAATAAGTAAAACGCATCTTCGCGAGGACGATTCTTCAACTGTTTTCCGAAAGTCATTTTTTTCCAAGAAGCCCGTCTGGGCTACAGGACATATTATTGAAAAGTATTTATTTTTCTCATACCTGAGGCTCATGAGAAGAGAGAATATCTGGGCGAATTCTCTCTTTCTCGTGAAGAAACCCTTTTATGTACCTATAAGAGAGGAGGTGAATGATCATGGAACTTATAAAGAGTAGGTTACAGCAATTGCTTGATGACCTGCGTATTTTATTTGTATCACCTGTTTATTAGTCGTCTATCATTGAGGTGTAGTGATACAGGTCTTTCGTTTTATCGTAGTACAAGGTGATAGAGCGAAGAAAAAAAGGATTTATCAATGACTGTCTTGACAACCATTTTCGTTGTGCTTCATAATAATTAACATGTTCCTCATAAAAAATCCTTCTGAGACCGGACAACAGGCAGCGAATGGTTTTATCTCACGATCACTCATTATAATTATTTCTTTCGGTGTTGTACTATTAACCTCAGTCGCTATTGCTATTTATTTCTATGTGCGTTACCAGCAGACGCAGCAAATGCTTACCAACTCAACGCAATCAGGTGAACAGGCGGCACTTGTTGCCAAAGTAGGGAAGTTAATTGTTTTGCCATCGGGCGAGCAGCCAAATGTTGCTACTGTTTCTGATATCAATAAGCTTAAAGGTCAACCCTTTTTTGCAAATGCCAGAAATGGAGATAAGGTATTGATTTACTCCAGAGCGCAAGAAGCGATTTTATATGACCCGTTGGTTAATAAAATCGTGGCTGTGGGGCCAATTGCATTGACTCAGGCGACTCCTTCTCTTACAGGAGTGCAGACGGCACAGTTGTCACCTATGCGTGTTGTTATTTCAAATGGAACGGATGTAATCGGCTTTGCTTCCTCAAGTGCCAAGGATCTTGAGGAAAAATTCCCTTCAATGACGGTTGTTGCCAAAACAGATGCGCAAAAATCTACCTATACAAAAACACTTATTGTTGATTTGACGGGCAAAAACGCGACGCAGGCTGCTATTTTGGCAAAAGCGCTTAATGCAAAGGTTATACCCTCGGTACCAGCAGGTGAAACTAAGCCTACAGATGCCGATATACTTATTATTCTCGGCAAATAAGCAAATATGATATAATACAATGAGTTATCCGGTATTCTAAGCTAATTTTAGGTTGTATAGCCTCGTAATTCACTTAGGATTCATTGGAAGTCCCATTGAGGGATTAAAAAATGTATAGACAAGGGGGTGAATCCTAAGTGGCACAAGATAAAACGATTCAATGTAAAGATTGCGGTAAAGACTTCGTCTGGACCGCTGATGAACAAGCATTCTACCAAGAAAAAGGTTTTAGTGCTCCGCTACGTTGTAAAGACTGCCGTCTAAAAGCACGCGCAAAATTTAACGGCGACCAAAATCGCGGTGACCAAAATCGACAATCATTTCCCATAACCTGTTCTAATTGTGGTAAACAAGATACAGTACCGTTTGAGCCGAGAGGCGATAGACCGGTGCTTTGTCGTGACTGCTTTAGAAAGCAGCGGGAAAATCAATCAGAAAGATAATTTATTATCAACTTTTGATTTTAAAACGCAGAAGCATTTGCTTCTGCGTTTTGCCTCTACATATACTCTTTTCTATATATATTGATATACTATTTTATAGATAAACATCTATTGATATATTAGAAAATTAATCCTTAGAATCACTTCTCAGACGTTTTGAAAGATCGAAGAAAGGTTATGCTAAGTGTATGATTACTGACTTGGAGTGGGATTTGCCGAAGGAGTCGTCGTTATGTTTGGACCCTGGATCGTTTCTTTAGGATTTCGTGTCGGCAATGGAGGAGTACTTGGCTCATTAACACCGATCTGTTGATTTTGTTGTGAAGCTGTAGGCTGCGCTGAAGAACTTGCTGGTTGTTGTGTCTGCGGTGTTTGTTGGGCAGCGTTTTGTCCACTTCCTTTTTGTGCATTGAGCTTATTAAGTGTATCGATGTCTTTGCTGATTATTTGATTATTCGCATCATTACCGGCGACAAGCTGCTGAACAGTGTTAAATGCTGTCATGGCATCTGTATAATCTCCTTTTTCTTCATAGGCATGCCCTAGATTGTAGTAGGCATTTGCATAGTCAGGTTTTAGAGTTGCTGCAATCTGGAATTCTCTTATGGCATTATCAAATTGTCCCAGCTGGTAATAAACACCACCTAAGTTAATATATTGTTGAGGGTTGTTAGGATCAAGGGCGATAGCTTGATTCAATGTCAAAATAGTAAATTGGTCTGCGTTTTGTCCAAAGCCAATAAGGCTTCGGTAGATAGAAGAAAGGTTGTTCCAGTTAAAGGAAGTATCAGGAGCGACTGTCACTGCAGCTCTTCCAGCGTTGATTGATTGCTGAATAAGCGTTAAGATATCCTTTTGGGTTTGTGCGCTAGGCGAAGCACCCTGCGGTTGATGGGTAGCAAGTGCATTAGCCAATGCAAGATTTGTTTGAGAGAAAGCACGGTAATACACATCTCTATAAGGGAACATGGTAATTGCGGCAGTTTGTAATTGGTATGTTGCCAAACCATTATTCTGTGATTCTGCGACTAGTGACTCTTGGAATGTGAAGTCTGAAAGAGTAAATCTGGCTATGAAATACATTGGCACGCTTATGAGAATGGCCACGATCAATAGAAAGATACTTGGGAGGACTCTGCTGATCCTTTTTTGAGCAGCATTTTGTTGGACATGTTCATTTTCAGGAGCGACTGACAGAAATCCTCTTCGTAAAGCAACGAATGAAAATTCTGATTCTTCAAATCGTTGTGGGTTATTGTGAATACAGACAATCGCAAAAAGTCCAAGCAGAATGAAAAAGAGTGCGATCATCGTAAATGAGAAGGGAAGGACTAGTGAAGCAAGTATGGCCAAGATCAGAGGAAGGAAATAATTCTTTTCTTTCACGACACGGAAAACCAGAAAAATAAAGACAGCAATACCTAATAGTCCTGTTGTTGCCATCAGTTCCAGAGCAAAACTACTTGAGCGGAAGAAGGTAAATGCCCATAAGGTTGCATCACTATTATAATTTGCTGGCTTGAATTGAGTAAAGTCATTAAGAAAAGTACCGAAGCCACTACCCAACAGTAGGCTCTTAAAGATATTTCCCTGGGAGATGGCGTTAAATGCGATGTGTAATCCTGAGCTTAGTGGCAGAATAAGCGGTTTTTGTGTCGTAAAGAGCATATAGACAGTAAGGGCGAGTCCTACAGCAATGACAATAAAGGCAATGCCGAAAAACGCCATAACATTCCCAGATTTTTTGTGATGTGCTTGATTACTTGCTGCAGCAAAGGGAGAATCTTGTGCTTGCTTCGGACGGTTTATTGTGTTGAGATATCCATATCCAAAATAACCAGCAATTGGAAGGACAAGAGCATAGTATAATGCCTGATCTAAAAGAGATCCAAACGTCGTGAAGTAAGCGGCGTGAGTATAAGCAAAAGGAAGTGGGTAGATTTTAAAATAAGAGAAGATCGTCAAAAGCGATGCCAGCACTGTACCTAACGTAAGCGTTGCAAGAAGGAATAATAGTTGTTTCTGTGTTTTTACAACATTGACTATCACAAAATAGAGGAATCCGACAAAAAGGAATGGCACAAAGGCTGTGAGCGCGTCATAACGATTGGTGCTAAGGAGTGCCGAAACAAAGCTTATGATAATAAGCAAAGTCACCGGGATATCAAATGGCGAGTTGCGAAGCCTCAATTTACCTTCAAAAATTGTCTTGACAGCAAATATCAGAAGAGCGATTGTACTTAAAATAATCAAAAGAAGCTGCTTTGGCTCAACGAATGCGTCAGTAGTGGTGCTCAAAAAGAAGACTGGAAACAGAGCAAATAGTACGCCTATCATGGAAAGGCTAAGATTATCGAAGTAAGATAGCAATGATTTCTTTTTTTCGGGCATAGTGATTAAAGAAATAAACAACCTCTTTTAACTCTAACAAGACTGGTTATAAAATGTCAAGGACAATATTACTATGTCCCATTTCTCAGTTTACGATCCACCAATTAAAGGTAACATCTTTTGCAATTGGGGAGGGGATTGCGACAGTGAACGAAGCCTGTGTCCCTTGAGTTGGATTAGAAACAGTTTGCCTAGCTAGGTAGGGAGTGACTTTGCTCGTATTCGATGTTGCGGTGATATAAATAAGCGAGTGAGCAGTGACATAGGGTGTAAAGATGGTCCGCTCGGTTTCGTGTGCGGCAATCGTACCTTTGCCGGCAGAATTGTTACTGACAGTTTGTGTAACTGAAGTGTCGGCTTCTGCCCCGCGCACTATTGAGAAACCGTTGGTTGCTACCGTGTTGAAGTTTGCCTCACCGGATGATTGGACATCACCTGACTGGTTTATGCTCAGAACGCCTGAGCCTGTTGCGCTAGTGACAACCAAAGAGGAAGGCATCTGATGTGCTTTATCTTTCAAATTGATAACAAGATCCTTGTTCGGAACCGGTGCAATAATGCCAGCAGCGAGCTGTCCTTGTACAGTGACATTTTGAGCGAAAAGCGCGTTGCCTTTAACGTTAACGTTTCCCTGAGTATCAATTGCAACCAAGCCTCCCATAAAATTGATATTTCCTTGCCGCAAAGATTCAATATTAAGATCAGTACTAATTGTATCCAGGGAATTATTCGTAATTTTAAGATTGTTATTAATACTGAGCATATTACTTACAGCGACATCCGTGAGACTGGTAGGCCCAAGCGCGATCAATCCCTGATTGAACGTAGCATAGTCTGAAGAAAAGTTTGATGCATTTTTGGCAAATGACGAAACAGGTTCATATTGTGTATTAATACTATTTTCAGTATCAAATATTCCTGAGATGCTTGCTTCGGGCGTTACGAAAGGCATTGCAATCGTCGGTGTTGGATAGAGATAAGGCTCAGCAGTAGCACTGCTGCTTGCTATACTATTATAATGTCGGAGAGGGAATATGGTATTCGCTGAGATACTAGCGACATGATGCTTTGTATTCTTCAATACAGCGCTTATGCTTCCAACTGGTGTGGTTGCTGAACTACTAGCTGTCAGGTAATTATCGAGAAGAGCACTGTTGCTCGCATCAATAGTTATCGCGGAGGAGGAAGCCAGTTGATCGATAAGACTTGCTGATATGCTTGCTGAAAGAGTCTCTGTTTGTTGGACTGGTGTAGTGCCATTTTTCTTCTCTTTACTGCCTGCAAGTTGTTTGACCAGTTGAGTTATATATTTATTCAGTGGTTTTCCACCAATTGTGATGTTGTCTGTTGCAACCTGCAAGGTTTGTGTGGTTACATTTTGAGCTTCAATGGCAGCTGCGGTAATAGCATTTGCGGTATTAGTGAGCATATTGGCAAGAGCGCTTGGTGTTGCTGTAGGAGTAGTCATGTCATTCAACATTCCTGATTGGCTCGCGGCAGCAAGATTACCATTGTCGGTAAGGGTTGCTGGAGTGGTCTGATAGGAAAGGTTAACAAATACCATAATCTTGCCAACTACTTTCGGATCCTGATTTGTATATGACTCCAGCGCTTTTCCGATAATTTGTCCTGAGCCGGATGCTTCTTGAGCAACTCCGGGAATAGAAGAGGAGGTAAGGTTATCACCTGCTTGAATTGGCCCATTGATGCTTGATACTTTTACGGGAACCCGTCCCTGAAGGGCAAGGGGGTAGATATGTGGATGCTGGGGATCAGTTTTTGCATCCGAATTGAGTACGACACCCGGGTTTGTTGATATGATTCCGATAAGATTGTGCTGGTAAGGTAGTGTGGATTCCACAACCGCCATGGTATTTCCTTGTCCTTCAGGTACGACAAGATCACCTGGCTCAAGATTCTGGGAAGAGACGTAGTTTTCAGCAAGGTCCGCAGGGAGTGTCTCTATACTATTACTATATATTGTTCCTGGAGTTTGTTGAGTTGAATCGCATGCAGTAGTCGCATACACACAAAGAGAACCGTTTATATTCAGTGCTTTATTTGTATCGTCCCAAGCAAAGCTGCTTGCGTCTTGAATAAGTTGGCTATTGCTGCCGACAAACGCTATTGCTCCTGGAGTAAAACCTTGGATGGTGAGTGATTGTCCAGAAGGAACTGTAATTCCTCCGTTTGCGCTTATACTACCATGAACAGTAAGATTATTATTAATAGTAGTCGTTCCTGCAACACCACCAAGTGCGAGAGTAGTGGCGCTACTCCCTAGGGTGAGATTCTGAACAGTAGATCCTCCTAGATCAAAATCGGTCGAAGTGGTGTCTATAGTATCACTTTTAATGATAATGTCTCCCGCGAAGAATGCATTACCTTGGTTGTCGAGGCTAAATTTATCAATTCCACTGTTTCGTGCGCTAATGATATCGCCCGAGCCGTTTTGGTTGACAACAAGGGCTGATTGACTACTTGTAGTGGCTAAAACCGAGAGAATATCTTTGACCTCAACGGCACCTGGAATACCACCAGGACTGCTATAGTTTGATGTATTTTGTAATGGTTTTTGTAAGTCGATAATTCCCGAGCCGTCGGGGGCAATTTGAACATTACCATTTGATCCAGCGTTTGTAGTAAGCAATAGTGTCTGTCCTGATACGCTCAATTGGCCTCCAGTCGCCTGAAAAGCGTGCCCATCAGAACCACCTATAGTTAAATTGCCTGCAGAATCAAGTGAAAGGAGAACATTTTGGGTTATATCAGGGTTATCTGTAATCGGTTTGAGTCCCTCAACGGCTTCTGTGTTAGCAGCATAGTTAGCAGTAGGAATCTGCTGGCGTGGAGCTAACTCCTGATTACCGTTTACACTTATGCCTAGATAGAGACTTGCGTTATCCGTAAACACACTCTGGTCGAGACGAGATATTTTTCCAAGTGTCGCAGTAAAATATCCATTATGATCTGGTATGACATTTTGTTTCTCTTGCCAGAGGAGTGCTGCTCCTGTTGCTGTAGGACTATTATATAAAGAAAATTTCAGAGTTGACTCTGTTGTAATTGGTGTATTCGTTTTATCAAGCAATTTTCCTTGGAAGGCAAGCGTTCGAGGTGGAGCGGTTTCCTGTGCTGACAAGACAGCTTGAGTTGTTTCTGTCGGTACTGTCCATGCTTGGAAGAGAGCTGCTCCTGCAATAACGGTGGCAATCATCATAATCGCATAGTGGAGATAATTAACAAATGGATAGGTATGATATTTTTTGTACCATTTTGGTCTTGAATAGCGCAGATGATGCCATATTTTCTGATCGATTGTCATTTGTTTAGTTGATAGTTTTAGCGGGGCATACAGTGCTTTTGTGAAGTTGTGCACGGTATTGGGATTTTGAGTTACTCCGTATTCCAACACTTTTTTTGCAACAGGAGCGAGGTTAGCAGAACGGGGTGCTTGCATGCTTGTTTCTTTGGGTATAATCGTCTTGATAGAAACTCCTGGTGGAATATAAGAGGATGATTCAAGAATCGTACTGACAGGAGTAAAGATTTCTTTTTTCCCTTTTTTCCAAAAAGTATAGTGAATAGTCTCGGCGATAGTAGCTATAGGATTAAAAAATAGCAAATCAGAACCTAGATTGATAATTTTTGTTGTCTTTTGTGTTAGTCTGATAGGTGCAAATGAAGAATAGGCAGAGTGTTCCTTATCTTTATTATCAGCGATTCCCTGTAATGCAGTAAGTGGTGGTTCTGGAATAATAGGTTTAACAGTTTGTATCTGTTCTGCATGTTGTTCTTTTTGAGTTGGTGATTCAGAGAGTTCTGAGTTATTTTGATATGATATTATGTTGATAATGCCTTTTCCCGTCAGCCATCGAGTGTATTTCCTTAATGAGGAGAGCTTTCTGTTAATAGAGACAGGAGATAGTTTTGCCTCAGTATAAAGCCTATTTTTATATTCTTCGAGGGTGTCATTATCAATCTTGGTAAGAAGAGTGCCAGCATCTGTGTGAGCAGAAAGGGTAGTAACGCGCTCAAGCCAATCCAGGAACTGCTTTATATCAACAAGATAGTTCTTTATTGTTAGCTGGCTTGCATTTTCAAGAGAGAGTTGATTTTTAAATGCTTTTATAAATAAAGGATCAAGGTCAACCTTGGGTTGTTCTTGGAGTGCGAACGGGTTTACTGCAATCGCGCCAGAATCCTCCAGAAAGCCGGCAAATTTTCTCAGTGAGGAGATATATCGTTTTGCGGACTTTGCTGCGGGAAGCGAGGTTTGGCTGGGTATTTGAAGGAAAGCTTGGTACTGTGCGATGGCCTTTGAGGTAAAAGCCTCTGAGGTAAATTGTTGATTAAAAGTCTCTTGATGCCAGGTAAGAAACTTCCTCACGTCCGAAAGATAGTTCTTTACTGTTATTGCAGTAGGAGGATTCTTTTGAGAAGTTAGATATGTTTTAAATGCTATTACTATGTCCATGGTTTAGAATTGTGAAAAGTGATATGTTAATCAAGGATAATTTGTAAGCCCAGCCTCAAGATTATACCGATTATACTGATTATCACATAGATTTTTAAGGATTAATTCTAGGATAGAAAAAGAGAGTATGCCTTGTCAAGACAGTAAAAGTAAAAAATGATATGCTTTGATATTAATTTATATATATGACAAGGTTAATTTTCAGTTAATGACTCTATGGATAGAAAAAGAGAGCTTTAAGGCAATTGATTTACATAAAATTTTCGCATATTCATCATATCTTTGAGGCTAATTGAGTAAGTTTCAGTTTTCTACAGGAGCTAGGATTTAACGAAGCTATAAATGTTGAGTTAAATTATAATATGGGTCCCTAGCACTTTCTTGGATAAAAGAAATATTTAAAGCCCTATAACTTCTTGCTTTACGGAGGATAATCGCGAGGATAAAGAAAGGATAGGTGATTTAGCAGTATGTCTAGTAAAGTGATAGATTTTGTTAATTTATATATAGATTGTTTTTTCAATATAAATTGGATTTTTCGAAGAAGGTAAACTATGCATCATTATGTCACCGATAGCCTTATGAGTAGAAAATCAAAAGTGATAAAAAAGAGAATAGTAGATATAAGAATAGCGGAAAAAATCATACTATGTAAAAATGACTTACGAATGATTTTTATAACTAGAGAGTTTCTTTGAAAACAATTTACTTTCCCTTTTTTAGATTAATAAGATTTTATGTTAGCGTAGTGTGGCTATTGTGAAGTCATGATTTGCAAAAAGAGGAAGTGTTTAGATTTGAGTGCTTTCATTCATGGTACAGTACTTTTTGTGAGTAGCATATTAAATGGAACTTGATTGAAGAATAAAGAAGTTCTTTTTTACTCAAAATAATGCATGTGGAGCTCTATCTACATAGTATTTTACCTATAGTCTTAATTACCGATATTCAAATAGTTATTTAATTAAATCTTATAGATAATTACCGAGTTTGGTTATAACAATGTAAAATGATAAAAATAGTTTATAGTATGAAATCTAAAGGGTGATGGTCTAGCGATTAGATAGAGGCATTGATAGAAAATGCATTATAGTAATAAGAATTGTTAAATTTTAATTTGAAAATATCAAAATATATCAATTAATATCAAATATTGAGTACTTTATATCATACATTATATTTTGTTTTCATATCTTTTAAATTGTTTTCATGCCCTTTTCACAGCTTTTCACGTATTGATGCTAGAGTTTTATTGCTTATAAATGTGTTTCCATATTATAGGTATTTGAAAATAGCAATCGAAAAGTTATCTTGCTAATTATATTTTATTTAAGGAATTACTTCGATAGTTTAGAGATAAAATATCTGCCCTTTATTTACGATTTGAGACGTCTCTTTTTTATATTCCGATTATATGAGCCGCGTTAAGAAGATAAAATAGCCATGAGACAGAAGAAACGACCCTCTTTGATGCATATAATATTAGTTAAGGGTTAACCTCAGTTTACTTCATCATCCTTTTTATGCGTAGAGAGATCAAGGTGATAATAATTATTACTATGAGTGAAATGACCAAAGGAAGTAATGGAACTGCAAAAAAGTGAATCGTTCGTGTGTATGTCGGACCGTCATCTGAAAGTGATAAAGAGAGATTGCCAGTATACATCCCGAGAAGAAATTTTTCAGACCAGATTGTGTTGAGAAATGTCCTCTGTGTCCCAGCAAGAATGATTGAAGGAGGGAGGGTTATTCTACCGACAGATTGATTAAATATGTTATTAATTACTATTGTTCCGTGAGGAGTTATGAAATGCATGCCAGTGTTTTGTACTGTAAGAGTGAAGAGAACAGGTCCTTTCTCCTGAAAACGTGGAGTAGAAAAAGTTGTAAGTGTTGCCTGAGGCGTTTCCTCATCTCCGACTGCAAGAAAGATATTCATGCCAATTCCGGCGAGGAGTGAGGATGAAGTTGTTTGATTATTATTGTTAGCTTTTATATCTATTTGATTTATATTGTTATTTTTTGTAAGTAAAATTAAAGAGAAATAATAATCTCCCGTCGGTTCATTAGAGGGGAGAGTGATTCGTAAGCGGTAGCGTTCTTTCTGTTGGGGTCCTAGATCTATAGTGTCATGAGAAATATTTTCATCGTCGACAATTTGCATTTTCTCAAAAATTTCCTTGTCAGGACCAATCGATTGCCCGTTTTGCAAAAAAAACACTTTGCCATTTTCGGATGCTTGTTTATTAAAAAGTTTATAACCGACTTGGAGAGTAACTGGCTCGTCACTTGTATTTTCAACAATAAAAGGAGTCCAGACATCTGCCGGAGGTTTCGTCTCAATTTTAAACGTCGCGGGTGAAACTCTTATTCCTGTGGTATCTGCCAATGCACAATGAGGAAATAAAAAAACAACACCAGCAGCAATAATAATGCCAATGCTGATTTTTGATGATAAATACTTGATAATCATGCTGTTAAAAATTCGGCACTGCGAGATACGTTATACTATTATAATAAGCGGCGCTCTTTTGTGTCCCTGAAATATTTACTTTGTTGGTAATAGTTACTTTGCTCGATGAAGTTTTTGATGTGCTGGTGATAACTGGTGCAAGATTTTGATTTGCTGCATCATTAGGGTATTGTTTGAAAGAATTGTCTTCTGAAAATTGTGAGTCGCAAAGATTTATTTCTTGACTATCACATCGATATCCAAATCCGTAAGTAAGAGTATTGGTCCACTGAGCTGCTGCAGTTGGAGTGCACATGCCATTATCACATGTTGTATTTTGGATGAGGTTTTGTTTTGTTGACAGTAATGGATAGTCTTCAGAGGTAAGAACTTCTGCGCCGAGGGCAGAATTTCCTATAGTAATTTGAGCTGTTCGAGTTACTGGATTGGTTGATGAAAGGATGCCGTAATCGATAACAGCTTGTGAAAGATTAATAGAGAATGAATCGTGAGAAGGTAAAACCGTATAATTAAGACCTGTAGTAAAGTAACTTTTCTGTGAAAAGTTACTTTTGAGTATGTTTTGTCGTTGAGCAGGCTGTGGGTTAGTATCAATAGTATTTACGTCAATCGAGTAATTGCCATTAGAAATAGTGTCGCCCAAAGCCTGCTTTGAGAAGAAACTAATGAGTAACGTGATTATGAAACAAGGGATAATGAGTTTTTTTGCGTTCATTCTGCAACATTTATGGTAGTTCATTTTGAGGAAAAAGACAATGGCGCAGGCGTGATTTGTATGCTATACTGCAAATTATGGCATCGATAAAAGTATACATTTCAAAGCAAAAAAAGAAAATTTATGACCATTTAACGATTGAGCCGAAATGGCAAGCTAAATGGGAGAAGGGAGGCGTCTATCAGCCTGGTCTCGATGCTGCTAACACAAAAAAGAAGTCAGGTGCAGCTTCAAACAAGGCTAAAAAACCATTCTATAACCTCATGATGTTCCCATACCCATCTGCAGAAGGACTCCATGTCGGAAGTATGTATGCATTCGGTGGCGTTGATGCATATGGACGGTTTAAACGGATGACGGGCTATGAAGTCTTTGAACCGATGGGGTTGGATGGGTTTGGAATTCATTCTGAGAACCATGCAATTAAGACAAATACGCATCCTGTAGATCATGCAAAAAGGACGGAGGAAAATTTTTACAAACAGTTGCATGCGATTGGTAATTCTTACGCGTGGGACAATAAAGTTGAGACATACGATCCTGATTATTATCGATGGACACAATGGATCTTTGTACAACTTTTTAAATCAGGATTAGCTTATAAGAAAAACTCTCCGGTCAATTTCTGTCCATCCTGCAAGACCGTTTTATCAGACGAACAAGTTATCGACGGCAAGTGTGAACGATGCGGATCTGTTGTTGAAAAGCGGGACCTTGAGCAGTGGTTTTTCAAGATTACGCAGTACGCAGAACAATTATTGGGAAATATAAAAGACTTGAACTGGACGGAAAAAGTGAAACTCGCTCAGAGAAACTGGATAGGGAAAAAGTCAGGAATTGATATAACGTATAAAATGGTTGAACATGATGAGGATATCGTTTGTTTCACTACTACGCCAGTAAATTTTGGCGCGACCTTCCTAGTTATTGCTCCCGAGCACAATTTGGTTAAGAAAATTCTTAAAAAAGAAATCCTTGTCTCTCCAAAAATTTATGAACAGATTAAGCGATACGTCAAGACGGCTCAGGATAAAAGTGATATTGATCGGCTTGCCGAAGGAAAAGAGAAAACTGGAGTCTTTACCGGTCTACATGTAATGAATCATGTAACGGATGAGGAAATACCTGTATGGATATCTGATTTTGTATTGGCTGATGTCGGTACTGGAGCAGTACAGGGCTGTCCTGCTCATGACAAACGGGATTTTGAATTCGCTATAAAATTCGGTTTGCCTATTAAACGAGTCGTTACCGGACCCAACGGAGAAACAGGACCAGTTACTTCAGTTGAACAAGTGGTTGCGAAAGGTTCTCATGGGAAAATGATAAACTCCGATTTTTTGAATGGCATGGAATTCCCTGACGCGATGGAGAAAACCAAAGATTATTTTGAAGAAAAAGGATGGGGGAAAAGGATTGTTTCATATCATTTGCGCGACTGGTTGATTTCTCGGCAGCGCTATTGGGGACCGCCGATTCCAATGATTTATTGTGAGGCATGCGCGAGGAGAAGCCCGAAGATTTTACTATTGCATGGAATTGCCGGAGACAGTAATGATAATTGGTTTCCTTGGGTGAAGCCACTTTTGGAGGCAAAAGGGTACAAAGTAATCATCCCTGATTTACCCAATCCTTATAATCCGACGATTTCGGAATGGATGAAAGCATTGAAAAAACTTGGGATTACCAAATATGACAATCTTTCGATTATTGCACACAGTATGGGAGCACCAACAGCAATAGAATTTATCAGGGAAAATAAAGTTTTTGTTAAGAATCTGGTCCTTGTCGCACCAACTGCAAAAGAACAAGGAGAAAAGAATTGGGAGAATTTGCGTAAGGCTGGTTATCCTGATGCTGAGGGTGTCATTAAATCTTTCAATAAAGTGACAAAACACCTGGAAGATATAAAAGGATTAGTTGATAAGTCAGTTATCTATTTGTCAGATAATGATCCATTTGTTCCCGTTATCGTTGAAAAATCATTTAAAGAATTAGATCCAGAAGTGAAACATTTCAAAAAGCATGGACACTTTAACACAGGAGCTGGGATTCTTGAGTTCCCGACAATCCTTGATGAATTCCCGCAAGTGGAATTCCATAACTTAGGCTGGTATCCTGTCCCTGAAGAAGATTTGCCGGTGAAGTTGCCGTACATTAAGAATTTCAAGCCACTCGGTACCGGCAAAGCGCCACTTGCAAATCATCCTGAATTTTATGAGACGACCTGTCCACACTGCGGTGATAAAGCTACAAGAGAGACCGATGTGTCGGATACTTTTTTGGATTCAAGCTGGTACTTCTTGCGTTATCTGGCGACTGATCTAAAACATATTCCTTTCCCGATGCCGGAAGAAAAAGCAAAACAGTTTAAGAGCGCAACAAAAAGTGAAATCGAAAGCGCAGAAAAGAGAAAGGCATGGCTTCCTGTCACAAGTTATATCGGTGGAGCGGAGCATTCGGTTCTGCATTTGCTCTACGCGCGGTTTATCACCATGGCATTTAAGGATATGGGATATGTTAACTTCGAGGAACCATTCTCGCGGTTCTATGCTCATGGACTGATCATCAAAGACGGTGCCAAGATGAGTAAAAGTAAAGGCAATATAATCAATCCTGATGAATATATTCACAAGTATGGTGCTGATACATTGCGGACATATCTCTTATTTTTAGGACCATTTAATCAAGGCGGAGATTTCAGGGATTCTGGAATTGATGGTATGAATCGATTTTTGAAGAGAGTGTGGAGACTCTTATCAAGTGGGAAGTCTGAAGTTAAAAGTGAGAAGTCACAAGAGAGTTTGCGGATGATGCATCAGACGATCAAGGGAATTACTGAGGACATGGAGAATCTGAGGTTTAATACGGCGATTGCGAAGCTTATGATCTGGTATAACTTCCTGGCAAAAGAGGGAAGTATCAGTAGGGAAGAAGTGGCAGCATATTTGCAGTTGCTTGCGCCTTTTGCTCCGCATATGACAGAAGAACTGTGGGCTGATATGGGGAATACATTCTCAATTCACGTCAGTGACTATCCGACGTACGATGAGAAATATTTGCATGTAGATACGGTGACGATTGCCGTGCAGGTGAACGGGAAGTTGCGTGGAACATTGAAAGTTTCTGTTGATGAAGGAAACAAGAAGGATCTTCTTGAAAAAATGGTACGAGATGACGAACAAATAATAAGATTTTTTACAGGAAACGTTAAGAAAGTGATTTTTGTCCCCGGGAAGATTTTGAATTTTGTGGTATAACAGCCTTTAAGCTCGCATACTCATTTTTTGTGACCCACCTTAATCTGCTATCTTTAATCAAGGTATTACAGTAGTGCTCGCTTTTAAATTTTTAACTCTTTACAGATGAGTTTGTATTTTTGTATGCTTGAGTTATGGAAGTAGGAGAGAGGATTTCTTCATTTCTCAAAGAGCATGCTGTCGCGGTGGTTCTTGTCGTAGTAGGAGTTGTCTGTGTCGGGTATGGATTGATCAGTCTGTCACCAAAACAATCAACAGCGAATGATTCACAATTCCAGTCTTTTGCTTCTATCTCTCCGGCAAAAATTGCTGTTTCGCCGACAATCAAACAGATTACTGTTGATATCGAAGGAGCAGTAAAAAAACCAGGCGTTTATGCGTTGGCTGCAGCTAGTCGGATTCAGGATGCCATTCTTGCCGCAGGAGGGATGTCTTCATCTGCGGATAGAAAAATTGTCGCACAAAATCTTAATTTGGCAGCACCACTCACAGATGGTGCCAAAATTTATATCCCAGCTGTTGGTGAACAAATGGTGACCTCAAATGGCGTGTCTGATAACTCGTCCGGAACAGTTGCCGGCTCAAGCACCGTGAATATCAATCAAGCAACTGAAGAAGAGCTTGACGCTCTTCCCGGTGTCGGTCCGGTGACAGCACAGAAAATAATTGCGAATCGCCCCTATCAAAGTAATGATGATTTATTAAATAAAAAGGTCGTGGGACAAAGTGAGTTTACAAAGATTAAGGATCAAGTTTCAGTTTACTAAGTTTGTATGCCCAAGCGAGTTCTTATAATTGTCAGTATTATTTTACTTGCTGTTCTCCTTTTACGTTTTCAGCAGTTCTACAATTCTCATCCTTCCTATCATGACGGGCAGCATATTACGATTACTACAACGCTTCAGTCAGAGCCGACAATAGGAAGCGGCGGACAGAAGTTTACGATCAGGACACCCGCCAGTCAGCTTATCTCTGTCACAGCAGATATAAGTCCGCACTATCATTACGGACAAGTGTTAGAGATTGACGGGCAATTACAGACAACAACGTTTTCCGACGGAAGCACGTTGTTGAAGTTATCACATCCAAATATTATCGTTAAGAAACAGGCAGACAATGTCATTTCTGCATTTGCCAATAAGATTAGATTACATACAGAAGCACTTTACAATGATGCTTTGCCGCAGATTTCTGCAAATCTTCTTATGGGAATTGTTTTTGGTGCAAAAGAACAGTTCCCCAGCAATTTCTGGAATGATCTTCAGTCTGTTGGTGTACTGCATGTCATCGCAGCATCCGGTATGAATGTGACATTCGTGTCAGCCGCACTTCTTGCGACTCTGGGATTATTTTTGCGTCGCCGGACTGCATTAGTAATTGGCAGTTTCGGAATTATTTTTTATGTGTTTCTTGTCGGCTTTCAGGCGTCGATTCTTCGCGCAAGCATCATGGGACTTCTCGCCTTTGGAGCGAGTTTGCTGGGAAGGCAAAATCTTGCAGTGTTTGCTGTTTTTGTCAGTGGGTATCTGTTGCTTTTGTATCAACCAAGTTTTCTTTTTGATGTGGGGTTCCAATTATCATTTCTGGCGACAGTCGGGATTATGTATCTCAAACCGCTTCTTGATGAACCTGTGAAGAGGTTAGGAAAGGTAGGAGAGTTGGGAGGTGAAACATTTACCACGACACTTGCGGCGCAACTAGGGACATTACCGATATTGCTCGGCGTCTTCGGACAGATTGGGTTGCTTGCTGTGTTAGTTAATATGTTAGTTTTATGGATGATTCCAATTTTGATGATATTTGGAAGTGTTGCCGCGATTATCGGATTAGTCTTTCCGTTTCTTGGAAAACTTTTTCTTTATCCGGTTTTGCCGTTTCTTGTCTATTTTCAATCGGTGGTTTCATACTTCGGGCAGAGTGGATGGGTGTTGCATGTGAATAATCTTCCGCCAGCAATCTGGATAGGATATTATTTATTGCTTGCGGGATGGGTATTCTTTCACAAGAAGAAAAATTCTGGTAGGATTTTATAAGGAAGCTATAAAGTTTTTTGGGAGAGGTTTGCATATAATGCAGATATATTTTGAAAGGAGGTGAGAAGTTATGGCAGAAGAAAATGGAATACAAGAAGCTACTGAACCAAATGGTGAGGATCTAGCGCAAAGAATTGAGGCTGTACGTCCTGAGGCAGAGGCTGCTGCTATAGGTCCGCTAGCGAAATTGCAGGTTGGAGAAGCAGTTACTACTGCGGCAATAGCATCCCGTAAAGGAGCATCGAAAGAAACAGTAGCAGCAGGTGTGGAAAGTACATTGGGGGGAAAGTAATTTTTACATTTTGCCTTTCAAAATTACCAAAATTGATGCAAAAATGATCAGGATTCCTCCAATAAACGTCGCAATCGTCGGTATTTCTCCAAAAAAGAGAAATGCGAAGAAGACGCCGAAGACGAGTTCGGAGAGAAGAATGATATTTGCAGATGTCGCATGGAAATATTCAAAGCCTTTGGTCATGGTGATCTAGGCAGCGAAGTTGCCAATGCCAAAAAGAATTGTCACCTCGCTCTCTAAAAAATTTTCAATTTACCATTTTTGGTTGTTTATTTTGAGGAATAAGGGAAGGATGTTGCTCAACGGCTGGTTTGGCTCCTTCAATCGGCAGGCTGAAGGAAATAGTTGTGCCACGTCCTTCTTCTGACTCCAGACTTACGGTGCCCCCATGTGCTTCCACAACGCCTTTGACGATGTAAAGCCCCAGTCCTGTCCCGACACTCCCAGTACCGGCTCCGCTCAGCTGGGTAAATTTGGTAAAGAGCAGATGTTGTTTTTCTTTGGGAATGCCTGCGCCAGTGTCAGCAACAGAGACAACAACGCTCCCGATTGCCGGCTTTGCAGTGACTTTGACCGAACCGCCGGAGGAAGTGAATTTCAAACTGTTTGAAATCAAATTGTTGACGACCTGTCCGACATGAATCGGATCGAAATTAAATTTCGGAATCGAGGGATCGATATCAACAATGAGATTGACAAACTTCTCATGGGCTGGTGCCTGGAAGATTTGGGCTCGCTCATTGATAAGCTGTTTGAGGTCACTCGGTATTTTCTGAATGGTGAAGAGTCCGGCTTCGAGTTTGGCAGCATCAAGAATAAGCGCGACTTCATCAAGCATCTTTCGTGCTTGTTGAGCTATCATGCCAATGATCTTTTTTATTTCCTCCTCAGTAAGCGGTCCGGGTGGAGCAATCAACATTTCTGAACTTGCTCTAATGGCAGTCAATGGACTTCTGAGTTCATGGACCATGACATTGGTGAAGTCTTCTTTCATCTTTGCAACGGATTTCTCAAGCGTGATATCATGCAAGAGGACAGAAACACCGATAACTTTTTTCTCCGTTGTTATACTTACATCAAAGACTGGTGTGATAAAGATCTGAAAGATTTTTTCGCCGATTGTTACTTCCTTTTCTTCAATTACCCGTTTGTGGTTTATCGCACGTTGGATTTTGTTTGAGAAGTCATAGGTATTGGGAAGAGCGCTCAGAAGATCAATGGTTGATGGATTATCAATGGGAATACCCAAGAAATCTTTGGCAGCATTGTTAATGACGGTGAGCTGTCCGTTGACATCAAGCATAAAAAGTCCATCGGCGAGACTGCCGATCATTGCCATGAGTTTACCTTTCTCAACAGTAAGAATATTCTCAAGTCGTGTGAGCGCATCAGAAGTCTGCGAGGCGATTTTGTAGAGCGTGGTCATCTCAGCTTCTGTAATGCCATGAGGTTTTATGGCAGAGACAGAAATTATCCCCACGGTGCGATCATTAACAATAATCGGTACCTGAAACCATGTGCCCGGGACTGTGTGATGGAGGTCATCGAGCGCAACTCCAGAGATATTGCCATCAGGAATTGTAGGAGCGGCAACGTTTTCAATCGTTGCGTATGCCTGCAAAAGTTTCTGACGTATCGTATCAAGATATTGTCTATTGACTGGTTCTTTTACGTGAGTTTTGATTTGAAGCTGTTCTTTTCGAAAGAAGACCGCTGAGATGACAGAATATTGCAAGAGGGCTTCAAGACTACCGATGATGACATCAACGACTTTTTCAATTTCCAGTGAATAACCGATACGGTCTTGGATTTCTTTCATCATCGTAATTTCAAAGAGCCGCTGCTTTTGCGCAAGTTCATTTTCAACAAGCTGCTTTACTGCTTTTTCTTCGCGTAGAGAATAGAGAATGGCAACGGTGCCGAAAATAATCGTTGCCCCTATTGCGATAATTGAGATGATGAGTAACATGTTTTTATCCCTCGTTTTAAACTTTATTCTGGTTTGGTATTGGCTGACTAATAGTTGCTGGTACGGGTATTGTGGCTGGTGCTGTAGCACTCGCTATATTAAACAATGGTTGCATTGTTTTTTTGACAAGAGGGGAAGAGAGTTCTCGAAACTGTTCCAGGAAGTGAGTGATAATTTCTCCTACGTTTCCGACGATGGAGGTGACAGTTCCGTCATCGCTTATGTTCAGACCTGTGATACTACGTGCTTTGAGAAGCGTTATCTCAGGACCGAGGATAAGCATTTGTTTTTGAATTGCTTCGGTAAGCAATTTTTGAGATTCCTGGACAGTTGCATTCATGACTTTTACTCAGTGCCGGTGGAATTGTTGTCACCGGGAGTAGCTGGAGATGGAGAAGCTTCTGCCGGAGGCATTTCTGAAGGTGCTTGAGGTTGAGAGGGTTGAGGTGTCGAAACCTCACCTGTAGGAGCTTCAGTTTTATGTAATTGATTGAGAAGACTCTGCACTTTATCGACGAGATCTTTTGTCTCGATCTGATATTTGAGGATATAGTCTACCGCTCCTTGTGCTATTGCATCTTTCATCATCTGGCTCTCGTTGTAGTTTGAAATAAGCATCACTGGAATTGCAGCAGTCTCAGGATCCTGCTTTAGTTGTCCAAGGACAGCATTGCCAAGCATGTCAGGCATAATCTGATCAAGAAGGACTAGGTCAGGTTTTTGTGACTTTGTCTGATTGATGCCATCTTGGCCGTTGGATGCGTTAATGACATCAAACCCTGCACTCTTTAGCCCCATAGCCCAGGTGGTGGAGGTTAATTGATCATCGTCAATAATAAGAATTTTCATATGTTAATATAAACGTATCAGGATTTTTCAAGAAATGCAAGAAGGGAAATGATATAATCAGAGTTATGTCACGGTCAATAAAACAGCAACTTATAAAACAAGTGAAAGAAATTGTAGAAGATCTTGGAATCTCTGATATACAAGTACAGATAGAAGCTTCCTCTGACCCTGCTCATGGAGACTATTCAACCAATATAGCACTTCTAATTGCGAAAAAACTGGGAAAGAATCCACGAGAAGTAGCTGAAGAAATTGCCGAAAAAATAAGGAATGGAAAATCTGGATTGGGAGTTGAAAAAGTGGAAGTAGCAGGACCGGGGTTTATCAACTTTTGGCTGAAAGACAAAGAACTATTAAATTCGATCGACTCATTACGAAATAATAATACCATCTTTGATACAGTTAAAAGCGATCTAACTGGTAAAAAAGTGATCGTAGAGTATTCATCTCCTAATATTGCAAAACCTTTTACTGTAGGGCATCTCAGATCGACCATCATTGGGGATGCAATTGCCAATCTCTTAGATGCAGTGGGCTATACAGTTTTTCGAGATAATCATATAGGGGATTGGGGAACACAGTTTGGGAAACAAATAGCTGCTTTAAAATTTATAGATTATAAAACAAAAGATCTAGTTAAGGATCATATTGGGACAAATTTAAATGATCTAGAAAACCTTAAAAGCAATATAAAATTGATAGACAGTTCTAATCGACCAGTAAAACTGCTAGTTGAGTTTTATGTATTATTTCATGAATTAGAGGAGAAATATGCTTCTCTAGAAGATTTAGCAAGAGCAGAATTTAAAGAACTTGAATTAAGTAGAGAATGGCAAGAAGATCAAGAATATAGCAATAGATGGATTTGGAAAAAATGTATTGAGTGGTCATGGAAAGAATTTAATGAAATTTATGAGCAACTTGGTGTTTCTTTTACGGAGAATCATGGCCGAGGATATGGTGAGGCTTTTTTTGAAAATAGGATGGTTTTTATTTTAGATGAATTAAAGAAAAAACCCTTTTATAAGGAAGGAAAAGAAGGAGCAAAGATTGTCGAATTCCCAAAAGAGTCGAAATTTCCACCCCTAATGATTCTTAAAAAAGATGGAGCCACTTTATATTCCACGAGAGATTTAGCAACTGACAGATTTCGTCTGTTCGAATATAAAGAATATGGTAGAGATGTGCTTATTATTAACGAAGTTGGTATAGAACAGGAGTTATATTTTAAGCAACTTTATAAACTTGAAGAAATGCTTGGATGGGTAAAGCCAGGGCAAAGAGTTCATGTAAAGCATGGACATTATCGCTTTAAGGAAGGCAAGATGTCAACGAGAAAGGGAAATGTAATTTGGTTAGAGGATGTATTAAGGGAAGCAAAAGAACGTGCTTCTAAATTACAGAATATTGAATTTCCTATGCAACGGGAACAAATTAAAGATTTTGGAGGTAATGTTATTGTCAAAAAACATGGAGCTGCTGGAAAGACTAAGATAAAGACTGCTGAAGTTTTTGACATTATAGATGCTGTTGCTATTGGTGCTCTTAAATGGAATGATTTGAAGCGGGATTCTAAACAAGATATTACTTTTGACTGGGATGAAATTCTCAACATGCAAGGCAACTCGGGTCCTTATCTCCAATATACCTATGCAAGAACGCAGAGCGTGCTTCGCAAAAGTGAGGAGAGGGAAGTGAGAAATGAGAAGTTTGCAATAGAACCTGAAGAACGGGAGTTGCTGAGATTGCTTTCCCAGTTTTCTGACGTTGTTGCAGAAGCTGCAAATCGCTACGCGCCGCATCTTTTGTGCACCTATTTATTTGATCTGGCTCAGGCATTCAATCTTTTTTATCAGAAGCTGCCGATTTTAAAGGCTGACGAAAAAAATATCCGAGACTTCCGGCTGAACTTAACGGAAAAAACAGGCATCGTTTTAAAACAAGGATTAGCTCTTCTTGGTATCAAAGCTCCTGATAGAATGTAGCTTGACAAGAATCCCTCTGATCTGTTCTACTAATAATAGCAGCTATGAATGTGCCACAGATCAACAAGTTATCACGTGCTTCACAATTGTCGCTTGTCGCAGTTGTTATCTTACTTGGTGCAGTTTTTGTTACCGTCAACAGCGCTTTGCAGGAACAAAATGGTGCGAGTCATGCTTCTACAGGTACCAATCCTACTCTCTTAACGCCCGCTATTGATTCATCTGCAGTAAATGACGCCGGTAATAATGCTGCAACTTCGGGGACAGTAACAAACTTGACAGTAAGCAGCTCTGATACAAATGAGATAATCATCTTAGGTGTAGGGTTGTATGATGGTGCTGGCGGAGTAACAGTAAGCACAAGCTCTCCTCCTACGTGGGGATCACAGACATTTACCAAACTGAAATCGTCTACATTCGATTCGGGAAAAGAAGATGATGAGTTGTGGTATTTGATAGCACCCGCGACAGGCAATCATACTGTCACGGTTCACTTTACAGGAAACACAACATATGTTATTGGGGCAGCTGATTATTATAATGTTAATCAAACCACGCCTTTTGGGACAGTTAATACAACTTCCGGTAACTCAAACTCATTTAGTAATAATATACCAAGCGGCCCAAATCAGCTGCCGATTGATATGGTGGCTTGGACAGCTGCGACAGGGATTAGCCCTTCGGGTACAGGACAAAGAGCAGTATGGAATAAAGATATCGCTTCTCCTGCTTCTGCCTCTTCCTATGCACCGAGCACAGGATCGACAACTACGCTTAGATGGTCAGATAGCTCGACAGACTATTGGTATGATATAGGAGTGTCATTATTGCCTGCAATAATAACCGTTACATCAGTTCCGGCTACAATAATACCTCCTACATCTGTTCCGCCCACATTGCCTCTTGCAACAGTTGTTCCAAATCCAACAGCAACTATTGCACCATTTGCTCCAAGTCCGACTATCCAGCCGATAAATAACCCAACTCCAACTGTGACAGCGGTGTCTCCAACAATTTCTACTCCGAAGAATACTCCTATTCCTGGAGATACTTATCTTGGCCTGAATATTGGGCTGCAGGGAATCGGCACAGCAGGAGATAGTCAAACGGATACTTTATCTGATTGCACAGTTGCTCAGCCTCCTGCTGCTTGCGACGGAAATATGAATCCTCTCAGACCGACGCGGACAGTGACGGTCGATATCTTAAATGCGTCTAATCAAGAGGTCTTAAAACAACAAGGGACAGTGACCTATGATACAAACAGCGGTAAATTCCTTGGCACAGTAGATCTTGGACCGAATTTTACAACAGGTTTGTATACCGTGAAAGTGACTACCGATCAGTTCTTGCGGTCGATTGTCCCAGGTATACAAACAATTACTTCAGGGCAAACAATGAAACTTCCTTATGTTTCTCTTGTAGCTGGAGATATCTACCCGGATAATCAGATTAATATCGTTGATTATAATATTCTTCTTAGTTGTTACAGTGATTTACTCCCCGCATCTGCCAGTTGTACTGCTACGAATAAGACCTTAGCTGACTTGACCGATGATGGTGCTGTCAACCAAGATGATTTAAACTTATTCCTTCGCGAACTCTCAAATGTCAGTGGACAGTAGTTCTGTTTTAATAAGAATATTGTAAACGTTTCTATTTCTCCTTGGAAATCACACGGGGACATGTTACAATAGATTTCCTATGATGACATACAGCCGCAAAGTTTTATCCAATGGTCTTCGGGTTCTCACCATTCCTATGCCTTCGCTTGAAAGCGCTACAGTTCTTGTCATGGCAGGGGCAGGGAGTCGTTATGAAAATCGCAAGAACAGCGGGATTTCCCATTTTCTTGAACACATGGCCTTCAAAGGAACAGAGAAGCGTCCGACTGCTATGGATATTTCAAGTTTAATTGATGGCATGGGCGGGGAGTTCAATGCTTTTACCGGCAAAGAGACAACGGGCTACTATATCAAGTCATCCAAGGATAAAGTTGAAACTTCACTTGATGTACTCTCTGATATGCTTATGCATTCAAAATTCGATCCAGATGAAATTGAGAAAGAAAAGGGAGTCATTATTGAGGAGATCAATCTCTATGAAGATATGCCAGCTCGCAAGATTGGTGATATCTATGAACAGCTTCTCTATGGAGATACACCGATGGGGTGGGATATCGCGGGAAACAAAGATGTCATACGAAGTATTACCCGAAGTGATTTTTTGACATACTTAGGAGAATTATACAGCGGTTCTAATTTGACGGTTGTTGTTGCAGGAGGGGTTAATACTGATGAGGCCTTTGCTCAGGTTGAGAAGTATTTCGGTCAGATGAAACAGTTCAACACAAAAACTTTTGAGAAACTTACTGAGACACAAACCAAACCGGCAGTCCTTGTGAAACTAAAGCAGACAGAGCAAGTCCATATTGCTCTTGGTGTCCGGACGATTCCAGTCGGCTCTCCCAAGCGTTATCCATTGTCTGTACTTTCTGCAATTCTTGGCGGCGGCATGTCCTCCAGATTGTTTCATGAAATCAGGGAAAAGCGTGGACTTGCATATTATGTCCGGTCGAGTTCTGATGAATATGCTGATGTAGGGACTTTTGTCTCAACAGCAGGCGTTGATCCTAAGCGGGTTACTGAAGCAATTGAAGTTATGGTGGCAGAATATGGAAGCGTTTCTCAGGGAACGATGAATGTGACAGATGAAGAATTAAGAAAATCTAAAGAATTCCTTAAGGGACATCTCGTTTTGGATCTCGAAGATAGCCGTTCTGTCTCAGGTTTTTACGCACATCAGGAATTACTTGAAGAAAAAATTGAAAACCCCGACGAAGTTATCGCTCAAATTGAAAAGGTTACCAAAGATGATGTTGATTCAGTTGGAAAAGAATTCTTCAATGAACAGACTCTCAATCTGGCTGTCATCGGCAATTTTGAGGATGGACAGAAATTCGAGAGTTTGTTAAAATTATAACTATGGAACAAACAGTTGTGTTAGTCAAACCAGATGGAGTACAGCGAGGATTGATCGGTGAGATCGTTTCCCGTTTTGAACACAAAGGGCTCAAACTTGCCTCAATCAAGATGATTTCGTTGACAGATGCCATTCTTGATGAATGGTATGCGCATCATAAAGACAAACCGTTTTTCCCAAGCCTCAAAAGCTACATGAAATCTTATCCTGTTGTCGCAATGCTTTGGGAAGGGATTGATGTTGTCTCAACAGTGCGCACGATGATTGGTATTACCAAAGCACGTGAAGCAGCTCCCGGTACAATTCGGGGAGACTTCGCGATGAGTCAGCAGTACAATTTGATCCACGCGTCAGAAGATGTTCCGGCAGCAGAGAGAGAGCAGCAGATTATTTTCCGCGATAATGAGATTTTTGACTGGCAAAAAATTGATGAAGTCCACGTTTACCTCGAAGAAGAACGAAAGAAGTAAATTTTCTTATTCAATTTTTCCCTTTTCGATCGGAACGAAAAATTTTTTCTTGGTTTCAAGAATGAAACAGAAAAAATCTTTGTTCCTCGCTTTCAATAAAGAAGCTGTTATTACTTATACCGTTGGTATTCTTGGTGCTAGCAGATCCACATAACAGTGCACAGCGTTATCTTTTACTTTGAGAAGTCCGTTTTTAAATGTTATTTCCTGTTTTTGTCCGTTCGTTTTTCGGATGACCAAAGGGCTTGATATAAGGCAAATGAAATTTGAATGTTCCGGCAAAACATCAAAAGTGCCTGTATCATTTTTTGAAGTAACTGCTTTCGCTTCGTCATTAAACAGCACCTGTATCCGGTTGCGGACAGTGACATGAATGGTCTCTTTATACTCATTAATTGGTGGTTTGATATCTTTTGATTTCGTTATTATTTGTGTGTCCGTCATTCTTTAGAGACTAGGGACTAGGTTTTAGGGACTAGGAGAGAGGATTAGTTTTTTTCTAGTCCCCAGTCCCTAGCATCTAGTCCCTACTTTGTTGCTTCTTTTGCTTCTCCAATAAACATGAATTTATCCTCAGATAATTGATCATAGACGCCATTAAGGATATCCTGAGTATCTTTGATTGTTGCTTCAATGCGTACGAATTTTCCCGGGCGTCCTGTCTGCTTTTCGACGGTGAAGAAACTTTGGGTGAAATACGCCTTGAGAATTTTTGAACGTTTATACAGCAGTTGATCATCTGCATTAAGTTCATTTTCACCAATCAAAGAGACGATTCTTTCAAGCGAAAGCGCTTTTTTCATGGCACTTTGAGCCTGTAATGCTGTTCTATAGTGGTCAACAGAGACAAATTCAGGAGCGAGCGCTGAGGAAGATGAAGCGATAAAGTCAATTGCAGGGAGTCTTCCTTCCTGATAAATATTTCGTGAAAGGATAATGGTTGAGTCAAGGTAGGGAAGAATGGACTGGACTCCTTGATCGAGGATATCGTCATTGGGAATATAAATTGCTTCGATACTGGTAATGGCATTGGTGACTGTTGATGAGAGTCTTTCATGGAATGATGCCATCTCGGAGCTTAAGGTTGCCTGATAACTATCCTCAGAGGGAATCATATTCATCAGAAGTGACAATTCATTCCCAGCCTGAGCGAGACGAAAAACATTATCAGCAAAAAACAGTACATTTTTTTTCATCACATCACGGAAATACTCAGCAATTGTCAATGCTGTCGAGCCGCTTAAGAAACGTAGCGCAGGATTTTCTCCCATGTGTCCGAAGACCAGACATGCATAAGGCAAAACGCCGCCTGCGGAGAGCGATTCAACCAACTCCTGTCCTTCCCGAGTGCGCTCCCCAATACCCGCAAAAACAGAGACTGTTTCCTGGATGCTGTCGCCGGTTGGGGACATCTGAATAATATTATGAATAATTTCAGTCAAAAGAATCGTTTTTCCAACTCCTGCCCCTCCAAATAAACCGATTTTGCCGCCCTTAAGAACCGGGCAAAAGAGATCAATGCCTTTGATGCCGGTAGGGAGGACTTGCTTGGGAATACTAATTTCAGAGTACAAAGGTGCATCCCTGTAAATTGGCCAGGAGTCTTTTGTCTGAATGAGCGATCCTTTGTCTCGTGGATTTCCAAAAAGATCAAGAACCCGTCCAAGTACTTCCGGTCCGACAGGAATTGTGACAGGCTTGAGGGTATTAATAACGCCTATGCCCCGAGCAATCGATGATCCTTCAGTCAGTAGTAGGCAATAATAACTGTCAGGGCCTGTAGAAGTATATACTTCCATTTTTACCAATGGATTATTTTCCAAAATCAAAACATCATGCACAGTCGGTTTCGGTCCGGTGAAGGATACCTCAACGACTTGTCCTTTGACTGCAATAATTTTTCCGGTTACTAAACTCATAATTAGGCACTTGGGATTAGGCGTTAGGGACTAGAGATTAGTTTATTTTCTAATACCTAGCACCTAAAACCTAACTGCTAAGTTAATTTCCACATAGATATTCCTGTCATAGCTTCTGTTTGTTTTTTGTTCATCAGACGGTGCATGGCAAAGCGTTTTTCAAGATTTGTTTTTTTTAACTGCTGCGCAATGTTTTCTCGAGCCATATCAAGTGTTGTGATACGGGAGGCATAGCGGGCGAGTTCTGATTCGGTGACAGTTTGTTGGATGATGCCAGAAAAAATCTCACTTTCAAAAAATTCAATAATTTTTTCAAGCGATGGTTCAAATAAGTAATGCACGGATGTAACCTGGGGAGTGCTCAAATGAGTAGGTAATGCACTTTCGGGCGTTTGTTGGCCTGAAACATCAAGGACAGTTGTTGTTTGTTGGCTCATGGTTTCAAATCGTGCATAGAAAATAATGACGTTGGAATACTCGGCAAGTTCTGCAGTTATTTTTTTGAGTGCTTCTTCACTGGAATTCTCTTCACCCAACGGATAAAAGATAAAATGTCTTCCCGGGTAGTTGTCCATAAAAAGTCGTTTGCCGAATTCTCCGATGATAACCGGAATTGCATCTTTGTGACCATTAAGGTATACAACGAATTCATGATACGTACTCTCAAGTATTTTACTAAAGAGTCCGGAGTTTGCTGAGAGATATACACAAGCGAGTTTGCCGTTGCCGACTTTGAAAGTTTTTATTGTATCGTTATGCGCGTCAAGAATGTTCGTTCCTTTTTTTTCTTGCATGAGATTCATGATTTGATTTTTGTAGGAGATTGAGACTTCTCGATAGATCTCCGTGAGTTCATCATTCAAATCACGGCTTAAGAGCACTCTGGTTCTGATGGCCCGCATTTTCATGCTGGCGATTTCTTCGGAAGCACCGACAATATCGCTGATACCGGTTAAATCTTCAATTTGTGTTACAATTGCCTTTAAGTAATTCATATATTTCCTACCTTCACTTCTTGTATTCCAAATACATTCAAAATTTTATCGAGGTTTTTCCGTATCGAAAGAAGCAACTCGTTGAGCGAGTTGACGCTATTGATCAGATCCTTTGTCAAAGTTTGTGCCTCCATACTATTTTTATATACTTGATTCATCGTTGCAATATCCTTTTCCATCGTCGAGGTATATTGCCAATGATCAATCCATAATAAGCAAAAGATAATAATTTGCAAATCAAGCATTTTTACTTCATTGGCACCCTGGGTGAAAAATGCATAAATTTTTTCGGCAACTGCTAGTGTCCGTTTAACCCCGCTTCCTGCTTCAGCGCTGAAATGACTATAACTCTCAAGTCTTCTGTGTAGTGTCAGAAAACTGAGTAACTCACGGCTTAGACTCAAACGAAGAGGGGATTGAGTTTGGCGTCCAACACGACTGACAGAAACAAACGGATTTATCGCTGGGCGAGTGCCTTTGGTAAACATATCCATGTCAAAATAAATATGCCCATCAGTCATAGACATCAGATTTGTCTGGATAAACCCTGCGATATCTCCCTCAACTGATTCAACAACCGGAAGACAGGTGATTGCATGTTCTGTCCCGTTTGCAAGAACAAAGTTTCCTGCACGTTCAAGAAGTCTTGCGTGAGTATAGAATATATCGGCAGGATAGGCATTTCTTCCTGGAAAACGTCTGCCGATAAGCATAATCTCCCGGTAAAATTTTGCGTGAGTGAACAGATCGTCCATAACAACAAGCACATCATGTCCTTCATCGCGGAAATATTCAGCAAGGGTCATTGCGGCATAGGGAGTGAGATAAATTACCCCAGCCGGATCTTCAGAGCTAGTTGCGATAATAATGGTATTGTTTTCAATACCAGTATTATGAAAAAACGCTTCAATTTTTTTGATATCTGTTTTTTTCTTACCAATGCCTGCATAGATGCAGATTGTCCCTAAAGTTGCCTGTTTAAGTATAGTTTGATATAGAAAGCTTGTTTTTCCGGTTTTTCGATCACCGATAACAAGTTCTCGTTGTCCTTTGCCGAGAGGTACGAGCATATCAACCATCGTGACCCCTGTTTCAAAGGATTGCTCAATTCTTTTTCTGGTATTAATTCCTGACGGACTGATGTCAATGGGTCGGGAGATTTTCGGGCTTTCCGCTGTCTTTTCAACAGAAAGCGGTTGTCCGAAAGGATTGATTGTTTTGCCAAGGAGTTCGAATCCAACTGGTATTTCCTGTTTAACGCCTGTACGGCTGACTTTCATGCCTGCTTTAATTGAGGATTTTGATAATAGCAAAATTTCCACTTGATCTCTGGACATAGAGAGAATAACACCCATTTCTCCGTTCTCAAACACGACTAATTCCTGGAGGGTTGCTTTTGGAAGCCCGTTTGTATAGACAATGGATTGGTTGCACGCCTGGACAAAACCAATTTCTTCGTTTGTTGTCAGATAATAATCAAAGGTTTTCATATATTTAGGTGCTATAGACTAGGTTTTAGGGGCTAGGAGAGAGGAATAGTTTTAACTAATCCCCAGTCTCTAGCATCTAGCCTCTAACTCAATAGCTTCACAATTTCATCCCGCTGGATCTGGAATCTATTTGCAAGATTTTTGCGTATTGAATAATCTTTAAAAACTCCTCCCGCAATGAGAATAGCACCACCAACAATTTCCGCGTTATAAGATAAATCAAGGAGTGTATCTGCCTTGACGTTTTTTTTCACCCAGTCAGAAAAAAGCGTGAGCGTTGGGTCATCCGGCTTGAATGCAATTGTCAGCTGGATACTTTCACATTTTCTGAGACGGTCTACGAGTTCGTCAATTTCACGTTTGACTAGAATGTAGTTTTCAGGAGTTGAATCCTGATGAGCAAAAGAAGCAGAAAGGATTGCGGCAATTTCTTGGGGTAGTTCCTTGAAGAGCTGCTCTTTATCACTTTCTGATGGAGAGGAAAGGAAAGTCTCCACAAATTTCTCAAGACAACTTAAAACCTGTGATACTTCAGAGGTCGTCCGGATCTTTGCTATGATTTGATCAGATAGGGCAGGATTGTTCATTGAAACACTTGTTCTTTCTTTGCTGTTTCGAGTGCTTCAAGTACTAACTCTTTGTGTTTGTCATAAGATATGCCTTGATTGAGTACCATTTCAGAGACGCGATAGAGAATTTTATAGATGTCTTGATCAATTTTTTGGTATTTACTCTTTTTGTATTCATCAAGATCTTTTTCCATTGCGAGATATTCTTCGTTGATTTTCTCTTTGGCTACCTTTTCAGAATTTATGGTTTCTTTTTCAAGCTCATCCCTGAACTCTTTGAAATCTGCAAGAACATCTGTTTGGATATCTTTTGTCATAGTTTTTATCGTATTGATATCTTGTTCTTGAATTTGTGTCATCATGTTCTGATAAGCCAATTTCATATCATCAGAAGCTTTGGTAAAGATTCCCGCCTGTTGTTTCTCAAGCTCAAGAAGCTTTTCTTTTAATTCTTTATTGGAGTTATCTTCATAGACTTTGCTGCTT
>Ga0265338_10001215_pt1 | contig 42603 bp, 40 predicted proteins | sample 42126metaG_FD_193579 | JGI IMG/M metagenome (GOLD analysis project Ga0265338, IMG submission 193579) | Rhizosphere microbial communities from Carex aquatilis grown in University of Washington, Seatle, WA, United States - 4-21-26 metaG | ecosystem: Host-associated > Plants > Roots > Rhizosphere... | reverse complement strand
TACTACCTTTAAAAGAAAAATTAAAAGAAGTAATAAAAAGTCAAGCCAAAAAAACGCTTGTTACCTCATTGTGTTAACCAATCACTCGTCGAACGCTTTTTTGGCGGGCGCTCGTATCATCTCTTGCATTTATCATTTGTTTTTATTTTTCTTTTAATAGGTATGATTGAACCCACATATTTATTGTAATCGGAATGTAAAAGTATTATTATCATGTGGGTTTCCAAGATGCACAATAATGTAACGATGTTTCAAATATTCCTTGCACTTTATTCCAATTATATTTCTAATATTTAAGAGCTTAATTGTTTTTCAGTAGACCCTAATTATTTGCCATATTCAAACGTCACAAACTCTTTAGCCACGGCGTCAAACTTAGCCTTGATTTTATCGTTACAAAGATTTCCTATGCTTCCTTCATGAGTATGATTAACCGAACGGTCGGGAGTGAATTTTCCTTGGTTAATTTCAATGCCAACCTTTTTGTAAGCATCACGGAATGGCATGCCTTCTAAAACAAGACGGTTAACCTCTTCAACACTAAAGATGTAAATGTATTTATCGTCGTTAATGATGCCATCTTTAATTTTTATTTCTTTCAACATTACACAAGCCAGTTGAGCACAAGCTTTGATATCGGCAAAACAAGGCATCAAGATTTCTTTTAACAACTGAAGATCGCGGTTATAACCAAAGGGAAGATTGGTAGTGATATACGATATTTCGTTGGGTACAGCTTGCAACCTGTTGCATTTACCTCGGATGAGTTCGAACACATCGGGGTTTTTCTTATGAGGCATAATGCTCGATCCGGTAGTCAGATTGTCGGGAAACGAAACGAAGCCGAAGTTCTGGCTCATAAACAAACACATTTCGTTTGCCATTTTAGCTAAGGTAGCTCCAATCGAAGCCAAAGCATAGGCAGTTATCTTTTCTGTTTTGCCACGCCCCATTTGAGCATACATAACATTGTAATTCATCGATTCAAAACCAAGCAAATCGGTTGTCATCTGGCGGTTTAATGGAAACGACGAACCGTAACCGGCAGCAGACCCAAGTGGATTTTGATTATTTATTTTATAGGCCGATAACAATAGTTGTATATCGTCGGCAAGACTTTCGGCATAACATCCGAACCATAGTCCGAACGACGATGGCATGGCAACTTGAAGGTGTGTGTAGCCTGGGATAAGGTGGGACTTAAATGTTTCGCTTTTTGTTATCAGTAGATTGAACAGCGTTGTAACTTCTTCTAAAACAAGAAGCTGTTCTTTGCGGATATATAATTTCATGTCTACCAATACTTGGTCGTTGCGCGAACGTCCGCTATGCACTTTCTTGCCTGTATCGCCAAGTTTTCGTGTCAAAAGAAGTTCAACCTGCGAATGCACATCTTCAATGCCATCCTCAATTATAAATTTACCCGCTTTTACAATCTTTAGTATTTCATGTAATTCTTCATGAATAGCTTCCTTCTCAGGTTTGGTTAGAAGACCGATTGTTTCGAGCATAGCGGTATGTGCAAGGTTTCCCAACACATCGGCTTCGGCCAGATAGAGATCAAATTCTCTGTCGCGACCAACAGTGAAGGTTTCAATAATGGTATCGGTTTTTGTGCCTTTGTCCCAAAGTTTCATTTCTTTCGATTTTAATGGTTCAGCCCTTTATTCGTTTGTGAAAATCTAAGCTTCCACAAATGTTATCCCTTGAAAGGGAAGGAGGGGAGTAAATATTATATATAAAATTTCTTCTTGCTATTTTCGTGAGTAAACGATTTATGACCGTTTGCATAATCGGCAACAATATGACCGTTGCCTTTTAACAACCATTTATAAATCAACAATCCTTCAAGACCAACCGGACCACGAGCATGGATTTTATTAGTACTGATTCCGACTTCGGCTCCAAGACCATAACGGAAACCATCGCAAAAACGAGTGCTGGCATTCCAAAATACATTACCCGAATCGATTAATGCCATGAACTTTGCTACAGCCACTTTATCGTTAGTAACAATCGATTCGGTATGTTTTGAACTATATTTATTGATGTGAGAAATTGCCTCGTCAAGCGAAGCTACTACTTTGATCGAGAGTTTATAGTCGAGATATTCGGTTTTCCAGTCTTGTTCCGTTGCCGGTTTTGTTTCGATAATAGCTTGTGTTTTGTCGCATCCGAAAAGTTCAACATTGTATTTATCGAGCGATATTTTCAATTGAGGAAGAAAGGTTTTAGCAACAGATTCGTGAACCAGCAATGTTTCTGCTGCATTACAAACAGCCACATATTGGCATTTCGAATCGGTTACAACAGCAACCGCCATATCAAGATCGGCGTCTTTATCAACATACACATGGCAAATACCATCAGCATGACCTAGAACCGGAATATTCGAATTATTCATGATATATTGCACAAACTCGTTCGATCCCCGGGGAATGATAAGATCGATATATTCGTCGCATTTAAGCATTTCGTTAACATCGCTCCGTGTTTCGATAAGTTGAATCCAGCCCTTTGGTATTCCTGCATTTTCTGAAGCAGAAGCAATAATCTCGGCTAATATTTTATTTGTTTTTACCGCTTCGCTACCACCTTTTAAAATAACCGCATTAGAACTCTTTAAGCACAGCGATGATATCTGAACCAAAGCATCGGGGCGTGATTCGAAAATTACGCCTATAACACCTATCGGACAGCTTACTTTGAATAGTTCCAAATCTTTGTCGAGTTGTGTTGCCGAGAGTGTTTCTCCTACAGGTTCGGTCAACATCATTAAGCTTGTGATACCTTCAATAGATTCTTTAATCTTGGCAGCATCGTATTTTAAACGTTTAAGCAAAGGAGTTCCTAGCTTTTCTATTTCGCTTCTGTCAAGATCTTCTTTATTGGCTGCAATTATAGCTGCCGCATTTTTGTGCAATGCATCGGCAATTGCTTTTAAAGCATTGTTTTTTGTTTGGGCATCAATACCTGCAAGGCTAATTGATGCTTGTTTTGCTTCTGAAGCTAAATTTTGTATTTCCATGTGCTATGATATTTAATGTAACAGCATTTTGTGGGTGCAAAGTAAAAAGATTAATTAATATAGTATGAAAGAAATTTGTATGAATTGGGAAAAAAGCATAAACATTGGTCAAAACCAATCATTACAAATTATATACAATAAAAAAGGGTGATTTTACAACCACCCTTTTCATTATAATTTAATAAAACGTTTCGTTACCGTCCGGGCTTTTGTTGTTTTGAGTCTTAGAATATATGTTCCCGGTCTATAGTTTGAGATATCAATCGTTTGCGATGAATTGTCAGAAGTTATACGGTCAACTAATACACCGTTTGAACTGAATATTTCAATTGCAGCGATGCTTTCAGCCGAAACGGTTATTGTACCAGTTGCTACCGTTGGATATAGTAGCATCGTAGCTGATTTTGTCGATTTTACAACAGTCAATTCACTAGTGGTTAAATTGATTTTATTGTAAGTTGTTCCATTTGTCGAAAGCAATGTTGTGTTATTGTACGATACAGAAATACTAGCCGTTTCCTGAATGACCTCTTTCGTGGTAATTATAATAGCTTTATTATTTGTAGGATCAATTATAACGGATGTAATGGTTAATGATCCGAGTCCGGCCTTTAATAACGTTGTGTCAGGCGATTGGATCGACAGATTTAAGTTTTTTTCGATTTCGGCTATATCTGTTATCTCTTTGTCGAATACTACACGAAGACTGTTACTGTCGAGTTTTTCAATAGCAGTATAGTTTTGGTATTGGAAATTAAGCGACGAAATAACCGGTAATGCTATAATTCTTACCAACGAATCTTTTCCAACCGCTGCATTTGAAGAAACATAGATTACAAAATATTCTTGTTGCTTAAGGCTGTCGTTTGTATTGACAATACATTTTGTATAGCCATCGGCTATGGCAGTAAACGATCCGTTTAATCCCGGTTTAATTACTCCGTTCGAAACCCAGTCGATAGTACTTGTTGCCGGAAGATTTATATAATTGAATAAGTTCGAGTTATCGCCAACCGATAAATAAACTGTTTGGGTTCCCTGATTACCTAGTTTTACTATACCACTGTCAATAGTCGTTGTATTGGTATAAACTAAGAAATCAAATTCTTTCACCTGTTTACCCGAATTGTTGAATTCAATAATTTCTGTTTCACCTACTTGGCTTGCTACAAATGTATAGCTACCTTTTGCCTTAATTGTTGAATCGGAACTTATGAAATATGAAGAATCGTTAGACGATAACTTATACTTCTCGCCAATTGCCAGCTTTATATAATGAAAGAATGTTGTATCAACGGGTGAAACAACGATGCCGGTATCAACAGGAATTGTATTGGTATATACAAATATATCCCAGATTGAAACCTTTGAACCAAATCTGTCATATTCGTTAATAATGGTTTCGCCAACTTTACTTGCAATAAATTCATAGCTGTTAAGAGCTTTAATTGTTGAATCGCTGCTGATAAATACATCGGTATCTTTTGATTTTAACAGATACTTTTCGCCGATTGCCAGTTTAACATACTGTATGTCGGGATTAACTGTCGAAGAATCGTTGTTTTTAAGGGTATCTGCAATTACAAATATTTCGAATTTTGAAAGTATCGAATCATTGGCAAGACTCAAGTAAATTGTAGCATTGCCAGCTTGTATTCCGGTTACGTTTCCTTTTTGATCTATTGTTGCAATACTATTTTCCGATGTTTGCCAGTTATAAGGTATACTTATCGTAGCTTCGGGTTGAATGTTTATCGTTTCGCCTATCTTTATGGTGTAATTATTAGGATAGACCGGAGGTTCGGGAGTTATTGTTTTTCCCGTATCATTATAGTTTACGGTGTCGATTACATGGACAAGGTATTTTGAAAGAGCATTAGCATTTGAAATGCCAATATAAATTATGGCATCGCCAATTCTTATACCGGTAACATTTCCTTTTTGATCAACCGTAGCAATGGTATCGTTCGATGTAAACCAAGTATATGCTATAGCAATAGTAATACCGGGTTGAATATTAATGGTTTCGCCTATTTTAACCGTATATTCGTTTAGTTTAATTGGCGGTTCGGGATTGATTACTGTGCTCGAATCATTAATAGTCGAGTCGATTGTAGGTTTGTAAACTTGAACGGGCCATTTGAGCATAACTGTACCATTTACATTCGTAATATAAATGCTAACATTTCCCGGTTGCACACCAATCACCTTACCATTTTGTAATACGGTTGCAATAGTTGGGTCTGATGATGTCCAAATCACCGCAGTAGGCAATGTAAGTGGATTGCTAATTTGTACCGTATCGTTTATGGCTACATAATAAACCGATGGCGATATGCTGCTGTCAACATTTGTTCCTGTTGAATCAATTTTCGTTGTTTGAGCTGATGATATAACTGCACAAAAGACAAACAGAACTGCTGCAAGAATGTGAGTAATTGTCGATTTCATAATTCTTTTTATTTAATTATTATTTTAAGGCGACTCAAAACAAAGATATGTTGAAAAATGTTGATATGCAAGTGTTTGTTAAAGTTTTTAACAATTACGGTGTGAAATTGTTGATAACCGCCTTTGGTAGCCTCGTTTCTTTAAGTATAAAACAAAAAGTAAATTGTTCAAATACAACGTTGTTTTGTTTTTATGATAAAGAAAATCAATTGGTTGTTTCTTTTCGAAGAAACGATGATGATTTGAATTTAAATCGATTGTTTATTTCAATATTTAAACATTCTAACAAATCAAATCAATTATTTCAATCTCTATATTAGTAATTATAACAGTATATATAAATTATAATAGTAGATTGTTTATGTTTTTATAGTAGAATGGGACACAATTCTTTTCGAAATGAATCGGTTATAAATATATTTGATTCGGACAAATCGTAATATATGTAATAGCTTTAAAATGCAAACGTCAAACTATTTTAAAGATACGAATTATGAGCAATGTACTACTATATAAAGCAAATAGTCGGGGTAAAGGAAATCATGGCTGGTTACAATCGCATCATACCTTTAGCTTTGCAGGATATTTCAATCCCAATCGAATGAATTTTGGTGTACTTCGTGTATTGAATGATGACGAAATTCATGGTGGCAGTGGCTTTCCAACCCATCCACACGATAATATGGAAATTATTACTATTATTCTTGAAGGAGCTTTAGAACATAATGACTCTATGGGGCATACCGAACAGCTTAAAAAGGGAGAAGTACAGGTTATGAGTGCCGGAACCGGTCTGAAACACAGCGAATATAATGCCAGCCAATCGGAACTGCTCAATCTTTTTCAAATTTGGATTTATCCCAACAAACAAAATGTAATGCCACGTTATGCCCAACAAGCTTATGATGTTTCGAAAACAAAAAACGCTTTTTTCGAAATCGTAACACCTTATGATGGAATAAATCCTTTATGGATCCAACAGCAAGCTTGGTTGAGTTTGGGTGATTTCGATAATGAACAAATTGTCGAATATATTGTCAAAAAGAAAGGGAATGGCTTGTTTGCAATGGTTGTAAACGGACAGTGCGAAATAGCCGGTCAAATACTTAACGATCGCGATGCTATTGGAATTTGGGATATTCATTCCGGTTTGCAAAACTTGTCTATGGCTATTACAAAACCTGATACCCGTATTTTGTTAATTGATGTTCCTATGGAATAACAGCTACGGTATAATTAAAAATTAAAAAAGTAAGGTCTCTTGATTTAGTAGATGTTCAATTTTCAAAAAGTGCGACGACTTTATAGTCATATACCCAAAATTTAGATAAAACCTTTTATTTAGATAAACGTATAACGAACCTAATTTGCATATTCAATTGGATATTAGTGTTTTGTCTTTTTAAAATGAAGAGGTTAAGAGAGTTCTGGAATAATATCACGTATTTAGGACTGAACGAAAATAATCGTTTAGTCGACGACAAATGTATTATGATGAGCAACAGAATGAATTTTGCTTTGATATTCATTCTCGTAATAGTTAGTGTTTTAATGGCAATTCTTCGGTTTCTCAATCATAAAGAATTTTCAATCCATACCAAAATACTATTATATGCAATTGCAATTTGTGTAGTAAATGTTCTTTTATCGATCAAGAAAAAACATTCTATTGCTTCAATAAATCTAATTTTTTTCATTCCGTTAATCGTTATTTTTGTGCCCATCTTTTGGGGACAGGCTAGGGATATTGATTTTGTATATAATCCATTGATTATAATCGGATTTTCTTTTATTCCGCATTTACTTTTACGTCCGGTGTTTTCTAATAAAGTTTATATCGCGGCATTATTATATTTTACCTTACAATTGCTTTTTCTTGATACTATTTCTCAATATTTCTCAACGAAACCATTACAATTCTTTTCTATCTTTAACGAACAACGCATCCATTACAAGATAGTGCTGATTGCTGTATTTTCATTTATTCAAATAATAATGTATTATTTAAGAAACATCAACTATCGATACGAGAAAAAATTATATGATTATAATGAAGAATTAAAATCGACAATCGAAGAACTTAATGCTACCCAGTATCAATTGGTGCAATCAGAAAAAATGGCTTCACTGGGGGTACTAACATCGGGAGTAGCACATGAATTAAATAATCCGCTCAATTTTATTTGTGGTGGCATACATGGAATTGAAGATTATGTTAATGAACATTTAATCGATCATAAGGAAAATATTTCTTTTTATATCGATGCAATTAATGAAGGAATCGACCGCTCATCTAAAATTGTTTCAAGTTTAAATAATTATTGTTTGCAAAACGACAATAAGAAAGGAACCTGTGATATACATGCTATTTTAGATAATTGTATTGTAATGCTTCAAAGTCAATTGAATGACAATATAATTGTCACCAAATCGTATGATGCACCAAACCAACAACTAATCAATGGTAATGATGGTAAATTACATCAATCGTTTTTGAATGTATTACTAAATTCCATTCAATCGATCGAAGGTTCTGGCGAGATTACTGTTGAAACCCAAAGTAATGATACAAATATCGACATTATAATCAGTGATACCGGTTGTGGCATAAATCCTGAATATCTTAATCAAATATTCGATCCGTTTTTTACAACGAAAGATCCTGGTAAAGGAACCGGATTGGGTTTGTCTGAAACCTATAAGATTGTTAACGAACATGATGGTAAAATTAAATGCTTTTCGCATTATTCAAAAGGTACGAAGATATTAATCACATTACCGTTAATCGTTTCTTAGGTTTCGAACAATAATGTCTGATTTTCTAACATACGATTATATTTCGGATAGTTGATTATTGCTATTTGTTGAATTATCATTGCGAATACATAATTTTGGTTAAAAAGCTATCTCCCAAAATAATTCATCACAATAGTTGTTTTAGCTTTTCCAATAACTCTTCCCATTTCGTCGGCGGTGGCGTTTTTGATAGCATCAATCGATTTGAAATATGCCAAAAGCGTATCGGCTGTTTTAGAACCTATGCCTTCAATACCATGCAGTTCGCTAACGATAAATGCTTTTGATCGTTTGTTTCGATGATGGGTAATACCAAATCGGTGAGCCTCGTCTCTCAATCGTTGGATAACCTTAAGCGATTCGCTGTTTTTATCTAAATAGAGTGGGATGGGATCGCCCGGTTTAAATATTTCTTCCAATCGCTTGGCTATACTAATAAGCATTACTTGTGGAAACAATTTCAACTCTTCGAATATAGTAATTGCCGAATGCAACTGTCCTTTTCCTCCATCAATAACAACTAAGTCGGGCAGGGGTTGGTTTTCGGAAAGAAGACGGGAATATCGGCGGCGGATCACTTCTTCCATCGATGCAAAATCGTCGGGACCTTCAACCGTTTTAATATTGAAATGTCGATAGTCTTTTTTACTTGGCTTGCCATCTTTAAAAACAACACAAGCAGCCACGGCATTGGTTCCTTGCAGATTCGAGTTGTCGAAACATTCTATATGTCGTGGATGGCGTTCGAGGTTGAGGTCGCGTTTCATCGTTTCCATTATCCTGTTTGTATGCATTTCGGGGTCAACCTTACTCAATTGTTTTACCTTTTCGAGACGGTAATATTTTAAGTTTCTTTCCGATAGTTCAATCAGTTTAACCTTATCACCACGTTGAGGTACGGAGAATTTTACATTGGCAAATTCAATATCCAAAGCGAAGGGTATCAGTATTTCACGAGCATCGCTGAATATCTTCTGACGTATTTCGCCAATGGCTATTTCCAATAATTCTTCTTTGCTTTCGTCAAGTCGTTTCTTTATTTCAACGGTATGACTTTGAATGATAGCTCCATTTGCCACCTTGAGGAAATTAACATAAGCAATACCTATATCATCTAATATGGTAAATACATCAACATTGTGAATATCAGGATTTACAACTGTCGATTTGCTTCGATAGTTCTCCAAGTGTTCAAGCTTTTCCTTTACGGCATGAGCTTCTTCGAAGCGAAGTTCTGAGGCCAGTTGCATCATCGTTCCTTTTAAATGGTTAATCACTTGCATGATATTGCCTTTCAGGATATTTTTAACATCGATTATTGTTTGTGAATAGTCATCCTCATTTTGTTTACCAATACAAGGACCCAGACAATTGCCAATGTGGTATTCCAGACAAACATTGTATTTACCCTTGGCTATTTGATCGGGAGTTAAATTAAGGTTGCAGGTTCTAACTTGGTATATCTGGCGGATGAATTCAAGAAGTGTACGAACCATTTTAACCGATCCGTAGGGACCGAACCACGCCGAACCATCCTGACTTAAATTACGGGTAAGGATGATGCGTGGAAACGCTTCGTTTTTGATGCAGATCCATGGATAGGTTTTATCGTCTTTGAGCAATACGTTATAGCGGGGCTGATATTTCTTTATCAGCGTATTCTCAAGCAGCAGTGCTTCTTCTTCGGTTTCAACAATGATATGCTTGATGTCGGCGATTTTCGAAACCAGAATATTTGTTTTAACGCTGTCGTGGTCTTTGTTGAAATACGACGAAACGCGTTTCTTTAAGCTTTTGGCCTTACCAACATAGATGATTTTTCCTTCGGTGTTGAAATATTGATAGACACCAGGTTTATCGGGCAGTACCGATACTAACGATTTTAAATGATCGGGGTTTTGTGGTGCTTTGGACATGAGTTACGAAGTACTAAATAATGCTATTTTTTTAAGAGAATGTGCTATTCATTAAAATGTTCTTTTGTCAATTCATTAAACTAATGGTATCCATTTTTATATTCTATTTACATTTTTAGATTAATGAACAACTAAGCTAGGGTAAACAAAAAGGAATATTTCTATCAAACATTATTCGAAAAGAACTGTTTTTTATTTATTTCCCTTTTGCATTTCGCTTCACTTCTTCATAGTATTCACCTTGAACTGGATAACCCATTTTGCTTACAATGTTGAGATCAGCCAAAGCTTTATCCCACTGTTTGGTTTCCTTATAAGCTAAAGCCCGGTTTGCAAATGAGGCAATATCTTTAGGATTCAGTTGAATGGCTTTCGAATAATCGTCGATCGATGCCTGCACTTTTTTGACGTTAAAATAAAGTAATCCTCTCCAAGCATAATATTCCGATTTCGACGGTTCAATTGCTATCGCCCGGCTTAGGTCTTGAATGGCCTGAGGAAGCATTTTTTTGTTATTATATGCCAATCCACGCCAGTAATAAGTTTCGTAACGATTGGGATCAGATTCCAACACTTTATTGAAATCGCGGATTGCATCATCGTTTTTGCCCAGATTACTTTCGGCAACCCCACGCCAATGATACGAAGATACGAGGTTAGAAGCAATTTGATACTTCGTGGGATTATTCGTAATCAAAGTTATAAATGCATTATAGTCGATCAGTGCTTTGTCGTAACTATTTATCGAACTCAATGTGTTAGCCCTGCCGATTAAAGCATTTGCATTATCGGGGTTGAATTTCAATGCTTTGTCAAAATCTTTTATCGCTTCTTTATATTTTTGGATGTTAAAATAAAGAATGCCACGATTACAATAAACAACCTCAAAGGTTGAATCGACGGCTATACATCGGTTATAATTCAATAAAGCCCGGTCGTAATCTTTCAAATCGTTGAAACAAATGAATCCAAGGTTATTGTAAACAAAGGGTTGATTCCGATAGGTTTGTAGAATATCTTCAAATAGATAATCGCCACGTTTCCATACTTTTATCCGGTTGAACGAAGTGATGCCTAGAAACAATATCCATGCTCCTAAAACAGCAATAATAAGCGGTTTAAGTTTTTTAACCTGTTCTTTTTTATTTCCGGCAACCCAAACATACGCATAGCCCAACATCATAAATAATCCGATATACGGTACATAACTGTAACGTTCGGCAATAATAGCCGCACCAACCGGAAGAAGTTGTAAAACCAGGGCGATATTGATAAAGAAGAATACTGTTCCAAATACAATCATTTTTGTTTTTCGAAATGAAAAAAACACCGGAATAAGTAATGCGAGAACAATAATCGGGGCAATGTATACCTTCATCGGCAGATGATTTCCAACCACTTCGGGATATGGATGCATGGCCGACAAACCAAGAGGCACAATGAATTTTTCAATATACATTACAATAGCATAGAACGAGAGTAAAATCCGGTCGAAAAAGCTGAATAAGGGACCTAAATTTTGAATCGCTCCAATATCTCTTTGCGAATACACAGCTACAATTCCAAAAATGAGCGAGACAGCAAAGAATGGAATCTTTTCGAGTACCAGTGAAATCGAAAATTTACGACCCAGAAACCAATCGATTAAAACTACTACTCCCGGAAAACATACAGCTGCCGGTTTCGAAAGCATCGACAATACGATAAAAACAACCGAGAGCGTAAAATGCAAAGCTTTTGATTTGACTTTTTGGTAATAGTCGAGATATGTTATGCCGGCTAATAAGTAAAAGAAGGTGTAAAGTACATCTTTGCGTTCGGAAACCCATGCTACCGATTCAACCCTTAAAGGATGGATACCGAATAAAAGTGCTGTTATAAAAGCTATCTCAAGCTTGTCGGTCAGCTTTCGAACAAACACAAAAACAAGTGCAACGTTTAAAAGATGAAGAATCAAATTATCGAAATGGTACAAGAAAGGCTTCAAACCCGCAACAGCATACTCTAAGGCATACGACAAAATAGTTAATGGATGGTAATTGCCGTTAACATAACCTGTAAAAATAGTTTTCAAGTTAACCCAACTCAATGCTTTTATCGTATCATTTTCCTGAATATAGGTTGCATCGTCCCAATTTAAAACAAAACCGTTGAACAACGATGGAAAGAAAACAACAAGGGTAATACCTACAGCAGCTAAAAGAAACCATAGCGATTGTCGATCGGGGTTTAAAACAAGGTCTTGTTGAACCCGAAGAGGTTTTTGTATATCTTTTTTAGTATTCTGATGTTTGTTTTTTGACATAGATCCGTTTATTATTGGTACTTAATCGTATCTGTATTTAAAGTATAGTAACCATTCTTTATGCTGATCATCGATCACCAATAAAACAATCGTTATGAGAATGTTTTATTGTCGTATTTAAGACTTGGCTAGGCTCGAGCGGACTTGTAGTCCGTTCGCTATAACATATAAATGTACGAACTGCAAGTCCGCACAAGCCAAGAGTTTAATCTGCGACTTAATATCTTACTATTACATACGTTATACTATCTGCAATTCCGGTATTTGTAAATATTTTTATAAACATAAGAAAAATCAAAAATACTCATTTCTCTTTAACCTAGCATTAATGCATCAGTATATTCCATAAATAGACAATGCGTCCATCGCCCAATAGCACATAAGCCAGTATTAACGGTTGGATATACAGATTAAAGTGAACAAAGAAAAATACAAAAGTAAAGGTTGGTTTCAACAATAAAAAGCTGAAAAGCGGAATGAGTAATAGAACGATTAAAAACAACCAGGCATCGTTGAAATAGGAAATAGGTTCATGCACTATAAATGATTTACCCTTAATCTCTAATAACGATTTCACTTCGCCAAAGTAATGTCCTTGTTCAACCAACAGAGGTTTCCCTTTCTTTGCGTTTTCATATAAATCGGGATCGATGGCAATAGTCGTACCGTTCGACAGATGCACATAAAAATCTTCGTAAGGCTTGTCTTTATTAGTAATAGATGTCGATTCAACCCTGCTCATCGTAATATCGCCTTGTGTTTTGAAATCGAAAGCCAAAAAATATGACGTCAACAAGCCTAACAATAGTAAGACTCCTGATAAATAGATTCGCCAAGAATGGGTATAGGTATGATAAATTTTATTGATCAATGCATGTTCGCGATCGCGTTTTTCTTGTTTCATTTGACGGGCTCTGGCTACCCGTTCCATAATGTCGTTTTCTTGTTTTTGTTCTTCATCAATAATCATTTGCCCAATATCGGGTCCATGATTATTTCGGAATTCAATAAATAACAAAATCGTTTCGTACGCTTCTTTTATTCTTCTAAAATGTTCTGTTGTATCTTGATGCTGATTTACATCAGGATGAAATGCTTTTGCCAACGTCCGGTAGGTCGACTTTACTTGTTTTTCGTCGTAGGTCTTTTCTAAACCTAATGTAGTGTAACATTCAGCAAGAGTCATCGCTCAAAAATCGCTTTTTAAAATAGGCATACAATATACGTAAAAAATAATGGTAAATTATGAATGGTGAATTATAAAGCCATTCACTACTACTATTATAAATGTTCCTTAAACGAGATAAAAAAAATCGTAGTTAATATGGTTTGTCAATTACAAAACAATAAGATACTTTCAATATTTAGTAACACTTTCGATCACCCGAATAAGAAGTATGGTAAGAAAACTCGCTATTGTCTTCATACACAAGCGATTTAGCGTTAGCCGCATTGGATGTTTTGACCGAAAACCCGCTATTTAGCAACTTTTTAATGCGAACCTGCTGAGACTATACGCGGGTTTGGTTAGACTAAATGCATCTTTTATATCAATACCCGCTTTATCGCTGACAACAGCTGCGGCTTTTCTATTAAAATTGAACGAAACCCTGAGACGAATGGCTTTTAGGCTGAGAGTAAAAGCGGGTTTTCTGAGCCGAGATCAATGTCGTCAATCAGAAAAAGCGAGTTTTGTGACGCAACCCACGGGTTTACTAAGACTAAACGCGGTTTTTTAAACGGAATTGCATTTGTTTTTAATATGAATGTATTGTGATTCAATGCTATTCGTGTTCGTCTTGATCCATTTAGCTTAAAAGTTACATAATAAATAAAATAAGAAGAAGTCGATTTTATTTTGCTCCACATTGATTTCGTAATCAAGTTTTAAACAGTATATGTTTTTTAAGTAGAAATCAGTATATTTGCTTAAAACGCTTACGAAGCTATGGTACAGATATCTAATCCTTTTACAATGGGCAAAGCCGGGTTTCTTCCGCAGGAAGAAATGCTTGAAGTAACCAGCCAACGCAAATGCCTTACTATTGGCGTTCCTAAAGAAACCGACGAGAACGAAAGTCGTGTTGCTTTAACCCCTCAAGCTGTTGAGCTTTTAGTTAATAATGGCTATACCATTCTTTACGAACGTGATGCCGGAAAGGAAGCAAGTTTTTCGAACGAAAAATATATTGATGCCGGTGCTACCATGTGCGAGGATAAAGATTCAGTATATGCTGCCGACATTATTCTGAAGGTAGGTCCTTTTTCGTTATCAGAAATAGAATATCTTCGTGAGCGACAAACTGTAATTTCGTCTTTCAATGTCAATCGTGAGGCTGAAGAAACAATTAAAGCGTTGCTTGCCAAGAAAGTAATTGCTATTGGGTTTGAATACATTCGCGATCTTAGTGGTAGCTATCCGGTTGTGAGTTCTATGTGCGAGATTGCAGGAAGTATTTCGATTATGATTGCTGCCGAATATATGAGCAATGCCAATAATGGCAAGGGTATCATGCTGGGTGGTGTGACCGGTATATCGCCGGCCGAAGTTGTGATTTTAGGTGCAAATACTGCCGGCGAGTTTGCTGCTCGTACAGCTTTAGGATTAGGTGCTACGGTAAAAATTTTCGATAGTAACCTGCAACGTCTTGTTGAAATTCAACGCAATCTGGGGCAACGCATTTTTACTTCTACTTATCATCAACCGGTATTGCAAAAAGCTCTTATTGCTGCTGAAGTTGTTATAGGAACAATACAATTGAACGAACCCGATAATGCCTTTTATATTTCAGAAGATATGGTTCGTAATATGAAAGCAGGAACTATTATTGTTGATTTAAGTATTGATCAGGGAGGTTGTTTCGAAACGTCACGTTGTACAACGCATAAGAATCCAACCTTTATGAAATATGGCATAACCCATTATTGTGTTCCCAATATTCCTGCCCGTGTTGCCCGTACATCTTCAATTGCTTTAAGCAATATTTTTGCTCCTATATTGTTTGATATCGGAAAAACAGGAGGCATAAATCCCTATTTGAAAAGCAACTTCACGCTTCGTCAAGGTGTTTATACCTTTAATGGTATTTTAACAAATTATTACATCAGCAAATTCTACGATATGCCTTATAAGAACATCGATTTGTTAATGGCAGCTTTTTAATGAATAATGGTAAATGGTGAATTATTTTGCTTTGTGATAACTTATATCAAATATTAGAGGATTATATTTCTCAGTAATGATTTTGTTTTACCTTCTCAATTTCCAATGGCTGTTTTAATTCACCATTCATAATTCACCATTCACCATTATTTCCTATCTTTGTTATTGAATGAATAAAAAACAAAGCAAATGAATACTAGTAAAACATTAAATCAATCGCAGTTGCATTTACTCACAATGCTTTCATTTGCGAAAAGCAAAACGGCATTGCTCGATTTAAAAGATGTTTTGGCACAATTCTATTCCCAAAAAGTAGATTCACAAATGGATGCCCTTTGGGAATCGGGAATGATGACACAAGAAAAGAACGATTCGTTTAAAACAAAACATTTAAGAACCGCTTATAAAAAATGAGAAATGTAGTTCTTGATACTAATTGTTTATTAGTATCAATCTCACGACGTTCCAAAGAATATATTGTATGGCGAGGAATAATTGAAGGCAAGTATAATCTTTGTGTCACAACCGAGATCTTAGAAGAATATCAAGAAATCATTTCAGAATTTACAACTCCAGAAATAGGACAAAATATTATTTATACATTACTCAACTTGAAGAATGTAAAACATATTACTCCACACTTCCGATTTAGATTGATTACGTCGGATGTTGATGATAATAAATTTGTTGATTGTGCAATTGCAGCTAATGCTCATTATATTGTTTCGAATGACAAACATTTTAAGGAATTAGAAAGCATTGATTTTCCAAAAGTAAAATGCATAAATCTCATTGAATTCATGGAATTCCTTCTACAATAATAAAAAATGGTGAATTAGTTGCTCTAGGAGAACCTGACTATTAATTTTGAATTTTTCTTCTTTTGAATTATTTTATTTTACCTTCTCAATTATCAATGGCTGTTTTAATTCACCATTCATAATTAATTAACTGCTTTCAAACTCATATCCAGACTTTTGATTTGGTGTGTTAAAGCTCCAACCGAGATATAGTCAACACCTGCTTCGGCATAAGCTCTGATTGTTTCGAGGGTTATTCCTCCCGACGATTCTGTTTTACAGCTGCCTCCAATGAGTTTTATAGCTTCTTTTGTTTGTTCTGGGCTGAAATTGTCGATCAGAATCCTAAATACGCCACCGTATGCAATGATTTTAGCAATATCGTCCATAGTGCGGGCTTCTATAACTATTTTCAGATCTTTTCCTTTTTCCTTAAGATATGCGTTTGTTTTATCAAGGGCTGCTATTACGCCACCTGCAAAATCGATATGATTGTCTTTAATAAGAATCATGTCGTACAGACCTATACGATGGTTTTCGCCACCGCCCATTTTAACCGCATATTTTTCGAGCAATCGCATGCCTGGTGTTGTTTTGCGGGTGTCTAATATTTTTGTATCGGTTCCTTTCAATAAATCGACATAGCGTTTTGTTTGGGTAGCAACTCCGCTTAATCGTTGCATAAAATTCAAGATCAAACGTTCGCATTGTAATATCGAAACAGATGGCCCTTCAACAATAAATGCGATATCGCCTTTTTTTACTTGGGTTCCATCGGTAATGAATACTGTTGTTTTTAATAAGGGATCGAAGAGCTCGAATACGCGTATTGCCAAATCAACACCACAAAGTATACCATCTTGTTTTATTATGAGCTGTGCTTTACCTTTATGTGTGTCTGGAATGCACGAAAGGGTTGTATGATCGCCATCACCGATATCTTCGCGAAGGGCTAGTTTTATTAATTCGTCGATAAGTAGATTATTGTCCATCTTTTTCTATGCGGAATTTTTGAATTACTGATTTGCCGTTAATTGTTTTAAATAGAAAGTAAACTCTGAATTTGCCTTGATTGGTCGTTAGGTTGCAGATAGCAAACCGGGCATTTTCGGGTCCTCCTTCATGGCTTAAATCCATGTTGGTAGGTTTGTTGTTTTTGAAGAAATCTTTAACCAGTATCGTAGCTTGCGATTTACTGTAAATGTTTTCCTTTTCTAAGATTTTAAGATCAACATTGTTGTCGAAATATTCCGATAGTTTATCAGCATTGCCGGTTTTTATAGCATTGAGAATGCTTTCCGGTGGTCCGGCTAAACACACAAACATGTTGAGAAGGATAGTTCCGATTGTTATTGCCAGACGCTTTTTCATCGTTATGCTTTTAATTATTATTACTCTTTAATACAGGTGAATTTTAACTTTAAATTTTTAGTTTTTAGTTAATTAGTTATTCCCACAATAATTACGCCATATTCAAAATACAAACAAACAAAAGAGCCTCCCAAGGGAATTGAACCCTCGACCTGCTCATTACGAGTGAGCTGCTCTACCGCTGAGCTAAGGAGGCTTTTAAATTGTCTTGTAAAACTACAATAATATTTGAGAAAACGTTTTCTGTATAACTAATTTTACGGTATCGATGTTATAAAAAGCAAAAACGCCATCGAATTGCGATGGCGTTTTTGCTTTTATTTCAAAGTTTTATTTTGGATCGTAGGCCCATTTCAGATAAATTGACCCCCAGGTGAATCCTCCTCCAAATGCAGCCAGAATAAGATTATCGCCTTTTTTAAGTTTCTTTTCCCAATCCCATAAACATAATGGGATCGTTGCAGCAGTGGTATTTCCGTATTTTTGAATATTCAACATTACCTTTTCGTCGGTCAATCCGGCACGATGGGCTGTTGCATCGATAATACGTTTATTTGCTTGATGTGGTACCAACCATGCTATATCTTCGCCGGTCAGATTATTCCTTTTCATAATAGCTTCGGCAGCATCGGCCATGCTTTTAACGGCAAATTTGAAAACGTTTTGTCCGTCTTGATATAGGCAATGTTCTTTATTGTCTATTGTTTCATGGCTGGCAGGTCTTAACGATCCACCGGCTTTCAAGTTGAGATATTGTGCTCCGATTCCATTAACTTTTAATTCGGTATCCATAACACCTAATTCGTCGTTGGTAGGTTCCAACATTATTGCTCCAGCACCATCACCAAAAAGAACACAAGTGGTACGATCGGTATAATCAACAATTGTCGACATCATATCGGCACCAACCAGAATTACTTTCTTGTATTTGCCTGAAGTAATAAATTGAGTAGCTGTTTCAAGACCGAAAATAAATCCTGAGCAAGCTGCATTTAAGTCAAATCCCCATGCATTAGTGAGTCCTGCTTTTAAGCAAACCAACGAAGCTGTATTAGGGAATGTCATATCGGGTGTGATTGTCGATACAATAATTACCTCAATATCTTCGGCTTTGGTTCCTGTTTTTAATAAGAGTCCTTTTACAGCTTCAGCAGCCATATCGGATGTAGCTTTCCCTTTTTCTTTAAGAATTCTACGTTCTTTGATTCCCGTTCTGGTCGTAATCCACTCATCGTTGGTATCGACCATTGTGCTTAATTCTTCGTTGGTAAGAACATAATCCGGAAGCCAACCATTTACAGCGGTAATTGCTGCCCTAATTTGTGTCATTATTCGAAAATCTTTGTTTTATTTTTCCTACTAAATCTGTTTCAACTATTCTTTTGGAAGTGAATACAAGGTTTTTAATTGCATTGGCATTCGAAACGCCATGTCCGATTAAAACAGGAGCATTTATTCCTAATACCGGTGTTCCACCTTCGTTTTCATAATTGAATTTGTTGAAATATTGGTCATTTAAGCAACGTTCTCTATTTATTAAAAAAAGAGATTCAACTAGTTTTAACACAATATTTCCGGAAAATCCATCACAAACAACAACATCTGCTTTATCAAATAAAAGATCGTGTCCTTCAACATTTCCAATAAAATTGAAGTCCTTCGAATCTTTCATTAATTCGAAGGTTGCTTTTGTCAATAGATTACCTTTTTCTTCTTCTTCCCCAATATTTAGCAAAGCAACTTTAGGATTATCAATTCCCCAAACTACATTTGAATATATCGAACCTAAAATTCCATATTGATAAAGTACCTCAGGCTTACAATCAGCATTAAGTCCTACATCGAGTAATGTAGTAGGGATATCTGTACTGATGCGCGAAATTGGTCCTGATATAACAGGTCGAATAACTCCTTCAATTGCTTTTATCACAAACATGCCACCTACCATCATTGCACCAGTATTGCCGGCACTTGCAAACGAATCGATCGTACCTTTTGCAAGCATTCCAAAACCAACGACAATACTTGATTGTGTTTTTTGTTGAAATGCTTTTGCCGGATGATCGTTCATTGTAATGACCTCGGGAGCATGCACTATTTCAATATTATTGCCCGAATAATTCTCTTTTTTGAGAATGTCTTCAATTTGAGCTTGGTCGCCAATCAACACAATGGTCATCCCCGGAGGTAATATAACACTTGCTTGAACTGAACCTTTTACGATTTCAAAAGGGGCGAAGTCACCGCCCATTGCATCTATACCAATCCTCATCTACGAACTATCTTTGTTCTATTTAACAGCTTTTTTCTTTTCAATTAAAAGTTTACCTCTGTAGTAAACATCGCCTTCTACAACGTATGCTCTGTGTCTTTCGTGTACCACACCTGTTTCTTTGCAGGTTGATAGTGTTGGTTCGCTTGCTTTGTAATGCGTTCTTCTCTTACGTTTTCTTTGTTTCGAGATTCTGTGCTTAGGATGTGCCATTTTATGCTATTATTATATTAAAACTGTATATTCTTTAATGCGTCCCAACGAGGGTCACTTTCATTTTTTATTTTGTTTGTCTTATTCGGTTTGAGCCGTTTTATCATTTCCTTATCACATTCATTTTCAGGATGTGTTTTCTTTATCGGTAATGATATTATTAACGATTCGTAGAGATATTGCGATAAATCCAACAGATCGGTCTTTGGTGACAGGTGAATTAAACTTTCATCTATCATTTCTGTTTTTGTTGCGTTTGTCTTAACGATAAGTTTATTTTCAAAACTCGTTTTTAAGGCGAAAAGCTCCAAACATCTGTCACAAGGCACGGTAACCGTTCCTTCGGCCGCTATTTCCAACTCCAGCATTATATCTCTTTTTATCATCAAGATGGTTACGCCGACGTTGATGTCGTCTATTTCTTTTATTTCGAATAATTCAATGAACCCTTTGTCAATCATAAGTTTGAACTCGTGATTGCCGTCTTCCAAGCCTTTGAAGGCTATTTTATATTGGTTACACGTCTCCAATTTCATTTTTAAACAAGTGCTGCAAAAGTAGAAATTAATTTTTTATTAAAAATGATAAATGTGAAAAAATACTGTTTAACTGTTAATATTTTTGTAAAATTATTCTGAAAGTGGTTCTTATTTCAGGTTCCGATTGCTTTACAAAGATCTTTCCTTTATGATATTCCTCTATTATTCTTTTGGCTAAGGTGAGGCCTAATCCCCAACCTCTTTTTTTAGTTGTATAGCCAGGTTTGAATATTGTTTTAAACTTTGATCGCGCTATTCCCTTGCCGGTATCGCTGATATCAATGATCACTTCTGTCGGTTTATCGAATAATTCGATTACTACTTTACCCATTCCTCCTATTGAATCGATTGCATTTTTACAGAGGTTTTCAATAACCCACTCGAATAATGTTTTGCTTATCGGCACTACAATGGTTTGTATTTCCGATTTAATTTCTATACTTATTTTAGATGATATTCTTTTTCGCATATAATCGACTATATCTTCCGTTATTGCCAGTATATCTTCGTTCGAATGTGTCGATATTGAACCTATCTTCGAGAATCTGTCGGCTACTATCTGTAGTCGATAAACATCTTTTTCAATTTCTATTACCGTTTCTTCATCTATGTTTTTGCTTCGTAATATATCGACCCATGCCATTAATGACGATATGGGGGTACCTAATTGATGCGCTGTTTCTTTCGACATTCCCATCCAAACCTGATTTTGTTCGTATCGTCGTGATGCTGCAAATGCTATATATGCTATAAGTAACAATATCAAAAGAGCTAAACCCAGTGCAATAGGGTAGTATCGTAATAGTTTGAGAAAATAACTTTCTTCGTAAAAGACATAGTTTTTTGTTTCTTTTGTTAATTTTATCTCGATGGGGATATTGGAATTGCCCATTGACTTAATCCGCTGCTGCATTGCCTCAGGGTTGGCTACGGTACTTTTTTCGATATTACCGTATGCTATTACAACCTTTTTTGTATCGTCTGTTATTATTACGGGAACCGATGCTGAATTGCCAACCACCTCGGTAAAAAACGATTGGATGATATCGCTCATTACAAGTTGAAGTTTTGAAAAAAGCTTCGAGTCTTTGTAATATAATTTATTCAGCAGTTTGTTGTTGAACAATATCTTTATGGGAGGATATTTCGAGAATTCTTTAATTGTCGATACAGGAATGGGCTTTCCTTGTTGAATTGGTTTCTCTAGATTGATTGATGAAATAACAATTCCTTTTTCGTTGGTTAATATTATAGGTATGTTTTTATTACTTGATATGATTTTTACCAGAATTGTCAAATCGCTCGAGTTATCGCTTTGTAACAGACGGTGCATTGCATCGGACCATAGTTCCACTTTTTCGCGTTCGTCTATCTGCAGTTTGTCGAAAAGCTCTTTTGTATATTCAACCAATGCCGATTTCTTTTGTATTGCCTCGGCCCACAGCAATACGCTTTTTCGTTCTTCGTTTTGAACTCGTTCGATAAGTATATTTAAAAAGAACAGCGAAACAACACACATTGTTACCCCTGCAATGAGCAAATAGAGTTTCCACTTTTGACTTTTACTGTAGAGGTTCATTTTACCTTTTTAAATTGTTTTTAAATGAAATAATGGTTGAATCCACATTATGTACTAAATGCTAAGGTTATTTCATTGTTATTCAAATTCTATTTCAAATTTTTGTTTCTCCTCTGGTTTCTTTGTAGGAGTCTTTTTTTGTATTGCAGTATCCTTTTTTGTTGATCCGAATTCTTCTTTAAAGATACGCGAAAGTTCCGTTTTTTCTTTCTTAAATGTTTCTTTCACATTTTCTTTGGCAGTTTTCGTATCGTAGCTCACCTTTATATCGGTTGGTGTTCCTATGATTTTTAATGGTAATCGGGTTTGCACCGACCCATCGTCAACCACCTCGCCGAAGTATTCGTCGGGATGTTTTGTTTTATGTTTTTTTGCTAGCAGTTCGCTGATATATACTTGTACATTATATTCAAAATTGTTCGAAAACTGGTGTGTTCCCGCAATCTGTAAACGCAATGCCGATGATTTTATTTCCATCTGCGGGATTGTTATTTTTTCGTCTTTTATAACGAAATTGTTTTTCAATGTTGAAAAGCTAACATCGTCGAGTTCCGATATATCGACAAATTTCGACAGTTTCTTCATTGGCTCAAAATTCAATAACCGTCCATTCATTATTACTGCCGAACATTCCATCAAAAGTGTTTTCGTTTTAAGCGAAAAGTCGTTATTTAATTCGGCCGAGATCGTAATATCACTTGTTATCAAGCCTTTTAGGTTTTTATCAACCAATGTCTTCTGGTTGAAATTGTTCATAGCAGTAAAGATCTTGTCGACATGAATATTGGTTGTTGTTAATTTTGATTTTATTTCAAAACCTTTATTTTTCATTTGCGAAAGATATACATCGCCGTTTATTCTTCCATCGAAAACAAAAAACGAAAAGTTTTCGACTTTAATGCCACCTGCAGTGTAGCTGAATTGTCCCTTAAGGTTTTGAAATTGTATTTTCTGATACTTTAAACACTCCGTTTCGAACGAAACTTTCACATTATACACAAATGGTAAAACGAGGGCTGCACTATCTTTTGGAATCGATTCGAGTATCTTATTATAATCGATGCAATTACTTTTTACGGTGAGTTCGCCATTCAATGGCTGGTTGCCTGTTAACAGATACTTTAACACATTTGAAATTTTGCCGTGAACCTGCATTTGTGAACCGAAATAGTTGAATTGGCAGCTGTCGATACTATAGGTATCGTTGTTTGTTTTTATTGCTGCTCTCAGATTACTTATTTCTGCATAAGGATATGGTTTCGAAGAAAATGAACCGTTTCTAATTTCAAGATCCGATTTCATATCAAGCTTTTCGAACAAGTGTTCATTGATACTGTCGAGTTTATTCAAATCGGTTTCGATACTTATACTTCCGGTTATCAACCCCTTTGATTCTATTTGTTTTTTATCGGTAAAGTCGACAATATCTTCTAAATGTAATTGAATCTTACCCGTTGATTTAAGATGATAGTTTTTAAAATCGCTAATCGTAATACGACCGGCATAACTGCTGTTTTTATGGTCGAGCGTTATTGTATCGAACTGTAAGGTCGAGGCGGTTATATCTTGTATGTTTTTAGAATCGAACAAGCCTTTGCAACGTACTTTATTCTCTTGGTTTTTATAGTAAAATGTTCCGTTTTCGATGGTAAAATTAATTTTCACCGCAGGCAGTTCGTTATTGGTGATCGAACCTTTTGTTTTAACCGTAAGTTGTAAATCGCCTTCGGGTTTCCATGTCTTTAATGAATGCTGAATAGTTTCGGGTAGATATATGGCAATTTCCGAGAATCGGGCATATTCTATTTTGGTGTTGAGATTGACATAATAGAATTTCCTTTTTTGTATGTTTCCGATAACCTTGGTTTCTATTTCGTTTAATGAAAGATTACATTTATTGATCGTATAAGTGCTGTCGACAATCTGAAGCGAGCTTTCTAACTCTACAGCAATATCGGTTGGGAAATGATGATCTTTTGTGCCGACATGTTTGCTTGTTCCCTTAAGTGTTGTTTCAAGAGTGTAATTGTTCGATGCAAAGCGTCCTTTAAATAAACACGATTCAATAAATCCATCGCAATAAAAGGAACTTTCGTTGCTTATATAATGGTATTCGCAATTTTCGGCTTTTACTTTCTTAAGATCGATTGTAACTGTTGCAGTATTTTTCGAAGTGTCGGCTTTAAACAGCTTGAGGTTGTTACGACCTTTTTTATCGATGAATATCTGTACTTTGGAGTCTACCAAATCGATTTTATTAATGGTGTATTTCTTTTTTAATACATCGAGAATGTTGAATTGGAGCGATAGATGTTTCGACGTGAGAAATATGCGGGGATCTGTTTTAAACTCTTTTTTGTTAAATGTTTCGGATGAGAATACCGTCACATTGTTTAAACTTACCGATGCACTGGGAAAATGTTTGAACATTGAAAACTCAATACTGCCAACCGATACTTTTACATTGAGCCGTTTGTTTAATTCGGTAATGACTATATTCGATATCTTTTCGCCGTAAAAGTTGCTGAATACAAACAACGACGCTATAAATAAAACGATTATGGCTGCTAAAACAAGGAAGGTGGTTTTAATGACTTTTTTTATCATTATCTTTTTTATTGTATATTAATAGATTTACAGTAAACGCAAAAGAGGGAAATCTAATTTGTTTAGCTATATACATTTCATAATGGCATTATCCCTTCATGCCTGATTATTACTTGTAAGTATGCTATATATTTCTATATACTGTATTAAAAAAGGGGGCTGTTATTCCCCCCTGATTTTATTTAACTTTTCGTTTTAATTTTTAATTTCATTCCTTTCATAAGAGCATTACCATTTTTCAACCCATTGAGTTTTATTATTTCACTCTCCGTAACACCGGGATATTTTTGAGCTATTGCCCATAATGTATCGCCTGCCCTGACTTGGTATACTATTATATTATCTTTTGAATCGTCCGATTCTTTCTTTGTTTTTTCTTTCGATTTTTTTTCTTTCACCGTTTTATCGTTCGATGGTTTTTCAGTTACAACCTCATCTTTTTTTGTTTCAGTCTTTTCATCAACAACCACCTTTTTATCCGGATCGCCACTTTCTATTTTTTGTTTTTCTTTTTTTGCCGAATGTTCTTTCTTCGTGCTATGTTTAAGCGTATCGCGTGTTTCTATTTTTTCGGTATCGTTAGAACTTCCGTTTTTTGAAACAATAAGCGATTGACCCAACAGTGCATCATAGCCTTTGAGGTGATTCCATTCTTTTATTTGCTCTACCGTTACGCCATTCTTGGATGCAATTTTGCTTAAATTGTCTCCTTTTTTGACGACATAGGTAACGGTTTCCGCTCTGGAATGCCCTCCGGAATGCTTTGGTTTATTTGTTGAAACAGCTTGATTGTCTTTGTATGCAAATCTTGCCGGTTGTTTTCGTAAATATTCAGGATCAAAAAGGATTGAATCTTTATATTTATAAATTGAATCTTGTTTCTCGATGAATTTCTCGCCAAACTCGCCAGGTAAAAATAATGGATTACTTCCTTCGTCGTATGGTATTACATTGATTCGATATTGCGGATTCATATCTTCAAGCAATTCCAATGGAATATGCAACACTTCAGCAACTTGGCGGAGATGCAAGCGTTGTTTTACCATGATGGTATCGACCGTTGTAGGGATGTTTATTTCGCGTGGATAGAGATTATGTTTTTCGTTATAGTTCATTACATAGGTTGCCGCTATATAAGCAGGTACGTAACCTCTTGTTTCCTCAGGAAGAAAGGGATAAATATCCCAAAAATCGGTTTTCCCATTTGCACGTTTAATAGCCTTTTTAACATTTCCCGGTCCGCAATTGTATGCTGCAAGGGCAAGACCCCAATCGTTAAACATATTATGCAGATCTTTTAAAAATCGGGCTGCAGCAATTGTTGCTTTTATCGGGTCGCGACGTTCGTCGACAAACGAATTGATTTTCAAACCGTATATTTTGCCGGTTGAATACATAAATTGCCATAATCCAACAGCTCCGGCTTTAGACGTGGCACGAGGATTCAATGCCGATTCTATCAATGCAAGATATTTCAATTCTTGAGGTACTCCCTCTTTATCAAATATTTGTTAGAATATGGGGAAATAATATTCGGAGAATCCAAGCATGAATTCAACCAGATCTCTTTTCCTTTGACAATACAAATTTATTACACCTCTAACTTGGTCGTTATAGGTTAGTTTAATAACCGAGTTGATGTTTCTTATTCTGTTCAGATATTCTTCGTCGGTAAATACTGGGATGTAGTTTATATCGCGGTTGGCCGGTGGACGTACAAGGTATTTATTGGCAGCTGCTTTTTGAACCCACCATAAATCGCGTAATCCCATTAAGTTAGTAATGAAATTTATACTGTCTTGTTTTTGATTTATGACTGCCAATGAATCGTCCGACTGTGGAATTACAGCTTTAGTTTGCATTGTCATGGAACATGCAAAAAGGAATATACATAAGCGGAAGAATATTTTCATTCTTATTTATTAGCGTAAATAAAATTTAATTGCAAAGGTATCGATTGTAAATAAGTTTTACCATTTTTTTTAAGCCAGTTATATTGTTTTATTAACATTCGTAAACGAGGTTAAAATAGTTTTATTGTTATATCTTCGTCAGGAAAATCGTTCATTAAATGTTCAAAATCAATTATTTGATCGGTTTCTTTGATTTCGATCAGTTGTCCGCCTTCGCATCGTAATGTGCGTGAAGGGTATTTTTTTAGTAAACCATGATTATGTGTCGCCATCAAAACAGCTCTTCCCGACTGGCTTATTTTAATAAGCAGTTTCATAATCTCTTCGGTCGATTCGGGATCAAGATTACCAGTGGGTTCATCGGCCAAGATAAGTTCCGGATCGTTAAGCATAGCCCGAGCTATTACAACCCGTTGTTGTTCGCCACCCGATAAGTTATAAGGCATTTTGTGTTCTTTGTGAACCATGTCGACCTTTTCAAGAACATCGTGAATACGTTCTACTATTTCGGTTTTGTTTGTCCAACCTGTTGCTTTTAAAACAAATAGTAAATTTTCGTGAACAGAACGATCGGTTAACAATTGGAAATCTTGAAACACAATTCCTATCTTTCTCCTTAAATAAGGTATTTTGCTGTTTTTAAGTTTTTTTAAATCAAATCCGGCAACGATGCCCGTTTCGCCATCGAAAGTAAGTTCGCCGTACAACGTTTTAATAAGGCTTGACTTGCCCGAAGCCGTTCTCCCCACAAGATATACCAAATCGCCCTTGCTCAAGGTTAAGTTGACATTCGTAAGAACCACATGATCTGCATGCGATACCGAAGCATTTGCTATTTCTACTATCGAATCGAGTGACATTTACTTTTTATCTTTTGGCAAAAGTATGAAATAAAATCTTAGATGGCAATATGTCAATTAATTAGCAGTAGTAAAAGTACCAATTCATCGCTTTAAATCGGCTAAAAAGTAGTGAATGCGATTTTTTATTAACAATAAAATAGACACATAATCTTAATAAACAGATCGATAGATTTAGAATTAACATTTTATCAACAAATCTGGTTAATATTGATATCAGCGAATGGCAGGAAAGTAGTTTTTTTGTCTATACTTTTGAAAACTCAAATATAAATTGAACTAAATCCATAAAAATGGGAAAAATAATTGCATTAGCTAATCAAAAAGGTGGCGTTGGTAAAACAACAACATCTATTAATTTGTCGGCAAGTTTAGCCGTTTTGGGATACAGGGTTTTGCTCGTAGATGCTGATCCTCAGGCAAACAGTTCATCAGGACTGGGTTTTGCCCCCGATGAACAACGGATTAGTTTATACCATTGTTTAGTTGAAGGTGAAAGTACCGAGAAGGCTATTCTTCATACTCAAATCGAAGGATTGGATATTATTGCGAGCAGTATCGATCTTGTTGGAGCTGAAATACAGTTGCTTAATAGAAATGAACGTGAAAGAACATTAAAGAAAACCTTATCGAAGGTAGCGGTCAACTATGATTTTATATTTATCGATTGCACCCCTTCGCTCGGATTATTAACCGTTAATGCTTTAACCGCTGCTGACTCTGTAATCATTCCTGTTCAGTGTGAGTTCTTTGCGTTGGAAGGTATAAGCAAATTGCTCAATACGATCAAAATAGTACAAATGAAGTTTAATGATAATCTTGAAATTGAAGGCTTTGTTTTAACGATGTACGATAATCGTTTAAAACTTGCAAACCAAGTAGTGGAAGAAGTTCGACAACATTTCGATACTATGGTGTTCAAAACCATCATACAACGCAATGTTACATTGAGCGAAGCTCCAAGCCATGGTTTGCCTGTTGTTTTGTATGATGCAGATTCTAGAGGTTCACAAAGTCATTTGCATCTTGCAAAGGAACTATTGATTAAAAATAGTTTGCCAACAGAAAAGAAACAGGTTGTATAATAAATAGCATTTCATAATTACATAGTATAATGACAACTCCTAAAAAAAGTGTACTCGGAAAAGGTCTTTCTGCATTAATGGATTCGGGTGATTATTCAAATTCAATCACAAGCCATGTAAAATCGGGTGTTGCAGATATCGAACTTAATTCGATTATAGCAAATCCGCATCAACCACGTTCGCGTTTCGACGAAGATGCGTTGACCGAACTTTCCAACAACATCAAACAAATAGGTTTGATACAGCCGATTACCGTTCGCGAAATAGCAAATAATCGTTTCCAGATAATTTCCGGTGAACGTCGTTGGAGGGCATCGAAAATGGCTGGTCTTGAAGTGATTCCGGCGTATATTAGAAAGACTAACGACGAGGAAGTTTTACTCCATTCGTTAATCGAAAACATACAACGTGAAGATCTTGACCCTATTGAGATTGCTGTTAGTTATCAACGTTTAATTGACGAATGCCAACTGACTCAAGAACAGTTAAGTGAAAAGGTAAGTAAGCCCCGAACTACTATCACTAATTTTATGCGTTTGCTAAAACTACCACCCGAAATGCAAGCAGGCATCATCAATCGTGAAATAAGTATTGGTCATGCTAAAGTCTTAAGCGGGATAAACGATTCTGAAATACAAATGCGTTTATATACTGAAGTTATAGCTAACGATCTTACCGTTAGACAAGCGGAAGCTTTATCTAAACAATTGCACGAGCAAGATCCTATTACAATTGGTGCTAACCATGTGGTGAAAGTAAAAAATCAAAATGGGTTTCCATCAGAATATGAGGGTTTGAAGAACCAACTTATTACGGTGTTTAATTCAAATGTAAAGTTAAAGAAGAATCCAAATGGTAAAGGTGAGATTGTTATTCCTTTTAGTAACGAAGAAGAATTTGAACGGTTAATTGGGGTTATAGAAAAGCTTCAATCATAAGCATCAAAAAAGGCTGCCGATTTCGACAGCCTTTTTTGTTTTAAAGCAATTTCACCTACATTTGCACAGATTTAAACGATAGCATTTCATGAGCAAAGCTTTAAAAAGCCTTTATATAACGAGCATTCTGATTACATATATTGTAAGTCAGTCGTTAGCACAAACAAATTCTACCGTAACGAAAGTATTTAAAGACAGTGTCTTTACCGATACTACAGCTCAAAGTCCGGTTTTAAAACGGGCGCATTCGCCTCGCACTGCATGGTATTTGTCGGCTGTCGTTCCAGGTGCCGGTCAGGTATTTAATCATAAATTATGGAAGGTTCCGGTTATTTATAGTGGATTTGCTTATGGTCTTTACTTGTACTATAACTTGAATAAAAGTTATGTAATGTATAGAGATCCATACAATAATTATAGACAACCTTTTCTTAATAAAGGTCTAACACCTCCCGATACTATCTTTAATATAAAGAATATTTCGTTAACGCTTGCTCAGGTACAGGAACAAAGAGATTACTATAGAAAGAATCGTGACCTGACAATTATCTGCATTTCGGCTTGGTATGTTTTGAACATTGTCGATGCTTGTGTTGATGCTTACTTTTTCGATTACGATATGAGCGATAAACTATCTGTTCATATCAAACCTTCGATGTATTATTCCAATCGTCAAAACTATTATGCTGGAGTTACACTCCGATTCCATGCTAAATAGATAATTTATACCATCTAGTCTAATTGTTTAATATGTAGTCTTTTCGATTCTGTTATTGATTTCTACCAAGCTCCAAGAATTGATCCGGCAATTGAGAAGTACACAATATAAAATCCGGCATCAATAAGTATCAAGCGGAATGGACGCCCCACAAACATATATGTTACGCCTATACTCGTTGAAATCCATGCGGCACTTATAAAAAAGCCAGTTATCATGCCCGTTAATGCTGTTGTATTGTTACCTACAGCAATAGCTAAGCCTATAACTGCAACAAAATGGAATAACGCTGTGAGACTAAAAAGTCGTATTACTGCAGCTTTATTGCTAGTATCAATAGATGATTTTGCATCTTCAGCCCATGCTTTGCCAAAGAGCTTTTTATTATGCCACAATGCTCCCAAAGGGAACGATACTATTGTTACAACGCCTACTGCAAGCCAGTTAATATTAGAAAGATGCGATACAAGCCAATTCATATTTTTTAATTTATTATTGTTATTAATTTACCATTCACCATTCATAATTTACCATTCATAATTATTAATGCGCTTCCAACCAGTTGTCACCCACGCCTAAATCGACTAGCAATGGAACCTTTAGATGAATTGCATTCTGCATACCGTTGCGAACTAACTCGGTAACAACATCGAGTTCTGTTTTTAGAACATCAAAGTTCAACTCATCGTGTACTTGCATGATCATGCGTGATTGCAGGTTCTTTTTAGAGAATTCTTTGCAGATTTTTATCATTGCTATTTTGATAATATCGGCAGCCGATCCTTGTATTGGTGCGTTGATGGCATTTCGTTCGGCAAAACCACGAACGGTTGCATTGTTCGAATTGATATCTTGTAAATACCGGCGACGACCCATCATGGTTTCCACATATCCTTGTTCACGGGCTATGCCAATTTGCTTATCCATAAATTCTTTCACCTTCGGATAGGTTGCAAAGTAACCGTCGATAAGAAATTGAGCGTCTTTGCGGCTGATGTTTAGATTTTGTCCCAAGCCGAAAGCCGACGATCCATAGGAAATAGCAAAGTTTGCCGATTTGGCTTGGCGTCGCTGTTCGCTTGTTACTTCAGCTAACGGTATGCCAAAGATTTTTGAAGCAGTGGCGGCATGAATATCTTCGTTGTTTTTAAATGCTTGGATAAAAGCCTCATCACCACTAAAATGTGCAATTACCCGGAGCTCTATTTGCGAATAATCGGCCGATAGAAACACTCTGTCGGACGCCGATGGTATAAAGGCTCGGCGTATTTCTTTTCCTTTTTGTGAACGGACGGGTATGTTTTGCAAATTCGGATTGGTAGAACTTAGCCTACCTGTTGCAACGATTGCCTGATTGTATGATGTATGTACATGATTTGTTGTATGATTGATTAATTCAGGCAAAGCATCAATATAGGTAGATACAAGCTTTTTAATCGAGCGGTATTCCAAAATATCGTCAACTATAGGATGTTCGCCTTTGAGCAGTTCCAACACTTCTTCGCCGGTGGCATATTGCTTAGTTTTTGTCTTCTTTGCTTTATCTGATATTTTAAGTCGGTCGAAAAGTATTTCGCCTAATTGTTTAGGCGAAGCTATATTAAATTCGCATCCTGCTTTTTGATAAATAGCTTGTTCGATTGTAGCTACTTCGGTCTTTAATTCAACTGACGATTGTTTAAGTGCTTCAACATTGAGGTTTACACCTGTTCTCTCAATCTGAGAAAGTATTTTAACCAGTGGCATTTCTACTTCCGAAAATAAACGGGTCAACCCGTGTTTACGCAATTCGGTTTGTAAAATGTCACGTAGTTGAAAGGTTATATCGGCATCTTCGCCCGAATATTCTTTGGCTTGTTCCAACGGTACGGAACGAAATGATTTTTGATGAATACCTTTTTTGCCGATCAATTCGTCGATCGAAACCATCTTATAATTAAGATAGAGTTCGGCCAGATAATCTAATCCGTGACGCAAATCAGGTTGTACCAGATAATGAGCTATCATGGTGTCGAACATTTGTCCCTGCACTTCAATATCGTAATTTGCCAATACCGATATATCGTATTTCATATTCTGACCAATCTTGGCAATACTCATATCTTCGAAGAGTGGTTTAAATAGGTTTGCTATTGCTTGTGCTTCGATAGTATCTTCAGGAACGGATACATACCAAGCTTCATTATTTTTAACAGCAAACGATATTCCCACCAAACGGGCATCTATCACATCGAGCGAGGTGGTTTCGGTATCAAAACAGAATTCGCTGTTTTGTTTCAACATGTCGAAAAGTTGTTGGCGTTTTTCTGGTGTATCGACCAGATGATAGTTGTGTTCTTTGGTGTAAATTGTGTCGAAGGTCGAAACAGCAACTTCGCTGGCTTGTGTTATTTCGGGTTGTTCTTCAATCATATCGAATAGCGATCCTTGAACAGGAGCAGCTTTTTTAGGTGTCGGTGTTGCAGTTACCGGTGTTTGTTCGCCAAATAAACGGTTGGCAAAGGTGCGGAATTCGAGATGCTTAAATAAATCGATCAGTTTTTGTTTCGATGCGACGTCGTAACGCAACGACTCTTCATGAAACTCAATAGGAACATTCGTATGGATTGTAGCCAAATATTTCGATAATAAAATCTGGTCTTTAAATGCTATGATATTATCTTTTTGTTTGCCTTTAAGTTCGTCGAGATGGTTATAAATGTTTTCAATACTTCCATAAGCTGCAACTAAATCTTTAGCCCGTTTTTCGCCAATGCCGGGAGCTCCGGGTATGTTATCGGAAGCATCACCCCAAAGCCCGAGGATATCGATTACCTGCGACGGTTCGCTGATCGAAAATTTTGTTTTTACCGATTCAACATCCATAATCTCGTATCCGGGTCCGAAGCTGCGAGGACGGTAAATAAAAATACCGGGTTCAACCAATTGACAATAATCTTTATCGGGAGTGAGCAAATAACTTTCAAACCCTTGTTTTACGGCTTGTTTAGCCAAAGTGCCAATCACATCGTCGGCCTCGAATCCTTCAACTTGAAGAATAGGGATATTAAAGGCTTCTATTATTTGTTTCACATAGGGAATCGACGCTCTCAATTCTTCAGGCATTTCTTGGCGTTGTGCCTTATATGCTTCGTATTGTTGATGGCGGAAAGTTTTACCTCCCGGATCGAATGCCACTCCGATATGCGTTGGCTTTTCGGTTTTCAAAACATCTATCAATGCATTGGTAAAACCATAGGGAGCCGAAGTGTTTAAGCCCCACGAAGTGCGTCGGGGGGCGTTTATAAAAGCAAAATACGAGCGATAGAGCATCGCATATGCATCGAGGAGAAAGAGTTTTTTTATATCTGACATAAGAATCGTTTCAAGTTACAAGTTAATAGTTACAAGTTACGCATTATATGTATAACTTTAATTAATGCAAGTTACAAGGAAAAAAGAATAAAAAAGAAACATTATTTTAATCGACTCGGATTTTTTGCAATAAATTCCTTCCACGATTTTGCTCCTCCAGCCAAACCTGACAATGGCGACGACATTTCGTAATGATGACATACGGCAACTCCCAAGGCATCGGTTGCATCCATATATTGGGGCATGTCTTTTATATTTAATATGTTTTGAAGCATACCGGCTACTTGTTCTTTCGAAGCCGAACCATTGCCTGTTATAGCCATTTTAATCTTACGGGGAGCATATTCGTTAATAGTAAGATTCCTCGAAAGTGCTGCAGCTATTGCCACACCTTGTGCACGCCCAAGTTTTAGCATTGACTGAACATTTTTGCCAAAAAAAGGAGCTTCGATAGCTAATTGATCGGGTTTAAACTCGTCGATAAGACTCACCAGCCGGGTAAAGATTTTTTCTAGTTTCTCATAAGTATCGCCAACTTTCTGAAGTTCAATAACGCCCATAACGAGCAATTCCATTTTCTTAGATTCTACTTTCAGTAAAGCATATCCCATTATATTTGTACCTGGATCGACACCTAAAATTATCATTGAGAGAAGTTATTAACTAAAAAATAACAAGTATTAGGCAAAAGTACTTTTTTATTAGAGAAAAGCCTTTGTATATTTTGTCAATTTCAATAATTCCTATATATTTGTTCTTTATAGTTAAGGTGAATTTGGATAGCAAAAGGAAAATGGTCGAAGGGTTAACATTAATTTCATAAAATTTGTTTACACAATTACCCACTAATACAGAAGGATTAAGTTTCGGATTTAAATTGTTCCGCGGAATGCAGGAAGACAATTTAAGCTATATCTATCGTGGATTGTTTACCCAAACAATTACCGATAGTATAATATCCTTGGCAGAGAATAATCTCGAATCGACCGGAGAAACTTCGAAAGTAAGAAAACGGGTGTTTTCAATCATGGTTGAATGTTTACAAAACATTACGCGTCATCAAACGGTTGAAGGCGAAGAGTTCAATGATTCGAGCATACCGGGTATTTTTATGATCCAACGTAAAGATGACGGTTATTTTATTACATCGGGTAATGTGGTTCCCAATATAGCCACTCCTAAATTGCGTTCTCAACTTGAAAAAATCAACAGTCTTCAGCAAGACCAATTAAAAGACTATTACAAACAGATTCTCGAAGATGGATCTATTTCCGATAGAGGTGGTGCCGGGCTTGGTTTAATAGAAATGGCTCGTAAATCGGGAAATAAATTAACGTTCGATTTTGCAAAGGTAAACGACGATATTTCGTATTTCTATCTGCATACAGCTATTTCGAAAGAAGCTGAAGGTTCGTCGTTCGTGCCCGTAAATTTGGATAACATCAAATCAATTCATCAACTGGCAAACGAAGAAGAAATAGTCTTGGTTTTTAACGGTGTATTGAATCAGGAAAGTTTGATTAATCTTCTTTCTATTATAGAAGGTCAGATGCGTGGACGTGTTGACATCAAGAAGAAAGTATATAATATAATGGTAGAGATGCTTCAAAATATTGTGAAGCATGCTGCTAAAGTAGAAGATGATTCAATAATTGGAAACCCGGGGATATTCTTCATTTCGTCAAAAAACAATTCTTACAGCCTTTGCACCGGTAATTATATTCAAAATAAAAAGGTTGACGAGTTACGGGTTAAATTAGAACATGTAAATTCACTAAAAGGCGAAGAAATAGAACTTTTCTATAGTATGCGTCTTTTAAATTTTGAAATTGATAATAGTAAAGAAGCAGGATTAGGAGTAATAGACCTACGTATGAAAAGCGGGAATAATCTTGATTATAGTTTCTCGAAAGTAAACGATTCTGTTTCTTTCTTCACTCTACAAGTTAGTCTACAATAACATGGAATCATTTTATTTATCAAAAACAGAAGATACTCCTTCGATCGTACTTGATCCTTCAAAAAACATTTTTGAAATAGCTTTCCGATCTCTTCCCGAAGATGCTAATGGCTTTTATGAACCGGTTTTAAAATGGCTGGATATGTTTTACGACAATCCGCTGCCTAAAGTGGTTTTTGTATTTTACTTTGAATACTTCAACACGTCATCGGCAAAGCAAATAGCTAAAATTCTTCTTTACCTAGAGAAATTATCGCACAAAAGTGAAGTGAGCATTCTTTGGAAATATACAAAAAATGATGCTGACATGTATTCAACAGGAGTACGTTACTCACGGTCATTATCTTTGAACTTCGAGTTTTTGCCTGTATAGGCGTAAATATGCAATCGATCGATTATATAAGAAAAAGCATTTCAAGTGAATTACAAGAGTTTGAAACATTTTTCAAATTTGAAATAAAATCTCAAGCATATCTCCTTGATACCATAACCAAATACATTCTTAAAACCAAAGGAAAGCAAATGCGTCCGATGTTGGTTTTTCTTTCGGCCAAGTTGCATGGTGGTGTAACCAAATCGACCTATTCAGCAGCTTTTCTGGTTGAACTGATGCATACCGCGACGCTTATTCACGACGATGTGGTTGATGATTCTTTGACTCGACGGGGACTGTTTTCGGTAAATGCTTTATGGAAAAATAAGATAGCTGTTTTAGTCGGCGATTTCTTCCTTTCAAAAGGGTTATTACATGCAGTAAGAGAAAAAGAGTTTGCATTGCTCGAAATTGTTTCGGATGCGGTAAAAGAAATGAGCGAAGGCGAATTGATTCAAATGCAAAAGGCTCGCATGCTTAATATCACCGAAGAAGTTTATTACGATATTATAGAAAAGAAAACAGCATCGTTAATGGCTGCGGCAATGCAAGCCGGTGCTCGTTCGGTTACCGAAAATAGTGCCGATCTAGCTAAGATAAAAGAAATGGGGATATTATTAGGACTGGCTTTTCAGATTAAAGACGATATCTTCGATTACGAACAAATAAACTTAATCGGCAAACCTACCGGCAACGATATCAAGGAACGTAAAATAACGTTGCCTTTACTCTATGTTTTAAAACATGCATCGTTAAAAGAAAAGGAATGGATATTTTCAATTATTAAAAAGCATAATACCGATTCTCAAAAGGTTAAAAGCCTAATCGACTTTGTTCGCGAAAAAGGAGGAATCGACTATTCGATTAATAAAATGAATGAATTGAAAGAAAAGGCAATAACATTGTTACATTCATACCCTCAAAGCGAATCGCGTGATGCATTTGAAGGGCTTATCCATTATATTACCGAGCGTAAAAAATAGTTTATTGAAACATATCCGAGACCTTCAGATATAGTTGAGCTCCACGTAAATTTTTGGCAACTATCTTGCCGGTCTTATCAAGCAAAAACATACTAGGAATGGAGGCAATTCCATATTGGTTCGAAACAACCCCTTTTTCGTCCAACACACTTGTCCATTTCAATTCCGATTGCCCATTAAGCCATTTATCTTTATCTCTGTCGAGCGATATGGAATAAATTTCAAATCCCTTGTCTTTATAGGCTTCATAAATACGTTGCAAGTTAGGTATTTCTGCTTTACAAGGTCCGCACCAGGTAGCCCAAAAGTCGATCAAAACAACTTTACCACGTAACGATGATAAAGTAACGGTTTTACCTGTTTTGTCTTTTAGTTCTATATCCGGAGCCAAAGAGCCTTCGCTAAGGAACTTTTGACGGTTGATTTCGCCATGGAAATCCTGAACCATTTTATTGTTAGGAAACTCTAAGTACAGACAACTGTCAAGCATCGTAAGAACATCACCATGAGTATCTTTATTAACCTTGTCGATCATCATGAGCGAAGCAAGCGATTTCGGATTTTTCTTAATAAAGTTCACCGCAAAGTTTTCTTCTTTCAATGTTTGAAGTTGTTGCTGGTTATTGAATGTTTGTTGAAGTGAATCGCGTTGTTTTTTAAAATCGACAAATACATTGTTTGCCTCATAAAAAAGTGTTGTTTGAGCCGAACCAGTGATTTTAGCTGTTCCATACATATTGTCGGCATCGGCGGTAATTTGAACGTTGTCGCCAGGATAAAGTAAAAGCATCACAAAATTTTGTTCGCCTAATCCAAGTCTGTAATATCCGGCTGTTTGAACTTGGGTCTTAAACGAAAATTCGCCTGTCTTTTGATTAATAAGAATTTTTTTATCTTGATTTTCGCTGGCGGCAAAGCCTTTGAAGGTCAAAGTGTCGATCGATTTTGATTTTTGTATCACCCCTTTTATACTCACCGACTGAGACATTGCAATTATTGATTGAAGAATGCAAAGGATGGTTATTATTTTAGTTTTCATGTGCAATATTATTTTGATAGTTTAGTACCTTGCATCAAAATAATAATGATGACAAGATTTAACAAAGATATAATAAAAATAGAATCACTTACTTCAACAAACGATTTTGCTAAAGAATTGTTGTCTCAGAAAATGCCAAAAGCCGATATTACTAGTATTGAAGCATCGGAACAAACAAAAGGAAGGGGTCAAAAAGGAAATTATTGGGAAAGCGAACCGGGTAAAAATCTGACAATAAGTTTGATTGTAAAGCCGGTAACGGTAAAACCCGAACAGCAATTTTACCTCTCAATGACAGTATCTTTAGCAATCGGTAGTTGTTTAAGCCGTTTTGTTGATAATGTCTTTATTAAGTGGCCCAATGATATCTATATAAACAATAAAAAGATTTGTGGTATATTGATCGAGAATACATTATTGAATCAAAGTATAACCACAGCAATAATAGGAATAGGTTTAAATGTAAATCAAATCATATTTAGTAGTTCGATTCCCAATCCCACATCGTTGCGAAAAGAAAAAAATACGGTTTTTGATTTAGAAGAAGTTAAGTCACTATTTTTCGATCGTTTCGATCACTATTATGGAATGCTAACCGATGGTTTATTTAGCGAAATTCACGAAGAATATCTCAACTATTTATATTTAAAAGAACGTACCGGTATGTTTAAAGATGCAGATGGCGTATTTAAAGGAACAATCAATACGGTTAACACGAAGGGATTAATAGAAATTGTAAAACAAGATACTGAAACAAAACAATATGCGTTTAAAGAAGTTCAATATCTGTTACAAACTATGGTTTAACGATTATAGAATGAAACAATATTGAACGAGTATTATCAAAACGTATTAAAATAATCGTGAGGCTGGGCAGATACCCTTATAAATAAAACAATTAAACAGAGTATGATAAAATATCTTTTTCTTATTGGAGTTCTTGGAGCATGTATAGCATGTAAAAAAAACTATACTTGCGAATGTGTATTTAAAATCGACAAAACAGACCAAATTCTTGCCAATCAAACAAAGAAACAGGCAACAAAAGCTTGTAGCGATTTAAATAAGACCTGGCAGGATTCTGATGGCGGTTGTTCTTTAACAAAATAATGTACAGAAATTTCAGATATTAATTACAATTTTATACATTTGTGGGGTATGGAGTGATGTACCTTAATAGATTAAAATCATTTGATAGCAAGAACACAACCGAGCCTGCAAGCTCAACGAAATTAAATACTTATGAACCGAGTTTACGAACTCGACGAACACAATATAGTAATAGTAACGATGTGGGTTCACATCTGACCTTTGTAAAACGATTAATAAACATAAAGATGAAAAAACAGTTATTCCTTTTAGCAATCATTTCAACGGTAATGGTCTTTTCTTGTAAAAAAGATTATACCTGTGTTTGTAGTAATTTCCCTACCGATTTGGGAATATCCTCAAAGGCATACGATACCGGTAAGGTGACAAAGAAAGATGCAAAGAAGAGTTGTTCAGATATTCAAAAAGGCTGGTACTTACAACCTACGGTGACCTGTGCAATTCAATAAAGAATCAAAAATAAGCCTTATTATAGGCTTATCGTTACGGATTGTATGCGGAGCATTGTTTCTCTTCTCGGCATATTCCAAACTTTATCCCGTTGAGTTTTTCGAATACCAACTGGTAGGCGATCATCTTGCTACATGGTCGACGGCAGGTTATCTTGCACGATTTATTATAGGATTTGAATTCTTTTTAGGATTTTCGTTACTTATTGTCATCGACTATAAACAGATAATTGTAAAAATAGCGAGTCTGTTAACGATCTTTTTTACCATCTATTTGCTTGTAGTATTATTTACAAAGGGCAATGAAGCCAATTGTAATTGCTTTGGCGAATATGTTAAAATGTCGGTTGCATGGTCATTGGTTAAGAATGCATTATTACTAGCATTGTTTTACATTATATTGAAATTACATTCGGGCTATTCGTATCGCTTTCCCCGCATACTGATACCTACATTCTTAATACTTGGTCAATCGTTAGTATTTATTGTCAATCCAATAAATAAGACTTTTGTTAATACTGCCGACTTGAACGATGTTAATTTTAAAATCGATTTAGAATTTCTTTATACCGATGCTCATTATGTAAAACCTCCTGTTGATCTGATGAAAGGGAAACATGTAATAGCTTTTCTAAGTCTAACCTGCCCCCATTGCCGATTAGCAGCATTAAAGTTTGGCGTGATGACCCGCAAAAATCCAACGTTACCGGTTTATTTCGTTTTAAATGGCGATAGTGCCGATCTTAAGCCGTTTTATGAAGAAACAAAAACAGATTATATTCCACATAATATAGTTAAAGGCAGTCCATTTATTGTAATGTCGGGATTGAGCTTGCCGGCCATTTATTTTGTAAACAACGGATTGGTTGAACAACGCGAGAGCTATGTATCGTTAAACGAAAAGATGATTACAGATTGGTTGTCGAAGCGGCAGAAGTAAATCGTAAACCTAAAACCAAAATATCGTCTGTTTGTTCATAACGTGATTGAGATTGGTTAGTCCAGTTATCAAGAAATTGTGCTAACATTTTACGTTGTTCCCTCATTGTGAGACCTGAGTTTTGAATCAACATTTCTTTGAAATGACCTAACTTAAGTTTTTTACCTTTATTGCCTCCAAATTGATCGGCAAAGCCATCGGAAAACAAATAAATTTGATCGCCTTGTTGAATAGAAAATTCCTGATTTGTAAACGAATCCATTCTTAAGTAAACAGATACTGGCATTTTATCGCCTTTAACTTGTTTTATTTCAGGAATGAAAGCATTGTTACGAATCAACAGCATTGAAGCGTTTGCTCCGGCATAAATTAACCGTCGGGTAATATTATTATATGCACAAAGAGAAATATCCATTCCATCTTGATTATCCAAGTGTTCGGTCGATTGGTGTAATGTTTCGATAATTAAGTTTCGAAGACGGTTAAGAATTAAACCGGGAGTCAAACCTTCGAATTCGCGAATTGTTTCATTTAGAAAAGTAATCCCCAAAATACTCATAAATGCAGCAGACACACCATGTCCGGTACAATCGGCAACCGCAAAATAAGTCCAATCGCCTACCTTAGCCGACCAATAGAAATCGCCGCTGACAATATCACGCGGTTTAATGAAAACGAAGAAGTCGTCGAAATTCTTTTTCAAAATATCGTTTGTCGGCAACAGCGAAAGTTGAATTCTTGAAGCATACGATAAGTTTGATTGTTGTTCTTGTTTTTGACGTTCCAACATCATTCTTTGTTCCTCCGACTGATCGCGTTGAACTGAGATTTCTTCTTTTTGAGATTTTATTTCTTCTGAATATTCGGTTAAAGAATGGACTAACTCGTCGGTTTTCGATTTTTCTACTTCAAGCTTAAGTCGTGTCTTGAATGCATCAAAATTCATTTTCTCTTTTATAGAGGTATATGCTATTCCAATGATAGCAAAAGTTAGCTGATGAGAAATGAGCATTATCTCCAGTTTAGTAATATTCGATTCCAATATAAAGAGTAAACCCAAAAAGAATAATGGAATCATGTATATTGCAAAAACGGTTTTAAAATTGCCACGGATTTCAATGGTAACAATTGCCAGAACTAATAACGCTGCTTCTGTACTTTGATTAAAAAACGCTGTACCATGATCAATAATAATAATGCAATAAATCATTACAATTAAGGAGATGTAAAAGGAATTAAAAAAGGTAAGTACCAGACTTTTATTTCTCTTAAAAACCAATAATTGGAACGAAATGAATAGAAAACTTGCAAAGATCGGTAGGAAACGGAAAAAAGACGATATATAGCTTTGTTTGATATAAATGTCGGACCATATATAAAAGAATAATAATGCAGAAGCCAACAACATTTTTATCCAGCCGTAACGAAGAATCTCTTCAGCTCGATGAATTTCATATTGTTTGTAAACATTTTCGGATTGTATATCTTTATTCATGAATTATATATTTAGTCGTTAAACGCTCTTTCGCTTGAAAATGTTAACTTTTTCAAGCATTAATTAACCAAAAATTTAAAATGAAGATGAAGGATATTTGTGATGGATTCTCCGCTAGTTCGGACTTAAAGTTATCATTAACAGAAACGAAAGCTAGCGCGGACTCAATGTCATTAAGTTAAGGAATATAGAATAGAAATGATAATTTATTGTGTGACATGAACACCCCAAACCCCTAAAAGGGGCTTTAACAGCCTAACTGTTAGGCTAGGTTGTTTCTTTTTTTGTCGGTAATTATATATCTTATTATTCAATGATAAAGGAATTAATAGTGAGATATCTTAAA
>Ga0265338_10001214_pt1 | contig 42605 bp, 61 predicted proteins | sample 42126metaG_FD_193579 | JGI IMG/M metagenome (GOLD analysis project Ga0265338, IMG submission 193579) | Rhizosphere microbial communities from Carex aquatilis grown in University of Washington, Seatle, WA, United States - 4-21-26 metaG | ecosystem: Host-associated > Plants > Roots > Rhizosphere... | reverse complement strand
TTGTCTTGTGGCAATTGTTCTTGTGTGCGTTCTTGAGCCAAGGATATTTGTTTCAATGTTCGCGAGGCTTTATCTAATGACTCACCGTTTTTTATTTCTACCATTTCTCGCAATGTGATCCTTTCATCGATAGGGATATCATAGGCATTCATCAGCTCATCCAATCTATTTCTATGCCAGAGATAGATTTTCGCGTCCTCTTCCTCACTAAAATATCTAACAACATCTTGTCCTTTCAACTTAAAATTAACCGCAAACATTCCATCATTTTTTTGAATTATAGCCATAATATTCCCTTTTTAGTTCATTGTACCATATTAAGAAGGAAGCTTCATCAAAAGAAATTGGTTTATAGTGCCTCACTCCATGACTATCAAGATATTCTATCATGGAGTGCGTAGCTTCTACCTTTTCCATTGCATCATTTGAAAATAGCTGCGCTCTTTCAATAGAGTATTCCAATATCTTCAGCTCATTTTGCTTTGCTTGCTTCTTTAGATCTCCAAACGAATGCATAAAATCAATAGGTGGGCCTGAATATGAGGGGATCAGATTTCCAAAGTTAGCAAGCGCTTTGTGATTGTCGCATACATCGATGATACGGCAATTGTTTTTACCAGGATATAAGCGTAAGCCCCGTCCTACCATTTGGATGAAGAGGGTTTTGGAACTGGTAGGACGTGCTAAAATCATTCCGTCAATCGATGGTTCGTCAAATCCCTCTGTGAGGATGTTGCAGTTAAATAAAACCTTTATGTTTCCATTTCTAAATAGGCGCAGGATTTCACTTTTTCTGCCTTCATTCATGCTGCCGTCGATATGAGCTGCGGATATGCCGTTTTCCTCAAATAGTTTAGTTAATATTTTGCTATGGGCAATGTTTATGCAAAAGATAAGAGTTTTGCGATCGATAAGTTTATCCTTATATATTTCAAGGATCATGTCATTGCGGCTTTTAGTGCATAATTTCTTAAACAAAAGGTTTATCGAGAAGTCCCCGTTGTGATCATCGACATCAGATAGATCGATATGGGTTTTGATGGAGAAGGCTTCTATATCTGAAAGGTGCTGGTTCTCGATCATTTCGGCGATAGTGAGCTTGAATGTCTGCTTCTCAAGAATAGAGGTAAGGAATAAGCCATCGCTTCTATCTGGTGTTGCAGTTACACCCAATACCTTGCACTTTTTATCTTTAAGATAGCGCTGATAGATCTTGGATTGCGAATGGTGGGCTTCATCTATAATGATCAAGTCGAAATCAGCCTGATTGATGTAATCGAGGTAATCACCCCTCAAGCTAGCTACAACGCAAATATGCAACTTTGTAGGCTCATATGCTTCATTGATGCCGCCCCCTTTGATCGATACTTCCTCATCTTCATAGAAATTAGATGCGCTAATTTGTACTTGATGCATGAGCTGAATAGATGGTACAAGCACTAAAGCCTTAGAGCTATTGTGATAGGCATAGTGCAAGAAGGTGATTGTCTTGCCTGATCCAGTAGGCATCTCGATGTATTGCCTTTGGTGCCTATTGAATCCATCCTTGATAGCTTCTATTGCATCTTCTTGATAACTCTTTAGTTTAATCATAATCCTCATCCAATGCTTGAAAACCATCATCTTAGCAGGATTTACTTTGAATTACCAGTAAAATAAAAGAGTTGACGTTAACCTTAAATATTAATTACAGTGTTATAAGATATATTTTGATGATGTACGGAGGTTCTTACGACATTCTATTATCCCCCTTGGACAAACAACATAGAGCCATCACAGATCAACATCAGGGCTTGGCTTGATAATCTCTATGCTAAGTTTCAGCCTCTTGAACAAGCTCGGTGGAATCAATCTAACATCGATACTTTGTTCTATGCAGGGTCGCAAACCTTCGTAAATCGCTACTTTAACTTTAGCCCCACCACTTCCTTTCAGCAATACTACTTCAATATCATCCAACAACCTGTCAACATGATCACCGGGCTACAACGCCAGCATCGCAAGTCAGTCAACTACGTACCTATCTACGGTGGAGATCCTAGCACTACTGATCAATATACACGAATTGTGACCAATGAAATGAACCAAAATGGGTTGCAAGAAGATTGGTCAAGAGCTTGTGAACTTGCGGCCATAACCGGAATGGTGCTTGTTCAGCCCTATCTTGATTTCACTGGAAAAGACCCAGCACAAGGTGAATTAAAATTAAAAGTTTGGGAATATAACAGCTTCTTGATCGACCCCTACTTTAGACAATTCGATGCCTCTGACTGTCAGTTCATTTGGTGCCAAGAATATATTTCAAAGCAGGAAGCCGAAAATAGATTCCCCGATAAGCTTGATTCAATTCGACCCATGGCCGGGACGCCACAACGGTATGGGTCATTCTATTTCCTTCCCGAAAACTACAATCTTAGCCGTAATGATCTGCTTGTTTTAAGCTATGTATGGTATCGGTGGAAGACAAAGCGCAAGAAGCTATATAGCAGATCACGACATCAATTCTTTGATATGAGACAAGATCAAGATGATGTGAAGATGAACCAAATGCTATATGAGATCCCCGATCTTGAGGTGGTTGAAGTAGAGGTGCCTTGCTGGAAGCTTGCGGTCATCTTAAATGACATCCTAATGTTTCAAGGTGATAATCCTCTTGGTTTCACGGAGTGCCCACTTATTCCTGTTATTTGGAACTATGAACCACAAGTTAATTACTATGATTTACGTGTTAGATCATTAGTTAGAACAATGCGCGATCCTCAATTTCTTTTTAATTATAAAGTGATAAATAACAACGATATAGCTGCGGCTTCGATCAATGCCGGCTGGAAGCGAAAGGTTGGCGCTGTTGCGAATGAAGATAACTTAAAGAAAACAGGCCAGGGCTGGGATGTTGTCATAAACGAAGGTTTTGAACTAACGGATTGCGAGAAGATAATCCCATCCGCAACCCCTGAATCTGAGCTTGTTTTAGCTGATCAAATGCGGGATCTTATCTTCTCAACTGCCGGGATAAACTTGGAGAATTGGAGTGCCCAAAATGATAAGCAGATATCCACTCTTACTGCTATTATCAAACAAAATGCTAATCTCATGGTATTCCAAAAGTACTTTGATCAATGGGACTATTCCTTTAAACTTCTTGGTAATCTTCTCATACAGATCATATTGAACAACTGGAATGAAGCTAAGGTTGGCCTTTGTATTGGTGAAGAGCCAAGCCCTTTCTTCTTCTCTGGTATATTCTCTCAATACCAAGTGATTGTTGAAGAAGGTCTTCTTACACCTACGCAGAAAAACTTCCAAGCTCAACAAATGCTTGAGATCAATGAGCGCTTTGGAAGAGAAGTGATTCCTCCTTCCATGATCATCAAAGATATGAATATCCAAGGTAAGACAGAGATTATGCAATATCTACAGAAGCAAGAAGAGCAAGCGGCGCAGATGAACCAAGAGCAGGCAAATGTAGCTCATGCCTTTGAGAATGCTAAACTGCAAGAACTATTAAGTAAGGCAGCTTCTAACATCGCAACAGCACGTGAAAGACATGGCCGCTCTGAGTCTAATATTGGCCTATTTGAAGAAAGACTCAGTATGATAAGCAAGAACCACGCCCTTGCTACTAAAGAGAAAGTAGAGGCTTTAAAGGGACTTCTAGAGGCACTCAGCATGTTCGGTATGGATGAAACACAAGAAGCTGAAGGCGAACTAGAGGAGATGGAAGGTAAGCAAAAAGGTGATGAACAAGCAGGCAGAAAAGATGCCAAGCAGACAGCAATATCAAATCAGTTCTTATCACAATTGCTTGGACAACAAAATACTTTACAAGGCACAATGAAATAAACCCTACAAGGAGTTTGGATATGGGCGGTCAAAGAATTGATGATCATGGCTTTTGGGCAGGCGGCAGATCTAAAGGATCAGTTTTTCCCGATGGCGCTAAAGTTAAGTCTCAAGCAGATGGAAGAGATGGTGGAGATCTATCTAAATATGAAGATACTTCAGAGGCTATCCATCATGTACAAGGCTTAAATGTAAGCAAGATGAAAGGCCATGGTAGAAAAGATTATATGAGAAACTAAGATGAAAACAGGTTTTAAGAACAGGATTGAAGATAAGACTAGAAAGTCTATAAAATCACCTTGGAACTTTGATTGTCCTCATTATGATGAGCGTTCTAGCTGCTACGTTAATGCTGGCGAACATCATGGCGTGGGTAAAAATCAGCCTGTGGGCCATAAAGGGGACACTAAAAAAGAAGGTGTTCCATTTGGCAAGCGCTTAGGTATGAAAATCGATTCTGCCAGTATGGACAATGAAAAGATTGATATTGTGGAATGAAAAAAACCAATATTTTGCCAAAGACTGCTAAATCGATACCACAAACGGTTCATACGCCTAAGACACAATTAGGGCATGGGGATTATTATGGGACTGGGGTTACTCAAAAGATGGGTAAGGTAAGAGATTCTTTCATAGATCTATGTGCCCCCCCGAAGGACGTCCATAAACCCCCAAGATCTCTTGCGTAGGATACATCTTTTTCATCATCTTTTCCTCGTCTATTTCTCTAGCTATTTTCTGATAGATCCATTTGCAACGATCTTCCGGTAGATCATCCTCATGTACCTTCTCTAATACTGCTCTATGCATCTGGAATTGGAGTATACTCCAACGCACCGTGTCTTGTTCGGTAATATTACCTTTCTTATATTGCTCCCACATCTCTCTTGGTGGGATCATCCAACATATCTCTAGTAGATCGGTATGTGATGTAGCTCGGAAAAGGTAAGAGTTTGTCTGAGCCTTTGGCTTAATAAGTCTTGGTTGCCATAGCATGCGCTTTGTAACCCCATCATCAGCAGTCCTTGGATGGGCAAAGATATAGATATATGGCGAATGAGCTTGCAGCCTTAATGATAGATCATTCTTCTTTAAGCAGTCCTCCGCGCCTTGTGCTAAGTTTAAAGATTGCTCCTTGTGGAGCTGCAAAAGCCTGTCATGTGTTTCAAACCGATCAATTTTCATTGTAAATATTTAACTTTAGTAATAGATTAAACTTTATGTTACTCAATCAAGGAGTTTTATGACAACACCAGAAACAGCAGTGCAAGAAAAACCACAATCTGATAAAGAACTTAATTTTAGAAGACTTGAGGCGCAATTGGCTCAAGAGAAACAAGCACGGCTTGAACTAGAACAAAGACTTGCTCAACAAGCAAAACAAGATGATGAAGATGATGGCGAGCCTTATGTTGACCAAAAGAAGCTTGAGAAGACTTTGAATAAGCATGCGGAAAAGACGGGTAGTGATATTAAGAAGTCGATGGATCTCACCCGGAATCAAGTTAAAGAAGAGCTTAGACAAGAGATGTGGGCCGAGGCAAATCCTGACTTTGCAGATGTACTGCAAAAGCATGCTGATGCATTTGCTCAAAAAAACCCTAAGCTTGCTCAAAGTATTCTCCGAATGCCTGATTCTTTCGAGAGGCAAAAGCTTGTCTATGAGAATATAAAAGCCCTTGGAATTGATAAACCGGAGGAAAAGAAGCAATCAATCCAAGAGCAGATAGAAGCTAAAAGAAAAAGCCCCTATTACCAGCCATCTAGTATAGGAGCGGCTCCCTATGCGCAAGTGGGAGATTTTAGCAATGAGGGGCAAAAGAATGCTTACCAGAAGATGCAAGATCTTAAGAAGAAGATGCGTCTTGGTTAGAGCATTCTAGTTCCTCTGTTCCCATGATGAAATCAATGATGTATTCAGAGAAACCAGTTACGCCAAGCCAATTTCTGAATGTCTTGATGCCATATTCGTTTGATGCAATGTTGTTGATATAGCAATGATTAACATTTGTCATATCAGGGATTGCATCAGCGATTTGCTCATCTGTGATAACAACTAATCTATCTATCTTAGAGCCATCAGGCATAACTCTTCCTTTCAAGTAATTTAAAACAGGCGAAAGAAAGGTACCTGAACATGGTTGCGATGTTCTAATTGCATCTCTTAATGCCATACCACGTCTTGGAGCAACTTGCACAAAAGCATTGGAGAATGTCCAAACTTCGCATGAATCGCATATCTCACGTAATAGTATTGCAACCCCAGCGGCTGCATCGTGGCAGGACATTGTAGACTTAGATGATATTGGATTCATCATTGAGCCTGATACGTCAACCAAAATGATTGTGCTTCCTGGGATCTTCACTCTTGTTTCTAAAGATTTGAGCATAGCTTCATCAACTATATCTTCCCATTGGGGGCATTCTCTAGCAGCAGCAAGGAATTGAAAAGGCAATATTGGTCTATCGCTTTTCATCAGATTCTCTTTTACAAGCAGTTTAGAGACACCAGAATCATGCATATTTCGCAGATTTCGGATGATAGCAAGTTTACCCATCTTGCCTTTTTCTAAAAGCTCTGCAAAGGTTTCTTTCTTATCATTACCTGCCGATAACTTAGTCTCCCATGTTTCAGGTGTTTTCATTGTATTGCTGATAAGCCTTTTCCAAAGATCGGCTTGAGCATCATTTTTTGGCTTAGCATGACAAAGGAACAGGATATCGCGCAACTTAATGGGATTATCTCTATTGTACTTAGCCAATTGATACTCATCGAATCGATTGAAAGCAGCAGCAAGCCCTTTCTTTAATTGTGCAGGTAATGGTTTTTTCCCATCCTTCCAATATAAGGCGAGAAGCTCTGTCATTTGGTCAGGTCTATTGCAAACCTCTTGGATAAGCTTTTTACATTGAGCTTGCTTTTTCAAGGCTTGAACGATCAAATAAAGAGGAATATGCCTTAAAAGCCCTTTCTTATGGCAATCAGAGGCTACATCGCAGATTTGTTGAGGCTTTAGCATAGCAGCTACCTCAGCAATGCGTTGCACGACATCTACGCCATCAACGTAGAATGTCTTTTCCCATAGCATGCAAGCCATGGTGAGTCTCTTTAGCTTAGCTAAAGGAGGCAGTTCAACAGAAGGTCCGCCTTCTGCTGTTTTCCTAATAGGTCTTGGGTGTGTAATATTCACACGCATAAAAAAACTCCGAGAATAAACGAAAAGAGACGTAAGAATGCAAATCTAAGTAACTCTTTTCTTCGCTACGGTAAAAAAAGTGGACTGATTTCAGAGCTACAACGCGAGCTTCCAAGGAAGCCGTCAGTCCGTACGTAGTGGTTTTCATTCTAGCACCAAGATTTTTAACGTCTCAACACTGGAATTAACGTATAAGTCCCACTAAAATTACCGGGCCGTTATCGGAGAGGCCATACACGTGCTTTGCGCAGCAAATAAAATGCGAGGTACAGGCGAACTTTGTCATGTCAGTTTCCCGCATATGGCGCGGGAAGCTAGAATTTCACTAGCTTCACGGTAACTAAAGTAGTTACCACCTAAGTAACAAATTTCTACGCCATCGCAAAAATAAATTGAGGGAACAAACGTTTAGAGTTTTTTCCTGCTCTACCAACTGAGCTATACATCCCGAAGGATGCAGTTAGACTCGAACTAACGACACGGGCATTAAAAGTGCTAAGTATCTCTAAACTACGCCACTATTAAATCGTCAATATACCGGATACATGGAATAATGTCAACACATTATATATTTGACAAATTAAATTACTAATTTTACTATAAGGTTTCGATGGCAGCGTCAAAGCCGCTTTGCGTTAGATAGGTTCGCGACTATCTTCACATGATCGATAACGGATGTAGTGACGTTCGTCCACGGTTCATCATGAAAGCAATTTCAACAATGAGGTTGAAATGTCGATTACAACAACAGGTGCGTTAGGGCCTATGATTCTGCAGAGCTTAGCGCCTGCGATTCTTTATGTCCCTACACCAACCATGAACTATATCACCGTTTGCGATAAAGTTTCGATGCCTGTAAACGGGGGTACAACCTGCCGTTTCATGCGTCCAAGAGCTTTACAACCGCCAACAGTGCAACTGGGTAATAGCGGTATCGATCCGCCAGCTCAAGTCCCTCAACGCGATATCATCGATGCGCAAATGGCTTTCTTTGGTACAGGATGTGTTATTAACGAACAAGTCATCCTACAAGACCAAGAAGGCGTTCTAGCATGGGTATCCGAAAGATTGGCGGTTGCCATGCGTCAGGCCGAAGATCTCATTTTACGCGATTACATCGTTTCTGCCGCATCGGAAATTTACGCCGGAGCGGGTAGTAACGGCGATAATCCAACTAATTACGGAATAAGCGATTTTAGTTTATTAGCAGCTACTTTAGATACTAATAATGCTTATAAATTCGTTTCCGGTATAGAAGGGATGGATCGCTTTGGAACAGGTCCTGTACGTAGTTCCTATTTCATGCTTTCATCGACCGAATTACAAGCAGATTTCGATCAGCTTACAGGTCCAAACGGTCAATTCCAATCGCAATGGAATTATCCGACTAATGCCAGTGCGTTGCCATCTGAGTACGGCACAGTTTTTAATATTCGTATCCTCACTAGCTCTGAGGCACCTGTTGCAAGGGGCGCTAGCGCTAAAGGAAACGATGTTTATTACAATACTGTACTTGGTAAACAAGCGATCACGCATATCAATCAAGACGGCTTTAGCATGAACTTGATCTATCGTGATCCTTATTACTCTGGTATGCTTGCGCAAAACGCTACCTTGGCAATTAAGTTTGCTCAAGCTCAAGCTGTAACGCAAGATACTGCTATCAGAAATAGCTTATGCACCCGTTTAACCGGACTGGGGGTATAACATGGCTGAATATTCAAGATTAGCAAAAGGCTCTTTCACAGCAGCATCAGGCCAAACAAGTGCAATCATCAATTTGCCATTTGTTCCTGATTATGTTGAGGTATGGAACCTTACAAATATCGGCAGCGCTGCTTTAGCAGGTAATATCCTAAGAGCATATTGGGATAATAATATTCCTCCTTACACGCCATCTGGCAAGTCTGCAACTCAGACTATGATTGAGGTTTATAATTCAACTCCTGCCGTTATCTATGACACTGTTTATACAAACAGCGTCACTGGTGGAACAGCTCCTGCAGCAGGTATCAGCACATTTCAAGGCGCTCTTGCTTTGCAATATGGTGCAACTCTTCAGATTTCTGGTATTACGAAAGCGTCCCAAGCTGTTGTAACAACAACATCTGCTCACGGATATGGTGTAGGTGATACTGTCATCATGACAGGTATTGCGAATGCAACCACAAACAACATGCAACTGTTGAATGGGGTTCCTTTCACTATTGTAGCTGTTGGCGGAGGAGGTACAACCTTCACTATCCAATGGAACACAAATCAATCAAACTACACTGCTATTTCAGGATCACCAAGCGGAACTGTGGTTAAGAAAGTTCTTTATCCATTCCTCTATCTTCCTGAAGATAACGTGGTATCGGCTGTTACTGTAGGAACAACTACGACTGTTGTTACAACCATGTATCATAACTTTGAGCCAGGGCAACAAATTGCCTTTAGAGTGCCTCCACTTTTCGGAACAACTCAGCTCAATAGCTTGCCTAATCAGGTAATTCCTGGTCAGCCAATCTATGCATATGTTACATCCGTGACGGACAATTGGACATTTGTTTGTACTACAAACTCTTTAAGTTTCACAGCATTCACCCTAAACTTTAGTATGACATCCGGTACTTTATCCGGTTTGACATATCCACAAGTTTTAGCCGTGGGTGATGTGAATACGGGTGGTATTATCAATGGTTTGACAGCGACGAATCAATATCCTTCGCCTCAATTCCCAACCTCTACTAATAGAGTCCCATCGATCAATGGGCCTGCTATTAGAGGTGCTTTTGTGAATAATACAACGCAAGGGTTTATCATCGGTAATGGTACTCCTCAAGAACAAGGTGGCTCTGGCACTATTGTTACTAGTGGATCTATTATCCTATGGCATGCATACCTACATGACTATGCATCGCCTTAACAAATAAATATTTGTCTTAAACATTGAAATTTAATGTTGGACAAATAACAATGAGGGGTGGAGAAATTCACCCCTTTTGGTTTATGACTGGCTATTTCGGACCACCTACAGCGCTTTATAATAATGTCCCAATAATGGCAAATTATTATGCTCCGAACTTTTTCTACATCGCTAGCATTAACATTGGCCCCAAAACCTTAGTCACTACAACGACTAATCACAATTACGTTGTAGGGCAATTGGTGCGTCTACTAATCCCTGAAGACAACGGGTGCTATCAGCTAAATGAGCAAACGGCCTATGTCATCAATATTCCTTCAAGTACAGAGGTTTTGCTTGATTTGAATTCAGGCCAAGCTAATGCATTTATAGCCACAAGTAACCCAAATCAACCCCAGATTTTAGCCATTGGGGATGTGAATACAGGAGCGACTAATTACAACGGCCTAAAAAACCAAAGCATTACCGTCCCTGGAAGCTTTATTAATATATCACCCAATTAGGAAATTATGAGAAAACCCAATGTTAACAGTGAGTCTGAAAAGGAACTCGATAGATTAGAAAAAGATTTTGATAAATATGATGAGCAAGTGAAATCCCTTACTCTTGATGAGATGAACAAAGCTCCTGCGCTTAGCCATGAGCCACAAACAAAGATCGCATTAAGAGATATCGATAAGAAGCCCGATATTTATCTAAAGCCAGAAAGAACGATTGGCGGCATTGAGAAGTTCAATGAGGAATTCAGAGCAGAATACAATTATCAAAAAGAATATGTACATTTCATAGCTGAAAACCATGAGATCATCGGGGAGACTATTGAATGCTGGACAAAGAGATTTCCTGGAGTTCAGGGAGAGTTTTGGAAAGTTCCCGTTAATAAACCTGTTTGGGGACCGAGATATCTAGCTGAGCAATTAGCTACTAGAAAATATCATGTGCTCTCAATGGATCAGACGCAAAAAGTGGCAGATGATGGATATACCCAAATGTATGGGATGATGGTTGCAAAGCAAACGAAACAACGATTAAATGCAACTCCAGTGATAAAACAAAGATCAGTATTTATGGGTGCTACAGCATTCTAACCAAAGGATAAACAAAATGGATAAGAAGAAAAAAGAACACAAGAAGTCTCATAAAGATGGAAAGCATGACGGTAAAATGGCTATGAAAAACAAAATGGCGACAAAATAATGACAAAAGAGAGCAAAAAGGCTAAAGAGAAAATCCACAAAACGATGAAAGAATTCAAGGGTGGAAAACTTCATAGTGGAAGCAAAACAGGCCCTCAGGTTGATAACCCTAAACAAGCTGTTGCTATTGCCCTTTCTGAAGCTAGAAAAAAAGGGATGAAAGTAGGTAAGAAGTAATGGATACCCTAGGGGACATCATAACATATGTTAGAAGGATCATCAAAAGCCCTTCTAATGCCCAAATAACTGATGCTTTAATCATTGATTATATCAACCGTTTTTGGATTATGGATGTTGATGCCAGGATTCAGCTTTTTGATTTAAAGACAAAGTATCAGTTTCAAACGGTTCCTGGCTTTGATCAGTATAATGTACCTCTTTATGCTATACAGACAGAGCCTGGCAACCAAAACATTAACTACTATCCTGTTTACCAAGGATTTCTTCAACCAGCTTATGTAAATGGTGTGCAAGTTATCCTCCAGACGGAAAAGACTCTTTTCTTCAATACTTATCCTAACATCGTACAAAACTTAACAGTTGTCGGCACAGGAAATGGATCAAGCGGCCCTTACACTCTTCAGTTACCTATCGAGCCTGCCAATTACACTCCTGTTAATCCGCCTCTAAGCTATCTTTTAAGAGGTCATGTTGATAATACGGGGGTGATTTATAATGCAGATAACGGAGGGACTTTTCAAGATCCTATTCAAAGCAATCAACCTAACGTTGCCATTCCTACATCCAGTATATTTCCAGCGGTTTATCTTACTTCTATCGCATCTGACGGATCTTCTATAATGGTATGCGATTCGGGGCAATTCCTTACGAATAACCTTAATTTAGGTATGTTAGTAGCGCCGAATAGCAATTCAGGAAATCTTGGCTTTCCTACAGGCTATGAGAATCTAGCCAATGGCTATAACACTTCGCAGAATGTCATCAACTACTTCTCAGGTGTTATTTCTAACGTTTATTTCCCTCAAGCAGTACCCGATGGGGCGCAGATCAATGCTCAAGTTTATTTCTTCCAGACTGGCTTACCGAGAACCATTCTCATTAACAACAATGTCCTAACCCTACGTAGCCCCCCCGATCGGCAATACCTTGTTGAGATCGATGCTTATTTAACTCCTGCCGCTTTCCTATCATCTGCTCAATCGATTCAATTTGCCTACATGTCAGAATACATAGCAAGAGGAGCTGCACGTAAGATCTTAAGCGATACGGGAGATGTAGAGCAGTTTCAGTTTTACGAACCACTATTCCGCGAACAGGAGATCCTTGTTTGGAAAAGATCGCAAAGGCAATTCACAAGCACTCGCAGCCAAACAATCTATAGCCAAGGTCTCAATCAAAATCAAGCCGGCATCAATTTAGGAGGAAATACACTTTGACAATTCAATATTATCTAAATAAACCTAATGCTCCTGATGATCCATCCGATGATCAACCGTTGATGCTGATAAACACCAACAGCATCAATACATGGGCAGGCGTTGATCATGTGGCTTTTTCAAATGGAACCACACTTAACAACAACGCAGGTTTCCATAATCAAGCCCGTATTCTCAATCAAGCTGCTATTCCTAGTGGTTTATTTACTGGTTTATCAACTATTTATTCTAAGATGGTGGGCAGTGCATCCAACCTTTTTTTCACAAACGATGGTTCAACCAATGAATATCAAATGACCCTTGCAGCTACAGGAGGCAGGTTTCCATCTTTAGGGGCTAACCCTGGTTGGTCTTTCTTGCCTGGTAGTGCTGCATCAAAGGCTTTAATGGTTCAATATGGTACTTATAAAGTTTCAGGTTCAGCAGGTGCGTATACTTGGCCTATGGGAAATCAAACCTTAATGTTCCCAGTCAGTTTCCCTAATAATATCTTTGGTGTTTATGCAACGTTCACAATGGATAATGTAGGTCCAGTTACTACATATACAGGCACTATAGCGACAAGGATAAATTCGCCATCTACTCTTAATACCTTCCAATGGGCTTTAACAAGTAATCAAGTCATCAAAGAACAGCTCAATGGATTTACCTGGTGGGCAATAGGTAACTAATGGGAAAACTCGTTATCGGTGCTAATCAAAGACCCTTAAGCGGTGGCCTTAGTAAGTATTTCACGCCTTTCAATATTGATAACGACTCATTTCCTACTCTCATTAACGCTTATCAAACAAGAGGGCGAGTAAAGCGAAAAAGGGGCACGGCTGCGTTTACCCAATTGATGCGCTATGTTTCATTCACAAATTATCCAAGTTATGACCTACTGCTTAATTTAGAGCCAAACTCCTCAATACTTCCCGGAAGCGTGGTTATTGTTGGGTCAGGTGGGACAACATGGACAGATAATGGCCTCGGAGTCTTAGTAAGATCAGGTGGTGGATCAAATGCAAGTATCAATTATGCTACTGGTCTCGTGACTCCAAATGGATCAGGATCTCCCACTTTAAATTTCACAAGTGCAACATTCAATTACTTCCCCGACCTTCCTGTTATGGGAATTAGAGACTTTGAGCAGCCCAGTAGCAACTATCCATCGAATGTCTTCTTTGATACTACCTATGCTTATGAAGTACAATCTATGCGGTCTGCTGGCACTATACCTTATTTAGCGTATGATGTCAGCTTTTACAAAAACCTACCCACTGGCACATACACAGGCTATGTAGCTAAGTCAACGCCTACCCCTTTGACTTGGAATGGACAAAACTACCAGCAATTTGGCTCTGTTAATTATCAAGGTGCATTCTGGGCTACTAATGGGGTTCCTGTTTCCTTCTCAGGTGCAAATATAGGGATGCAATTCCAAGTCCCTACAGTAATAACGGTTTTAACAACAAAGACTGTGGAATTCACAATTGGCGGTAATCCCTTACAAGTAGGGGACTTTGTCTTCATTAACGAGGTGATTGCAAGCGGCACAGGTAATGCCCAAGCCATCAATTTCCAAACAGGCTTTGTTACAACAGCGGGAAATAGTTTCATTGTCACATTCCCCAATGCTAATATTCCTGCGGGCACCTATTCCGGCGGCATTGTCCAATACCTTACAAATCGATCAAGCACAACTAAGGACTGCATTCGTTGGTATGATGGAGACCCTACAAACTCAAGCGCTCTTGCTCCTTCCTACGGATCATCCTTTGGTTGGGTAAACTATATGCCTCCTCTTTCGCTTGCTATCTATAGCATTGCAGATCTTCCAGAGGCGCAATATTATCTTGTAGGCGCTAAAATTGTGACCACATATAAGGACAGAATTTTGTTTATAGGGCCTGTTATTCAAAGCTCGACGGGATCACCCATTTATTTAAAAGACACAGTTGTTTTCAGTCAAAATGGAACTCCATATTATACTGCCTCTTTTACGGGTGATCCCTCTTTGCCTACAACCTCTTTTATGTCTCTTCTAGTTCCAAATAATCAATCTGCTACAGCAAGTGCCATGTGGGAAGATCAAACAGGCTTTGGAGGATGGATTAGCTCAGGCTTTGATCAGACTATAGCTACCTCATCCCCCAATCAAGATGCTCTGATTTTAGGTGCTCTAAGACAGGAACTTCGTTTAGTTTATACTGGAAATGATCTGATACCTTTCAACTTCTATTTGATAAATTCCGAATATGGTAGCACTAGCACATTCTCAGCCATTAACTTTGATGAATTTGTGCTCACAAGGGGATCAAGAGGCTATATAAGAACAAACCAAGTATCTTGCGGTAGATTCGATATCATCATCCCTGATGAAGTGTTTGAGATCAATCAAACTAATAATGGCACAGAAAGAGTAACTGCAATTAGAGACTATATCAACGAATGGGTCTACTTCACCTATGTTTCTGATGAATCCGATACGAATATTTACATTTATCCTAATGAGACTCTCTTCTATAACTACAGGGATAACACTTTCGCTATTTTCTATGAATGCTATACTACTTATGGGACAGTCAGGCAAACTCAATATATGACATGGGGAACAGTAGGACAGACATTTCCCTCATGGTCAGTATGGAATGAGCCTTGGAATGCAGGGGATAACCAGACAGATGAACCTTTAGTTATTGGTGGAAATCAGCAAGGTTTCATCGTTATTAAGGGAGAAGGCACAGGGGAGGCGCCCTCACTACTTATTCAATCTATGTCAGGTGTAACGATCATTGCGAATAATCATCAACTAAACGCTGGTGACTTCATCCAAATCACCAATTGCATAGGGACGATTGGTCAGCTTATAAATGGCTTTATTTACGAAGTATCCTTAATTCAAGATGTCAATACATTCCAAGTTTCAAGCCCTGTTCCCGTAGGTACTTATATAGGAGGCGGTCTCATCACACGCTTTTATGTTCCTATCATCCAAACAAAGCAATTCCCCATGGCTTGGGAAATGGGTAGGAAAACCCGTATTGGCGTACAACAATATTTGCTTTCAACAACGCCTAATAGCCAAATCACCCTTTATATCTACTTAAGCCAAGATGCAAGCGACCCTTATAATGATGGCCCTATAGGTTTTGATAGTTCATTGATTTATTCAACTATTTTGTATACATGTCCAGAAAGTACCAATCTAGGGTTAACTCCTGCAAACATCAACCTCCAGACTCCTACGGCATCATCACAAGCGCAGATATGGCATAGGCTCAATACAAGCCTCATAGGTGATACTGTTCAGCTAGGGTTCACTATGACTACAGATCAAATGCTTTTGCAGCCTACAGCCTTTGGAACAGCTATAACGGGGGCTTCAAATGCAGACCCTTGCGTCCTCAATTGTACTGCACAGTTTGCCGCTGGTACGCTCATTCAGATTGCAGGGGTGCAAGGCATGACGCAGCTTAACTACGATACCTCAGACAACAACTACTATTATGTCCTATCCTCAACAACTACCACCGTTTCAATCAATGTGGATTCTTCAGATTTTGATGATTATATCTCTGGTGGAACTGCAACCCCTGTAGGAATTACCAATCAAACAGCCGAAATAGAACTGCATTCCTGCATCTTAGAATTACAACCCTCTCAACTACTTGTATGAATAGAAATATCGACTTTGCTACTCAAACCCCCTACCTTCGCACGCAAAGGCTATTCCCTAAAGATCTACCCTCACTTGTACAAGAGATTGATAAGGCTTATGTTGATACGGCCATAGCTGTTAATCAAAGAATAAATGGGATATTCCCTACTAATAAGCCAGCAATCACCGGAGAGCAATACTACTTCACAACTCAAAAGCAGCAGACTATAAGAAAGGTCTTTACGTTCACGACGACTGACCCCATCAATCATAACATCCAAGGTGTGGGTCCTGGTCAATTTACTAATTGTTGGGGAGAATGGACGGACGGCACGAATGGCTATGGGCTTATCTTTGGTTCTAATGTCGCTATTGCAGGGCAATTGAGCTTTTATCTAACTACTTCTCAGATCATATTCTTATCCGGCGCAGGTGTTCCTTCCTTAGTTTCCGGATTTTTAGTCTTAACATGGCTGTCCGAGCCTTAATTGTTTACTAGTATTTATTTTATTGTTACTCTGGAGAAAAAGGGGTTTATATGACTTCAATGTATGGATCGCAAGGCAATAAAATTCCGAAGGGTTATGAACTTTCAAGCTTTCAGAAATTCGATCCTCAACAAATGCAGCTTTATCAATCCCTATATCCGCATCTTGAACAAGGTGGTTTTCTTTCTCAGTTAGCGCAAGGCAATCAAGAGACCTTTGATCAAATAGAGGCACCTGCATTAAAGCAATTCAATGCATTGCAAGGAGGGATTGCTTCTAGGTTTAGCGGCATGGGATCTGGGGCTAGACATTCTAGCGGCTTTGGACAAGCTCAGAATGCCGCAGCTTCAGACTTTGCACAGCAATTGCAATCCAATAGGCAAGCCTTGCAAAGGCAAGCAGTGATGGATCTATTCGGCCTTAGCGAACAATTGCTAGGTCAAAGCCCTTACGAGCAAGGTTTAACTAAAAAGCAGCCAAGTTTCTGGGAACAGATCTTTAGTGGTTTAGGTGGGGCAGCTATTGGCGGTGCTAGTGGTTACGCACAAGGCGGTTGGCCAGGGGCTGCTATTGGAGCTGCTGGCGGTTTTGGAGCAGGTGTTAAAGGAGGCGGGGGATATTAATGGTCCAGATCATTGAAGAACAACCAAGTTTTGCATCTAGAATATTAAGAGGTGTTGGCGCTGGCGCTAGTTATGGAGCTGAACTTGGCCTAAGTCTTCATGAAAAGAACTTACAAAAGAAAGAAAATGAAAAAGAGCGATCATTTAGAGAAAAGCTCTTAGATAAGCAAATCAAATCCCGTCAGGATCTTGAGACCTACAAAAATAGCCTTAAACCTGGCGCAAATCCTCTTTCCATTTATGATATTGATAAGTTCATCGGCTTAGAGCCAAATCTTAAGGATATTACAAGCGCAGCAGATAAAGAAAACATCCGAAAAAGAGCTGTTGAATTAGAAGCCAAAACAGGTAATAGAGAACAGGCTATATCTCAAGCATTGCAAGAGTATTTAGGAGGTGGGCAACAACAACCTGAAGAAAATCCTTTGATACAGCAGCAAGTTCCTCAACAAGCGCAAGAGGCGCCCCCAATCAATACAGAAGAAGGCTTTGGAGCTGCAGTAACAAAAGGTATTCAAAGCAGTGTATTCGGCAGGGCCTCAGCTATTGCACAGGGCATTCCTTATGATGAGTATGAGAAGTCTATCCAATTGCAAGATGGTGGTTTCTTTAAACGTCTTACACAAGGCATATCACGATTTGCAGCAGAAAGCCCTTTGTATGGCGCAGGAGCTTCGATTGGTGGAAGTGTTGGAGCTGCAGGCGGCCCAGTAGGAGCTGCGGTTGGTGGGGCTGCAGGATCGATGGCATTGCCTGCTATGGTTGACACAGCTTTAGAACATTATCATCAGTACCTTTCCCAAGGGGGAGATGCATCTTTTGAGGATTTCGTTAACGCAGTCAATGACACTCTTCAAACAGGGGTTCGGGCTGGTGCTGAAGGCGTAATATTCGGTGCTGTTTCAAAAGCTATGCCTTTCATTAAAAATCTACCTGGCTTTGAATCTCTATTTGGCAAAAGCAAGATAGGTCAAAAGGTAGCAGAATCAGGATTGCAAACAGCAGCTATAACAGGTGCCAAATCCCTTTCTAAAATGGAAGTCCCCACTACTGAAGAAGTGGTCGATACATTTGCCCAAGTGCTTGGCTTAAATCTCCTGCATATATTCCCAAAAGACAAAGCTAATAAGATTATCGATAAGATCTCTAAGACTGGCGATCCTGTTGGTGTCGCAACCGATGTTCAATCGCAGATTTTAGATAAAGGCATTGATCCATCAGACACGAAAGCCATATCGAAAGTAATCGCTGATGTCACAAAAACTTATGAAGGTAAGACAAAAGAAGTAGCAAAAGAAAAGCTAGCCGAAGTGCCTGAAACTCCAAAATTGGTTGAAACAGGAAAATCAGAAGCTAGAAAAACTGCCGAAGTTTTAGCAGAAAGACCTGTTGAAGAAACTTTTGAATCAGAAAAGAAAAAAGAAGAAAAATCCGAAAAACCACTTACTAAAAAAGAAAGCGAAAAACGAGAAAGTGCAAAGAAAGAAGCTCAAGATTTAACCGATAAAATTGAATCCATCGAAGGAGATATTGCTTATTTATCACAAAAAGCAGCAGATCCAAAAGCTAAAGATACCAAGGCATTAGAAGGTGCCATTAAGCTTAAAAACCAAGAACGACAAGAATTAATCAATGAAAGAGATGCACTAAAACGTAGAGCCGAAGGTAAGGCCGAACCATTTACAGAAGAAGGGCTTGAAGAACCTATTAGAAAGCACATGGCTGAGTTAAAGGTTTTTGCAGAAGAACCAGAAAGCCATACAGCTAAAGAATGGGAAGAAATGTACAAGCGGGATCAAAAATACATCGATGAATTTGATAAGTTAGCCACTAAAGAGCAATTACCTCCAGCTAAATATAAAGATCGTATCATAAAAATTCTTGAAACATACCAAAAAGCCTATAAGAACCATAACGATTTTTTACGAAGCGAAATAGGGAGAATCGAAAAAGAAATGGAAGGGCTTAGTAAAAGGACAAAGCGCTATAAGGATTTGGCTCCCCAATTAGCTCAATTGAAACGGCATCATACATTGTTAGCTAAAAACTTTCTTATTAATCAGTCAAAAATCGCATTGCAAAAGGATAAGCTAGCGCAACTTTATCAGCTTAAAAAACCAGGTTCAGCATTAGTTAAACAGCATCTGAAAAACTTACGTAAAGATATCGTTGATATACAACGAGACTTTATCAAGCAAAAGAGAGAGCTTGATGCATTGGATAAAAAAACTGAAAAGGCAGCTAAAGAACAGCTAGAACATGTTGATAAACTTGTTGAGGATTATGTAAAAAAACCCTCTGAACCAAAGCTTGAAAACTTAATAGAAGAAGCTGGTTTGAGTAAACAGGAAGTTTCTGAAGCCAAAGCACAAGGCAAGGAAATAGCAAAAGAACTTGAAAAGACTATCAAAGAAAAAGGCTCACTAAAAGAATTTTTAGATAAATTGAAGGAAAAAGCACCTGAATTTCTTAAGGAAAAAGGAAAAGATCTGGTTTCATCAGCGATCAAAGGCATCATTTTTGCGGAAGTCCAAGACGCGATTGAGAAATTGACAGGCTTCAAAGTACCTTTAGTTTTAATTGGACAAGCAACAAATAATTTATTGAAAGGGTCTGCCACAGTCGGTTTTAGCGCATTATGGCGTTGGGGAAAAAACCAATATTTCATAGGACAAGAAAAAGAAGCCTATAAGAAACTCAAGACCCCTAGAGAGAAACTAGCTTTCAGAAAGCGACTCAAAGAAGAAGAATATACTAAGAAAGAGATTGATATAATTTCTGGCACCTCTCAAAAATAAATTGGACTGGTATTCCTATAATAACAGCGCATATGATAAAAGGTATTGCTAAAGGTAATGGTTCGGGCAATCCAAACGCCTGTAAATAATCAGTCGCTTTAAATATAATGTCCATAATATGAACTTTTTCTAAAAATTTTATTATAGCTTCAGCCCCAGGCTCAGCAAAAAGAAACAAGGAACCAAACCATATAATTCTATTGGTTATATTATTTGAAATTCTTTCTTCAACATCTTTATCCATCTTTTCTCTCCTGTATTTTTCTCTCTACTATCGAATCTATGATGCTGTCCATGTTTAACATAGCTAATCTCTCTAACTCCGATTCGCATATTCTATATGGGCATGTAACGCCATTTCCTGATCGGAAAGCCATTATCAAACCCTGCTTTATCATCTTTCTTACCGTATGAGGATGTAGGTCAATTCTCTGAGCAAACTCTTTCAATGTCAATATTCGATTCATGCGTAGTATTGTAACAAGAATAAACAATTTATACAAGATAAAAATAATGACTTGACAAATTGTTAAAATAAGAGCAAATTCAAATTTTAACAAGGAGTTAGGAAATGCCACTAGCGATTAGCCCATTTGGTATAGCTACAGTTCAACAAGCTGCAATTCAAGGACTGGGAGCGCCGGGGGCCTCATTCCAAGGCTCACTTGGCCAAGCTTACTTTGATACGACTCAAAGCCCGGCTGAGATGTATATTTTCAATGGCACTACTTGGAATGTAGGGGGCGCAAGTCCTGCCACTACATCATCGCTCGGTACTGTCATCCTAGGCACATTAACTCAACTGGAGATGGGTAGTGCCCCTGCAGGTAACTACGTTCCTTTAACAAATGATGTAGCTACTGTAATAGCCGCTGTTGTGGCAGGCTCCGGAGTGCCTGCTACGATTAGTCAGCAAGGGTATGTTTATCTAGCTACAAATGCGGAAGCCTTAGCAGGTGTGTTGACAACCAATTACGCAATCAATCCTGGTAGTTTAGCTTCTGCCTTATCTAATGGAATCGCAGTTGGTAATTTAACTGCGGGTACTGGCGCTTTCTCAACACTATCATCTGTTGGAACTACTTCTCTCAATGCTACAGGAACTGCAGCTACCACAATCGGGGGATCATCTGGTTTAATCACAATCGCAGTAGGAAGCGGTGGATTAACAGCGACAGGCGGCGGAAACACAATTCAGCTCTTCAATGATGCAGCAGCTAACGTAATCACGTTGGGTTCTACAACTACTAATGCCTCCCTTACTCTTCAATCAGGATCGGGTGGAAATACTGTCATTTCGGGTAATGCTGCAGCTACTATAACAATTGGGGCAACAGCGCAGACAGGAACAATTAGCGTTGGAACAAGTACCAACACAAACATTTTAAATCTCGGCACTGGCAACGGAAACAAGACTGTCAACGTAATGACAGGGACGGGCACAAATGCCTTGCATCTTGGCGATGGAACAGGAACCAATACCATTACAATTGGTACTGGGGCATCCGTTAACACTATCACAATTGGTAGTACAAACACGACATCTGCAACCACAATATATTCTGGCTCAGTTGGTACAACAATCGATGGGGCTGCTGCAACTCCCATTGCTATCGGACCATCCCTTACAACTGGAACAATCACAATCGGCGGTACAGCACAATCAGGACCTATTACTTTAGGATCTACAACGGCTGCAAGCGAAAGTGTGCTTATAGCGAATGGATCGGGTGCCACAGGCATTGTGTCTATCGGTAATGTTACAACTGCCGGGATGACTGTTAACATCGCTAGCGCTGCATCTATTGCAACAGCTAATACCGTTAATATCATGACGGGTGCAAATCCTGGGGCTACTGAGACATTGAATATCATGTCAGGGATCGGATCAGCCGGGAACCAAGTGTTTGCTTGCCAAGGTGCTGCTATTTCACAAGGAACAAATACTGCAACCTTCTTCGGTGGTATCACTACAGGCGGTACAAATAGTTTCAACCTTTTCAATGCTGCATTTACAGGTGGAACAAACGCCGTAAACATATTCTCAGGCGCATTTACAACAGTTGCCGCAAACGTAAACATCTTCTCAGGTGCCTTTACTCATGCCTCAAACTTCAACCTGTTCAGTGGTTCGGCGTCCGCTGTTGGTACAACAAATATTGGAACAGGAACAGGGGCAGCCCATGTAACAAACATCGGTTCTAATGCGGGTGGCGCTGTTACAATCATAGCAGGATCAGGAAATGTAATCGGTATTGGGGTTGGTGGAAACGCAGCTCAGATCATAACGATCGGAGCTGCTGCACAATCTGGCGCTATGAACTTCGGTACATCAACAGGCGCATTGACAATCGGCTTAATGAATGGTGTTGCGGGAAGTGCGCAAACATTAAACGTGGCATCCGGAACATCTTCTACTGCCGCTCAAACAGTGAATATCCTCTCTGGCGTTATGCCAGGCGCTACAACCACGCTCAACTTGCTGAATGGCGTGGGATCTGCTGGTAACCAAGTCATTGAATCGTTAGGTGGTGTTCTTACACAAGGAACCAATAAGTTCGATATTTTCAACGGCAACTTCACAGGCGGCACAAACTCTGTCAATATCTTCAATGGCACCTATACAACCGTTGCTCCTACATTCAACCTTGTCGCAGGTGGCAATGGTACATTTGCTGCAGCTATCAACATTGGTACAGGAACCGGAGCCGCACACGTCATCGGAATAGGTTCAACATCCGCAGGTAACGTGACAGTAGCATCGGGAACAACGCTTGCTCTTAATGCTGTAGCGGGTGGAACCATAACTCTTGGGGGTAGTGTTACAACAGGCACAATTAACATTGGTACCGCTTTAACAACAGGGCCTCTGAATATCGGCCATACAGGATCTTCTAGCACAACAACGATCAGCTCAGGAACAGGTGGTATCGTCTTGGCTGGTAAGCTTACTCTTGTTGCAGCAGGGCCACAAGTATTGCAAGGCTCAGGATCACCAAGCGGATCAGTAACAGCGCCTCAAGGTTCTCTATATTTAAGAACTGATGGAAGTTCTTCTTCAACAAGAGCTTATATTAACTCAGATAGTGGTACAACATGGGTTGCGATAACAACAGCTAGTTAAAAATATGTAAAATAGGTTATAAAAATTTACGTATAACCTGTTTAACATAAAGGATAAACAAATGAAGAATTTCGCACAATTTCAAGCTCAAGTCGGAGACAAAGTTTACCATCTTTTTGCTGATGCTCTCAGCAATTGGGGTGATGTTAAAAATGCTTTGGTAGAACTTATGATCCAAGTAAGTAATGCAGAAGCTCAATTTATTGCAAACCAACAATCAGCTCAAAAACAATCACAGGAGCCGCAAAATGCGACAATTCCTCCAAATGATGCGGCTCCCCCTTCAACAGAGGTAGCATGACGTATAACCCACCAGGCGGAAACTTAAAACCCCAATCGGGGGGAAGTATAAATTTAAGTCAAAATTTCCTCATGGCTCCTGAATTAATAGCTGCTATGACGGGATCATCTGTTATGGTGGGTACACTACTTTATAATCCCATTACCATCATCTTTGATAATCAATCCACATCTACAGTCACTTTGCAAACTTATATGATTGTCAACGGTTCGGAAGCTCTCACCACATGGCATACATTTCCGGCAGGCGAAGCAATAGTGCTTGATTTACGCGAGAACCACGGCATTGCTGTTAACGGCACATTCCCCATAGGGATGGCTTTCTTTGCAACTGGCATTAATGCAAGCGGTAATTTCTCTATCTCTTATATCTATGCCCAAGGAACTTAATGAGCGAGATTTACAAAGCACCAAATGCAAATGACCTTCCCCCTTCAGTGCCTACAAGTTTTGTTACAGATTCAGGAACTGCCGTTCCTGTAGCCAATGTCTTAAATATCCTCACTGGTTTATTGACAGATAATTCAGGATCTACGGTTTTATTTACTGGTTCTGGCAATACTGTTGAGCTTAATGTCACAGACGCGAATTTCAACACGATCATCGGGAAAAATGCAGGTAATGCCTCTTTAGCCCAAGAATTCAATACAGGTCTTGGCTATCAGGCTATGGACCTTTTGATCAGCGGGGGAACCAATACGGCGATCGGCGCAAACGCTCTCTCCTCGGCTACACAATGCTCAGGCAACACGGCGATCGGCAGCAATGCAATGGCGGCTTTCAATTATACCACTATTCCCGAACCTGATTATTGTACTGCTGTTGGTGCTAATTGTATGCAAAATGCAACGGCTGGTTTTCAATGTACCGCCGTGGGAGCATCAGCCCTTGCTTCTAACACAACTGGCCAATCCAATTGCGGCTTCGGGGTTAACGCTCTTGCTCTCAATCAAAACGGAGGGTCTAATTGCGCTTTCGGGACAGGTAGTTTACAGACTGGTACAGCCATCGCATTCTGCACAGCAATGGGCTTAAATTCACTAGCAAAATGTACAGGATCAACTAATTCAGTTTTAGGATATATCGCAGGCCAATCTATAACTAGTGGCTCTAATAATGTGTGCGTAGGTGACAATACAATCTCAGCAGCAGCTAGTAGCACTGGGAGTCAAAATACTGCTATTGGATCTCAAAGCCTTAAAAATCTAGGTAACGGTTCCAATAATTGTTGCTTAGGTTATCAATCTGGCGGTAATTATACCACAACAGAAACAAATAATATTTGTATTGGTTTTGGCGTTCTTGGCACAGCAGCAGAATCCAATGTCATTCGCCTAGGTAATGCATCTCATAATAAAGCTTTTATCACAGGCATAGACGGCGTTAACGTTGGCTCAGTTGCAACAGTTGTAACCGAAGCCTCTAACCAATTAGGTACCGCTGTTTTAACGGCTGGTACAGGAATAACGATCACCCCTACTGCCAATACAATCACAATAGCAGCTAGTGGAACTACTAATATCACATATACAGCCGTCACACATGCAGCAAGCCCTTACACCGTCCTTACAACGGATGACTTCCTAGGGTGCCAGACTAGTGGTGGCGTTATCACAGTCAAGCTTCCAAATGCCCCAGCTACTGGCAAAGTTTACACGATAAAAGATAGCAATGGCGCAGCAGCAACTAGCAATATTTCTGTTACGACAGTCGGCGGAACAGTAACGATAGATGGGCAAACAACTTACACAATAGCGACAAACTACGGATCAATTAATGTTCTGTTTGATGGCTCAAATTATGAGGTATACTAATGGCTTATGAAGGGGTATCAAGCACAACAAACACAATCCTGCAATCAGCTGGCCTTTCAAAATTACCTACATTTAGCACTGCCACTTATCCAGCAACTACCACCGCTAATCAAATCCTTTACAGCTCTTCGAACAATACCATCGCTGGGCTTGCGACAGCCAATAGCGGTGTGCTAGCTACGAATAGTTCAGGTGTGCCATCTATAGACACCACAAACTTTGCTGTTTTGTCTACAGGACTACAACTCAAAGGTAATAATGCTGCAACAACTCCTCCAGCAGGATTTATCGGGGAATCAATATCAGGTTCGGCAACATCCGTTAGTTTATCTAATGCAACTCCTACAAATATTACAAGTATATCATTAACGGCTGGCATTTGGGATGTATATGGATTTGCTTACATCGCTCCTACTGGCGTTAATACTCTACAAGCAGTTGCAATTAACACGAACTCCGCAACAATTTCAGGAAATCAGGGAATTGATTACTCAGAAGGAAATTTTTCACTGACTGGCTCAGGTTATTGTCAAACCGTTCCAAGAGTTAGAGCTACTTTAGGCAGCACAACCACTTATTATTTAGTGGGTCAATGTAACTTTTCGACGGGTACTTGTGCAGCGAATGGCAGAATCAGCGCAACGAGAGTAGGTTAGTAACACTGTAACGATAGATGGTCAGACAACGTATATAATGAATATTAACTATCAAGCGATACAAGTCATATTCGATGGTTCTAATTACGAGGTATTCTAATGGCTTACGATGGGCCTTTCCCTTTGGTTCCTAAAGCAGGCGGCACAGGTGTTGCAAATACTGGCTCGATAACGCTTGGTGGTTCACTTACGACATCAGGAGCTTTTGCATCCACGTTTACGATGACCAATACTACAAGTGTTACATTCCCCACAAGCGGCACACTTGCAACAACCTCGCAATTGATTACAAATACAAAGAGTACCTGGACACCAGCTTTGACATTTGGCGGAGGAAACACAGGGTTAACATATTCTTCTCAAGCTGGAGTGTATTGGCAAATAGGCTCAGTGGTATATTTTACGGGCTATGTCACCTTGTCAGCTAAAGGCAGTTCAACAGGTTCAGTAGCTATAACTTTGCCCTCGACGGCAGCTAATGATACATCAGGGGCATATGTTACTAATATACGTGTTAACGCGATGGCTTCATATCCTTCCGGCACTACCATGGTTTTGGGCGTAATAACTCCTAATACCAATTCTTTATCTATAGAAGCTCAAGGAGTTAATTTCGCTAGCGTATTAGATTCAAATTGTACAAACACCACCCAATTTGTATTTAGCGGTTTTTATTGGACAACATAAGGTGATTATATATGGGAAATTTATGGTATGACGATGGGACAAAAACGCAATTTTCAGCAACTCCTACGGTCACATCGATAACTTTCGGTTCAGGAACAGCATTAAGCACTTATCAGCAGGGAACCTTTACTCCTGCTTTGTCGATCGGCGGAAGCTCTACAGGAATAACATATTCCACGCAATCTGGAGAATATACGCAAATCGGTAATGTTGTCTATTTTGCTATTAAATTTGTATTATCCTCGACAAATTCATTAACTGGAGCGGTCCTAATCACTGGACTTCCTGTAGCCGCAGCATCTGCTTTTAATACTTCCTCTTCCGTTGCAGAGTTCGGAAATATTACATTAACGGCACTTTATAGTGGTCTTTACGTGCAGATACCAGCAGGCACATCAATGTCGTTAAACCAAGTCGGTTCGGGTCAAGCACAAACTTCTTTTTCTCAAGGAAGCGGTGCAGCATTAATAGCGAATAATGGAGTCCTGATTTTTAATGGCTTCTATTTCACATCTTAATCAATCCGCAAACACTTCAGGTTTTGTATTTTTTAATTTAAGTTATCAAGTTTAAACTAATCCTCATACCTCGGAGCTTCCCCTTTCTTTACTTCAACGACTTTGACTTTCCGCTTATATGACTTGTTAGGATCGGGTGGGGTATAATCATCAAACCTCACGTCAACTAATGCTTTGTCCCATGCAATTATTCCTACTCCATATTCAATAAATTGATATAATGCTTTAGCATAATCTTCTTTATTCTGATCCCTTTGATATTTCACTAAAAAATCAGCTTTCTGGTGGATTTTAGCCTTCTTTCTTTTTACTTGTCGCCACTTAACTTTCATCTCACATTTTCCATTAAAACTGTCTTTTTTGGAAAAGCAATATATTTTTGTTCACCTTCTATCAATTCATTACCTTCCAAAATCCATGAATTGGCTATGGTATTCGCTCTATAATATCTTTTGTTTTTCTGATTATACCAAACATCCCCAAGCCATACATATTTAGGAGGGTCACCATTTGATATCCAATGATACCCCCTACCTGTCATTAAAAAACTCCACCATCTCAACATAAGCAGCTTTTTTCCCATATAGATAAAACAATTCCTTCTCATCTTTTCCATCCATAGGCTTAAGTATCAAGATATCTATAGCCTCGGTAAGCGCATCAACTTGTTGCTCAAGATTTGATTTGAAAGGTATCTTATTATCCCATTCACGGAAACAATGTGCATCCGCAAAAGATAACAACGCAGCGCCTGTTAAAATATATTTATTCATTTTTTTCTCCTTCATCAGTTATTTCAGGGTCATTTATTACGTAATAATTATTTAACTCTTGCATGATAGCTAGCTGAATGGCTTCATACGTAGCATTTCTATCCTCAATTGAAGCAAAAATAAAATTAAAATAATAAATAGAATCGATCTCAAAGGTTATACCTAAATCAAGCCGTTTATAGAAACGGCTGATCCGATCTAAATTTATGCTTGAGTCCTTAATATTTATCCACATAGTTACTCTTCATCTATGAATTCAACATCATTATTTTTCATCATAGCTTCTCGTAAAGCGCTAAAAGTGAAATGAGCTTGGACAGAGTTATCACATAGTATTTCACTCATCCTAGCATTTTTGTAAAATATTCTCACCTTCCTGCCATCTTCCATCAGTTCAACAATCTCACCAACTCTGATCATCGTTCCAAATTTAGTCAAAGAGGCTATTATTTCTTTATCTTTCTTCCACATTCTTTTTCTCCATCATTGAGGGTATTTCGGGTCTATCTCTACAATAAACACATTCATTATCGCCACAGTTCAGCGAAAGCCATTTATCACAAATGGGGCAATAATATGCATCATGTCTCTCACAATATTTATGTTTATGCGGGCAAGTCTTCATCCTATGTATATCAAGTCATCTTTTTTTAAATGTTTTGCGAATTAAATCTTAACCACATGCTGAATCCTCCACTATACGCCAAACCTCTGAGGATGGCTTTCTTCTCATTTCTAATAAATCAATCGTATAATCTTGATCCAAGACACCTTCAACGATCAAGTCGTCAATGAAGCCCCTGTAATCAATATTCCCTTTTTGCAGGCTCTTTGACAACTTTATACCGCCCCCCTTCACGTTTAAGCCTCCACTCAATTCTATTAACTGCGCCTTTATTTCGTCGAGGTAGCGACCTGATATTTGATTCGTTTCCTTCACTCGTAGGTAGGTCTCCACTAACTTTGTCCATTCTTCATCGTTCCTTATTTGTGTATTGTCTTGCTGTTCTTTTTTTCTAGCTTTCTCATGATCTCTATCAATTAAAGGTGGCGGATCAAACTCTTGCAATCTCTTCCAAAACTCATATTCCTTGCTGATCATATTCATGATATAGGGGCGATCTTTTGGCACAGTGATTGTGTAAATGTCTTCTGTCAACGATACGAAGGAAAGATATATAGCATACGATGCGCCAGAAACCGAAATCAAATGTTGGATCTGGGGAAAATACTTAGCAGGAACGCTACCTCTTTTTGCAAGTTCGTGATCTTCACTACCGGGACACTTTATTTCAAGAACAAATCGTTCCCCGTCTGCGTCCACGCCTATGCCATCAAAGCTTCCTCCCATCCATTCATAGGGGTCATTAGCCGCCATTACATCCGGCTCGATATAATAATGCGCCTTAGTAAACCACTCCCTAGCCTGTGGCTCTAACATCAACCCCCTCTTCATCCAAGGAGTAGCTTCCTCTTCCGGTACAATCCCCATCTTTTCTTGATAAAGCTCGAAAGGAGTTTTAAAGGGGGACACTTCCATGATCACGCTAGCATCAGTCCCGGTAATCTTATTGCGCCGCCATTCAAGCCATTCTTGCGATCCTTGAATTTTCCAAGATTCAACACTCATTGTTTACCTCTTTATTTTTCTTATCGATTTGATAAAGGGCTGCTGCCTTCACCTTTACAAAATGCTTAAGCGGCAGCTCTGATAGATCGTTTATAGCATATGCAGTTATGATTTTAGGAACATATATCTTTGCATATTCAGGAACCATACCAAACATTTCTTTAAGTTCTGTAGCTTGTTCTTCACTAATAAGGATCTCAGGTTCAGGCGCAACGGTTATCTCTTTTTTGTCTAAATCAATCTCGCCTTGCACATAGCAACCTTTTATCACATCTGCAAATAATTGCCTACCTAACCTTCCTAAAGCCTTTGTATAAAGCATATCCTCAGGATAGTTTTTCCAATTTTCTTTGGATAACAGGCCTGCGATTCTAGCTTGTTCAATTGTAAAGCAAGCACTCATTCGGTCGCCATTATCCGCCCTCACACCAATAAGGGTGCATTTCGTAGGGTCGCATTCCGATTCATCCTTTTTAATGCTATGACCTGCATTGCGAATTAAAGCGCTCATCGTCACAGCCGCCATCTCTACAATGCCGGGCTTAGGAGAATATAAACCACCCGACAAAGCATCCATCAAATCCATCTTCAATGCCTTAGCCTTGCAAAGTATCGCAAATATCCCTACTTCACCAAGCCGAGAAAGATGTTGCAGTTTCATAAGCTCTTTTACAACATTAGGTATTTCTTTAATTTCCATTAACTCTTGATTCATTTTGTTCCATCCTTTATAGTGACGGTGGATGATAAATCCACACTTTTTGATCTTGTTTAGGGAGCTGCCAGGCTCCCTTTTTTAATAGTAGCTGCAAGATGCTTCTTGTTGCCAAAGCAAGTTTTCTTGCTTATCTCTCCATACCTCTTCAGCAAAATCCTCATCCCTTTTAATCCTTGCATGAAAAGCTTTTTTTTGTGCCTCTTCATCCATCATCTTTTGATAAGTCTTGTTCAAACTAAAAGCCTTTTCAGCATCTAAATATTCTCTATATGATTCACAGATATCACCTTCACACCACATGATGCATTTTCTCCTTGCTATCATCATCGCCACATGCTATGATTTGTACATAACATAACAAATATACAATATTTAATCAAGAGGTTTTATGAGGTTAGATGATTTTATTAACTCCAAATGCATCCACAAAACAAAATTTGCGGAAAAGTTAGGGGTAACAAGATTTACATTTAAGAAAATGATGGATGGAGATTTCGCTAGTATCTATCTTAGGACTATTCTTGCTGTCGAGAAAGAGACTGAGGGTCTTGTATCGGTTGCGGAAATGATCGATATAGGGAGAAAGAACATCCGGGATCAAATTGAGGCAAAAACCTGAAAGATGTGTTTTAAAAAAATGGGGTATTTCTACCCCATCCTTCCTTCAAACAATAAAAAAGGAGAGAATAAAAGATGAAGTCTCAAAATAACATGAGGGAGAATAATGGAGCAAGAGGATAAATTAAATACTGGGACGATAAGGCTTAATGAGCATCAAGAAGATAAGCTCACAGAAATAAGCACAATTGTAAATGAATTTTTGATTGGTTTGATAGATGATCAAATGAGTGAGTTTGTAAATGTGCATAACTATCAGCTTTATCAAATTGTGCTGATATCAATTATGTCAAACTTTGTCTTTAAAGTATGTCAAGGGAAGCATGAAAAGATTGATTCTTTAATCCATATTTTCGCGGATTCAATCAAAAATGGAACAGAAATGATAAGGAGAGGAATAGAGAATGAACCAAAAAAATGAAGAATTTGTGAAAGAAGTGACCATGAAGACAATCTCATTCATGAAGTCATATGTAATGATTCACGCAGAAAAGAATGGATTTAAAGATGATTTTGAAACTATATGCAAATTGCATATGACAATTGGGGCTAATTTCCTAGCTAATGGATACATGAATATCTACAGCGCGATGAAAAATGATTCTCAAAAAGCAGAGTTAGATGAAGTATTTGATATAATTTACACAGATCTTAGAAAGGCACTAGGGGAATATAAGAATGATATGTCATCAAGCTAATCATACATGAAAAAGGGGGGTTGATAAGACCCCCACACGAAGAACATCAACTATGAATCAATGTGCCTTAAACATAACACATTGGGAGAAATAAAGCAATGAAAATAAGTAAACGTTACGCCTTCAAACATTACACAAAGAGATGTCCAGATGGCCCTCTTTGCGGGCATTGTCTAAGAAGGAAATGGTTAGCTAAAAAGATGGGGATGTATCATGAATATTAGTGAATTAGTAATTTCAGGATTATTACTTTGTTCAATTGCTACTCAGCTATCAAATGCATATTTTTTGGCAAAACTTGGAAAGGCTCACGGTGATTTGCTTTATTGGCTAATCGAAAAAAATCAGAAGGAATGAAATGAATGGCTTGGATTTATTTAGATATTCGTGATATAATGATTCTATGAATCCATGCAAAAAATATAATGCCAGCGAGAAAGGCAAAAAAACTCGTAAAAACTATAATCAATCAGAAAAATACAAAGAGATTTCTGATGAATATAACCACTCTGAACAAGGGAAAACTGTTAGAAAAAAATATAGAGATCTTTGGTACAAGACTGAAAAAGGTAGAAAATATGCGATGTGGCAAGCCGCAAAGTTGAGATCTAAAAAGAAAGGTTTAGAATTTTCGATTACTTTTGATGATATTGTATTGCCTGAAACCTGTCCTTTGTTGGGGCTTAAAGTTGTAATTGAAGAATTCGGCAGTAGACATGATTCACCATCAATTGACCGAAAAGATCCTAAAAAAGGGTATACAAAAGAAAATATTTGGATTATCTCAACCAGAGCAAACATTTTAAAAAACAATGCATCATTAGAAGAACTTGAATTATTGGTTAAAAACTTAAAACTATGTGGATTTACCTAACATGCTCAACGGACTCGACCTTTTCAGCGGAATCGGGGGACTCAGTGTTGCCCTCCAAGAGTGGGTCAGACCCTTGGCCTATTGTGAAATCGACCCATATTGTCAAGGAGTGTTGCTCTCACGAATGGCTTCAAATGATTTAGATGAAGCTCCAATTTGGCCAGATATTAAATGTCTTGACAAGGCGTGTATAGATGATATAATTGCTCTCAAAAAGGAGAGTGATTCAATGGCAGGTAAGCTTAAAAAATTGACCGAAAAGCAAGTTGCGGAAGCTGTTAAAAGTTATGAAGAAGGAATGTCACTTGGAGATTTAGCCCATATTTACCATATTACAAGACAAGCAATGTGGGATTTAATGAAGAGACGAACAACCTTAAGACCTAATAAAAGATATGGAAAAGACAATCATTTTTATAGAGGAGGGGCGAGAGCCGATGCAAGATCAAATGACATTCTCGATAATGCCCTTCGTTATGGAAAATTGCATAATCCTGAAACATGTGGAACCTGTGGAAGCACAGATAGATTCAGAGATGGACGCACAGCAATACAAGGACATCACGACGACTACAACAAACCCCTTGAAGTCCGCTGGCTCTGTCAACCATGCCACCATGATTGGCACAAACACAACAAACCAATCCCTTACAATGGAGAGCCGGAACCCACCGAAGATATCGATATTATCTTCGGCGGGTTCCCGTGACCATGTCAGGATATTAGCATTGCAGGAAATGGAAAAGGCTTGGCAGGAGAGCGAAGCGGGTTGTTTTATGAGATCATTAGGTTGTGCCGCCACATTAAGCCAAGATTCATCTTTTTGGAAAATGTACCTGCCATTACTTGCCGAGGTGGAACAGAGGTGGTCAGAGAAATTACCGCGCTGGGGTATGATTGTAGATGGTGCATTATATCCGCTGCAAGCATTGGAGCAAGGCACAAAAGAGATAGATGGTTCTTATTGGCTAACGCCAACGACAATGGATTATCTATCTGTGAGAGAAGGGGAAGCATTAGAGAATGCGCTATACAGAGGAAAAGATCGCAAGAGCAAGAGAAAAGTGTCTGGGAGATTGAACGAGCAAGTGGCTTATCCGCAAATGTGGCCAACACCCGATGCCAGTGCGAGAGGTGCAAGCAAGAGCCGAGGGAATCATCATTACACTTTGCAAGATGCGGTAGGTTCTGGGAAATTGAACCCGAAGTGGGTAGAATGGTTGATGGGGTACCCCAAAGGGTGGACAGAATTAAAGCCCTTGGAAACTCAGTCGTGCCCCAGCAAGCTAGAAAAGCTTTTAAAATTTTGATGGGATTAAATTAGATTGGAGAAAATTCAGATTGAGAGTATAACGTATTTTGAGGTCCATCAGGAAGAGCCTATTTTGCTAAGCTCTTCCTAGATGAGTAATAAAATACGCTTAGTACCTGTATATTACTCATCTGCCTTATTAAACGCAAGAAAAAATAAGGTAATCGATGAAATGTCAAGTTCAATTTTAACAGTTGACCAATTCGTAGCTCTAATCAATTATATGCCACCCTCAGTCAAAGAAGTGTTTGACTACCTACAAACTTTTTCAAATCATAAAGCGCGAGTTTTTCCAGGTTTAGAAAGAATTGCCGAAAAAACTGGCTATTGCCAAAGGCAAATTAAGCGAGCAACGAAATGGCTCGCTGATCATGGTGTTATGGCTAAACTTCGTAGGGCATACCGATCGAATGAATATATCATTCATGAGGAGTTTATGCATATCAATGTAAAAGACCCTGATTGCACAAATTTAAAAAACAAATATACATCAAAAAAACCACCCACTTCCCTGGGCGATGTCCCCATAAATGTCCCCATAGAAGAATGTATTAGATCTAAAGAGTATATTCATGTGAATACATGCGCTAGCGCGCAGGTGCTTCAAGAAAAAAGAATACGAAAAAAAAAGGAAAACATAATCATTCCAGAATTTTTGAAGCTAGAATGTCTTAAAGAATGGCAAAGAAGGCGGTTGGCTTACAATTTTTCAGAATATCTGTTGAATAAAGCGATCGAAAATGCAAAATGGTATGAAAAAACCGTTGAACACATCGATAATGCCTTTGGTTATCTATGGAAAGCGGCTACGGGCTTTGCAAAAGGATCTTGGAAAGATACACCACCAGAAAAGGGTAAGAAAAAGAGGTGAACCTTCACAATATACGAAAATTTAATAGATGCCGCGTTTCTTATCCTTGGCAAGTTTGGCAAATTCCTGAATGTGCGGAAAAATCGGCTATGCTTTATCATAGAATTGTTTGTGCTATCATATTGGCTTTACATCGACATGCAACGAGAGCTTTACTCCCAAGCTGCTTTTTGTATACTATCGGGGTGCATTGCGGCATATGGCTTTTACCACTGGGGAAAAAATGATAAGTGATGAAATAGAGCCTATGCCATTATGTCAAGTCGATCAATGGCATCTAGACAAATACGCGAAAGATCTTGCTATAAGTGAAATGAGTAGCGGAATAGATCTTGAATTATGGGGCGAAAAAACAAATGTGACTACAACACCTATAAGACTTCTCAAGTTTGTCTCTAAAGAGGAGTTTATGAAAGAGGAATTTCAATCACCCGATATTTTGACTTATAAATTAGAAGAAGAGGATAAAATTAATGCTGAAAACACTTAACAAACGACTGATCGCAAAGCCTGTTGAACCCGAAAAGAAAGAAGGGGTTTTAATCATCCCTACCGATGAGAGAGCGAATAAGCTTTATGAAGTGATAGCCATCGACCCTGACAATGAAGCCGGGATCAAAAAAGGTGACAAGGTGATAGTGGACCGCTATGATGCCAGGGAGCATATCATCGAAGATGAGACTCATTATTTCATTAACATCGCAAATGTGCTGGCGGTATGGGAATAGACGAGATAGACCACCTGAAACTTGAGATACCCTTACATGTGGTTTCTGAAGCCAACAAGCGCGAGCACTGGACAAAGGTCTCTAAACGTAAAAGCAAGCAACACATGCTCGTTAAGTTATGGCTTAATACCCACTCCCTTCACTTTGATAAGTCTCTTGCCCCCTTCCGCATCTTCATCCACCGCATAGCACCCAGGAAGCTCGACGACGACAATCTAGCCGCAGCTCTCAAAACCGTAAGGGATGCTGTTTGCGACTGGCTAGTTCCAGGGCTTGCACCCGGCCGGGCTGATGGACATGAAAACATTCGATGGATAAAGATTGGGCAAAAGAGCGGGGGCAAAAAGCATTATGCGGTAGAGGTTGAGATTTGCGCTAAAACATATGAGAAACCCGCTAGGTTCGCGAGTTTAGATGAGGTGTATATGTACCTAGCTATGCACCCCGAAATGTGGCTGGAGGGCTTCTAATGCAGTTCTCTATATTGATTCATCTTTCTCTCCTTTACATGAACATCCTGATTTAGCATTGTTGCAATCTAAACAAACATAGCCTAGCAATTCTTGGTGTACTTCAAATGCAAACTGCTTGCATATATTCTCAAAACGGCTATTGTAGTAAAGCTCATATTTGCTGTTTTTTTGCACTGTCATTTTATTGCAATTGTGTATAATATGATTTTTAAATCTTTCATAGACACGGTTTATGACCGCATGCTTAACTTTTTCATCCATTCTTACAAATATTCCTTTCAATAATAGCTAATCTCTCTTCCAAGTCCATCATACGCCGATTGAGCGCATTGTTTTCAGCAAAGAGTCGCTTGCGGACTTTTTCATTAGACTTAGAAAGCTTCTCGCAATGCTCTCGCATTTGTTCAATTTCTACCTCTTCCTTAGTCTTGAATAGGTCAAATTGTATAGGTATCTGTGTCATTGATGGCTCCAATGGTCATCATCTTCCTGATTGATTATCCACATGATAAACTTGAATGTGATCGCAATGATGAACAAAGATACCAATAGACCAATGACAAAAATAAATAATTCGTACATAAATCACCTATTTAAAAAAATTAGAGTAATTATTGAAGTGGCTACAGCCACTAAAAAACAATATAAATTTCTCAACCAAATTCGGAGATACTCCACTTCTTTTTCTAATGTTTCAATCTGTAAATCTATTCGCTGCGTACTCCTTTCTAATTCAAAAATATCTCTCTCAACTTTATAGATCTTTTTAGCTATATTCTGGTATATGTATACCAGCTCTTCTATTGATGGGTGATTATTCATTTGTTATACCTAAAAATTCTTTCAGTGCCATCTCAACAATCCTGCTCATTGGCATGTCTTTTTCTACCGATTCCCTTCTAAGCTTCTTATGTAAGCCGTAAGGCAGCCAAAAGGCCGCCTTGATCTTTTCGTTGTCATTTCGTTTCATTTAATCCTTTAAATTTTCTTCCAAATGCCCTATAAAACATCTCTAAAATTTCTCGTTCGGTATTAAATAGCAGCATATCCGGACAAAAGTCTTTTTGTGCTTTAGCTAGGGAAAGAAAATCTTCATCACTAAGATTTTCCACCCCTTTTCTACCCAATGCTTGATATGCCTCATTAGTCCATTCCATTGATTATTCCTTAAAGCTTATTTGTATCCCTGTCTAAAAGCATTTCAGCTTTAGCCCGGTTAACTATATGCTGTTCCGCATTTGGCGACAAGCCGTTTGCAATTGCACATTCGTCCGCATACCATGAGCGATATGCCCCACCGCTTACAAATGAGCCGACTGAGCAACTGCTAAGGTAGGCCATTGCTGTTAATGCTAAAACTATGTTAATTATCGTCTTCATCTTCTAACTCCTTTTCCAAATTTATCTCTAAATAATTGGCCACAAGCTCAATGTCTTCCATGCTGTGACCGCTGTCTAATAAATACTTAACTTGTTGATCCACGGTGTTACCGCCCCATATGTCTTGGGTTAAAATGAACTTGATCTTATGGAGCGGGCTTATGAAATAGTCGGGATGTTCCCATCCCCAAAATGGTGTGTTATGCATTAGTTAATCGCCCTCCCCCATACAATATCATAAGATGTTAAAGCGATTTCATTTTCTTTATCCCAATACCAGTTAATTTCGAAATGTTCATGATTAAATTTGCATCCTGCATCCAACACTAAAAATTTATCCCAATCGCAAGCTTCGGATTCATCTTCGCAATCAGCATTTATAATTTTCCAAATAACTTGGTATTCGTTATCAAATTTATCTCTTGCGCCTGAAGTGTAAGTATTAGGATATCTGATATCTGTATTTATATAAGGTTGTTTACTTAATTTTAATTCTGTCTTATTCATCTTATTCCTCCATTTCCAATATGCTGGGGTTAATCAAATCCAATGCAAATTGCAAAACCTCTAAAGAATCTTCACTAAAATGTTCTTCAAAATATTCCTTAGAAACAATTGTTTTATTGGGACGTATTTTCGACCCACCGATTTTTACGCCTTGCAAAAACACATCTCCCTCAATAGTTTCATAGGCATCAACGCCCTTGCCATTCCAGTAGCAATTTCCAATCGATCTTATGAATTTCATATTATTCTCCTTTTTTTTTTTTGTTGTTTATTCTGTGCAATCACCGTAGCAGTATGTTTCGCACAAATTGCAATATCCATTTACTTTGATATACGGCCCTCTTCCTTCCTTCTTTTGCGGAGTAGATTTCATCTTTTCAACAATCAAGTTGTATTTATCTTCCGGCACTGACCAGTGAACCCCATTCCATTTTCCACCATGTTGTTTAATAAAATCTTTTATTGGATATGTTTCACCCAAAACCATTTTGTATTTTTGATCATTCATCTTTTCTCTCACTTTTTGTTTGTTTCACATTCCACTATTCAATCCGCTGGGCTTAACCAGTCACCGGAGAACTGTTTCTTGCTTATGTCCCCATTATGACATGTCACCTAATTTAACGCAACACCTTTTTCTACTTCCTTTAACAAAATAAAATGTATACATTAAAGCTATGCACAAAAAGATCATGGAACAATGTTCCAAAAAACTAGATAAAGATGCCTCTCATTACGCTCACGAAGCTAAAAGAGCTAAAACAGCCACTAAAAAGGCTAAAGAGCATAGAGAACAAAAAGAGGCCAAAAGTGCATCTAAAGATCTTAAACACAGAGCAAAAAAGGCGCACGAATAATGCCTGCAGGTAGACCAAGATATGTAGCTCCATCCCCCAAAGAATGCATTGAATGGGGTGAAGAAATGGTGGCTTTCTTAGTTTCCCCCTCAGTTGTAGTTATTTCGGATTGGTGGTGTTTAGAAAAAGGTTTGTTGAAATCTGAATGGAAAAACCTTATACAAATGCCAGAATTCTTGCCTTATTATGAAAAAGCCCAATCAATTATGCGTCAAAAATGCGTTAATGGAACTATTGAAAAAAGCTTTGGACAACGCTATTTACGCCTTTATGATCGTGACTTAAGAGATGATGAAGATGACACAAAACGCTTTGAATCATCCTTAAGAAAAGAAGAGGCTGAAGTCTTTAAACAAGTCGACGTTGATAGGCTCGACAACTTCAACAAAAAGATAGACGAATTGGGAGACCATTATCTCAAGGGACCAGCTTCTTAGCCGTAATCAAATAGACTTTATTATACAATCAATAGCCAAGTGGAACTTAGCTCATGGCCCTGTCCGTAGCGGCAAGACTGTAGGTGCTACGATTGCTTTCCTACGAGATGTCGAAAAGTGCCCCGATAGTGATATCTACATCGTAGGGCATACCTTTGATACTGCCTATCGCAATGTTGTTAAACAGATTTTAGAAGCTCCTGAATACATGATGTATCGCCCCTTCTGCTCGTGGAGTGGGAAGAAGTTCTATTTCAAAGATAAAGTTATTACAATACTAGGTGCTAAAGATGAAGGAGCAATAGGTAATTTCCAAGGGCTAACGATGTCCCTCGTGCTCTGTGATGAGATTACACTATATCCAGAGTCTATAATCGATATGATCGATACAAGGCTATCTAGGCCATATAGCAAAGGCTATGCGACCATGAACCCGTCTCATCCTACCCATAAGGTAAAGAAGTGGATAGATGAGTCTAGAAAGGGCAATAAACAATACTTTGAGATGCAGTTCCTCATCAAAGATAATCCTTTCCTAGATGAGGACTATAAGTCACGCATCAAAGAAAGCTTATCCGGGCTATTCTACAAGCGCAATTACTTAGGCGAATGGTGCATCGCTGAAGGCTCTGTGTTTGACTTTTTCGACCCAGATTACTATGTGGTAGAACGGCCACCAACAGCTGCAGAGTATTGGATAGTAGGCATGGATGTTGGCTTAAGCAATGCCTTTGCAGCAGTCCTAATTGGCGTTAACACTGGTCAACACACACAAATGGGCAAGCAAATGTGGGTTGAACATGAATACTATTGGGACTACAAAGAGAAGGGCAGGCAAAAGACAATAGGTGAGTTTGCAAATGACATGCAAGAATGGCTTGAGCCTTACGCCCTGCGTGGTATCTACATAGACCCATCAGCTCTTGCGATGAAGCTTGAGCTTAGAAAACGTGGTATGCACTGTATAGATGGCCAAAACGAAGTGCTAGATGGTATCTATACGCTTAGTAACGAGATGCAGCGTGGAACCCTCTTATTCTGCCGCCATTGCAAGGAAACGATCAAACAAGTGCAGATGTACTCATGGGACCCGTCATCAGCTAAAAAGGGCATTGATGCCCCTCTAAAGATAAATGATCATGCGGTTGATGCCCTTCGCTACGCAATCCATACGCATAAGGTGAGTGTCTATAATCCATATGCTCATAATCCACGTGAGTATTTAAAGAGCCGCTTTGGTAGATAGCTATTTGCGATAGGCTTTTGGGTCATCCCAATAATGCTTGCCATCATCAGGCGCACTATATCGTTCAACCCGTCTGGTATATGTCTTGCCATTGCAATTGCGTTTCCACCACTTCATATTGCCCGGGTTGTCTCCACAACATGTTGTGGAGACATAAGGATGTTTCGTTCTTGATCTGCTCATATCATTCCTTTGGCAACACGCCTAGTTGTTTTAACATCAGTACTTGCATCAATTGATTGTTGACATTAGCATCATCATCTTGGCTACCACCAGTGATAATAAACTGCGGCACTGCAATCTTAGATAGCTCTCTTGCTACTCCAATCATCCGATCTCTTTCGATCTCTGCTAGTATGCGCTCTTTCTCTGATAAGGCCCCGGCCAGCTCAATGCTCTTCTTTTGGGCTTCAGCTCTGATGATCTGCGATTCACCCTCTTGTATCGAGCGCTCTTTTTCAAGCTTAGCTACTTCTAACTGCTGCATTGCAAGCGTTTCATTCTCACGCTTTGTAAGCTCTGCAACGACAAGTTTGCGTTGTGCGTTCGTCTCTTCAACCTCTTTTTCTTTCTGTGCATTGATAACGGCTCTAGCTTTCTCTTTCAATGCTATCGCCTCGATCTCTGCTTTCTCCCTACGCCCCTTCTCTTCAACCATAAGCCTTTCCTGTACCTCTTTCTCACGTTGCGCCTTGCTGCCTTCAGCGGCTAAGAAGGACTCTTTCTTTTGTGCAAATTGGCGTTGCGTCTGATCATCATAAATAACATCGGTTATGGAAAACTGTGTGATAAGCAATCCAAAATCTGTCAAAGGCGATGGCCGGGCTATCTTCTGTTCTCCTGTATCATTGAAAACTACTTCAGTTGCATAAACTGTGATAGCTTTACCCTTATCGTCAAACTGATCTTGTAACACTCGCGAAACACGCTTCATTTCAAACAAGCCCTTTTGCAACTGATCTTGGACAAGGCTAGTAAATTCTCCTCGGCGTGCCGATTGGTGCTCAGATGCGCTCATGACAGGCCCTGAGGACTTCATAGCATCGCTTATATGTGCCCAAACGGCTTCTTCAACGGCTGCCTCATTGCCACCAAAAAGCTGGTGAAAGCGTCTCTTGCCATCGACTGTTAGTGGAGATGAAAAACGCACCATTGCGTTCATTGTAGCGCTGCCACCGTCATTGAAGACGACTTTAAAGGCATGCTGTCCATCATACTCAACCTGCCAGTTTCTTGGGTAATGCCATTGGCTATTGCCTACCTTCGCATACCAACCAGCTTTATCGATAACGCTCACGTTTCCCCAAGGGTATTGGATAACCAGCCATTCGCTATCGTTATTATTCCCTACAAAAAACATGAAAGTTAAGATAGCCATAAGAGCTAGCATAAACTTCCAAATATGTTTACCAAAAAACTTCAATTCTTTATTCATCATCTTTCTCCTTAGTTTTCGTTCCTTCTAATCTACCTAAATAATAGGAGTGCCAGATCAGCACCAATCCTAATAAACCTGCGATAAAGAAAATCATTTCCAGTCATCCTCCCAAATATATTTTATTGTCTTACAGGCAAGAATTATTCCAGTAATAATTAAAAATAGTATTACACATACAAAAAGTGTCATACAAAGTGTATGTACAATAAAACTACTCATTTCTTGCTTTCCTTCAGCAAAGGATTAATGTACGTCTGCAATACCTTTAATGGCATGTTCTCTATCTTTACGCCCTTAGCAATTATATGCGAGTAACATGAGCTAAGATAGGCAAAGTCCCTACGCAATGTACCCAATGACATGCTGATTTTATTGCTTACAGATCCTCTATGTATTTCCGTGTTATATAGCCCTTTGGCAGCGTTTAGCCAATCATCATAAGTATATTCATGCACATAGCGCTTGTCTTGTGGCAATTGTTCTTGTGTGCGTTCTTGAGCCAAGGATATTTGTTTCAATGTTCGCGAGGCTTTATCTAATGACTCACCGTTTTTTATTTCTACCATTTCTCGCAATGTGATCCTTTCATTGATAGGGATATCATAGGCATTCTTCAGCTCATCCAATCTATTTCTATGCCAGAGATAGATTTTCGCCTCCTCTTCCTCACTAAAATATCTAACAACATCTTGTCCTTTCAACTTAAAATTAACCGCAAACATTCCATCACTTTTTTGAATTATAGCCATAATATTCCCTTTTTAGTTCATTGTACCATATTAAGAAGGAAGCTTCATCAAAAGAAATTGGTTTATAGTGCCTCACTCCATGACTATCAAGATATTCTATCATGGAG
>Ga0265338_10001213_pt1 | contig 42617 bp, 35 predicted proteins | sample 42126metaG_FD_193579 | JGI IMG/M metagenome (GOLD analysis project Ga0265338, IMG submission 193579) | Rhizosphere microbial communities from Carex aquatilis grown in University of Washington, Seatle, WA, United States - 4-21-26 metaG | ecosystem: Host-associated > Plants > Roots > Rhizosphere... | reverse complement strand
ATTTCGCAACTGCGCTCGGCTGGGATCCATCAGGCTGACATATCTCTCGAGAAGACTCACAATTTGGGCGGCGAAAAGGGACAACTGGAAATTCACGCGGATTGTTTCAACTGCACCAATACTGAGCGGTTCGGTTTGCCGGACACTGGTTACCAATCACCCACGTTTGGAGTCATTTCATCCACCGCCGGCGGCGCCTTGCCTCGCAATATGCAACTTGGTATCCGCTATCAATTCTGAGACGGCCGAGTGAGACTGACAGTTCGGGCAGGGTTCATGTCATGTGAACCTGCCTGCACCCCAGCATGGTGCCGCGCTGCGGATTCGAGCCTGCGCCGCCCGCAAGCCTTCGCGGTTTATTTCTCAACTGATAACTCTGATCGTTTTCTGAGGGCTCTATGTCTGCTGTTTCATCTCTTTCACGTTGCAAGGCAACTTTGATTCTTGCGTTTGTGCTGACATCAACCAGCAGCCTTCTTTCCCAGCAGTCCGATAGTCACCAGCAATTCGGTGGCCCGCAGCGAGATTGGATGCGGCGCGTTCGCATTGCAGCTTGGGGGCTCGGCCCGGACAATGCGAAGCAGATTGTTCAGCAGGCCCAGGCGAGCGGTGTCTACGGAATTGAAGTGGACAACGATATCCCCGGAAGATATGAAAGCCTGCTGGACCCTTCAGAGAAGCTTGCGGCCATTCACAGCACGGCCGTTGAGTCGCACCGTGCCGGCAACAAGGCGTTCGTCTATATCGCCGGCCTTGAGTGCATCTCAAAGAATTCAGATGGGCCGCATACGCTGGCCAAAGATCATCCTGACTGGCTTCAAAGAAAGATCACCGGGGAGCCCGCGATCTTCAATTCTGGTGCGGCATTCTGGATTGCGAAGGGAGAAGAAGACGTCTGGGTTTCGCCCTATGCCGCCGATTGGCGCAAGATGTACATGCTGCGCGTCCGGCAGATTGCGTCAACCGGAATCGACGGCATCTATGTCGACATTCCCTACTGGATGACCCACTTCACGGGCTGGGAAGACAGTTGGGCGAGTTTCGATGACTCGACGGTGGAAGCATTTCGGAAAGAGACGGGCCTCGATGCACGCAAAGACATCAAGCTTGGCAATCCTGAAGATCCGGGATTCAGAAAGTGGGTCGAATTTCGCATCAAGACCATCGACGATTTCATGAGGGATATTCGGAGAAATGCGACCGAGGTAAACCCGAATATATCGATTATCCCGGAGATTTATCCAGGCATTGAAGATGCTGCCCCGCGAGTGGGAGCCGATGTATATCAGCTGTATCCGCTGGTGGATGCAATCGCTCACGAGTACGAGTTCGGCGATGGGGACGATCATACGGCCGCGTCGCGGTCCCCATTCGACTGGTTCATGTATCAGATCGGGATGCGCAGTTTTCGCGCCTTCGCCGGGGACAAACCAACCTGGATACTCAACTACTCATGGGATGGTGCCCAGCATGTGCAGCCTCGCGACGCGATGCTGAACCTCGCCATGTCAGAGCTCATGGCAGGCGCAAATGTCTGGGATGCACAGGGACATGTGATGTCCGGCTCAAATGACCTGCCGACGCGAACGGAGATCTATAGCTGGATTGGGAAGCACGAAGATATTTTTGGCGCTATCCGAAAACCCGTTGGGGAAACAGGCGTCTATTTCTCTGATGCGACACGGAACCTTTACCCCAATGAATTTGTGAACTCATACCGGGGAGTTTTGCTTTTGCTGCTGCAAAACCACATACAGTTCCAGATAGTAACTCCCCGCACGCTGGGGCAGTTCCGTGGAAAAGTGCTGGTGCTGCCCAACGTAAGGTCGGTGAGTCAGGAAGAGGTTGCCGGCTTCGACCGCTATGCTTCGCAAGGCGGAAAGGTCATCTTGACGGGAGCAGCCGATAAGCAACTTGACTCGCTCCACGAGGCCACACGTTTGCCCGATAGCCCGGAGGTGAAGTATCTCAGCAGTGCCGACAAGGATTTCTTCGCGTCGGACCCGGAGAGCGAACTCGGTTTGCTCAAGGCAATTAGTACAAGCACGGGCGTTGAGGTCAGGGCGTCAAAGAACGTGGTTGTGCATGAAGCGCGAATTGGCGATCGAGTTTACCTGTTCTTCGCAAACTTCGACGGACTGCAGGCAGGATTGAAGGCTACGCCCGCCGTGCAGCAGAATATCGAGGTGCGCGTGCCAATGCGCTTCGGCGACAAGTTGCACTGGCTCCCATTCATGGGCAGCGAAAGCTTGGTGAACGGCCAATCTTCAACGGAGGGTCTACGGTTCAGCATTCCGACTTTGGATCGCGGGGCGGTTGCCTGGTTCACGTCTACATCAAAATAGGGCGTGCACCGGCCATGCGAACGTCGTCAATCTACTGGTGCGAATCTGTTCTTTTTAGTTGGCCTGGCGAAGAAATGCGTCCATAAATTCCGATTCGCGGAAGGACTCCGTGCCGCCCTGTCGAAGAGTAGACAATGCACCCGTGCGATTTCCAAAAGCAGCGCACGCCTCCAGCGTTTCTCCGCGAAGATATGCCGCAATAAATCCGGCATCGAAGCTATCGCCGGCGCCGATGGTGTCAACCGGGGTAACAAGCTGCGCGGGAACAAACCATCGGTGGCCGCCCTTCTCCACCAGTGAACCGCGCTTGCCGCACTTGATCGCGACCAGCGGAGTGCGCTTTGCAAGTACTTCAATAGCGCTCTCGGCATCGGATTTGCCGGTGATGCGGCAGGCTTCGTCCTCATTGGGCAAAAAGATATCGACGATGCCAAGGAGTTCATCGAGCGGGGCGTCCCATTTATCTTCAGGATCGTCATTGGTGTCGAGCGATAAGGACAGACCCTCCGACTTGAGTTGGCGCAAGATGCAGGGCAGATCCGGCCGCAGCGCCCTGTGAAGGAAAAGCGATGAGAGATGAAAGTGGCGTGCGGATGCGAGGTAAGCCAGATCAAGGTCAGCCGCGGCCATCTCAAACATAGTCCCGGGATAGGTGAGAATATGACGCTTTCCTTCATGGGTGAGGAGGATGGTGACGCCTGTGGATGTGCCGCCGGATACGCGCTTGACGCACGAGATGTCGACCCCTCTCTCCGCAAGCCGCTCGAGTGCGATGTTGCCCAGCGGGTCGACGCCAAGCCGCGTCACGAAACCAACTGAGACGCCAAGCGCGGCCAGGTTATGGGCCACAATCGCGGAGGAACTCCCCAACGTCATTCCAAAGCCACTCGCCAGCAATTCGCGTTCGAGCGGCATCACTTCAGGAAGGCCGTAGAGAATGAGATCCATGTTGATTTCGCCCGCGATGGTGACATCGAAGCGCTTCTTCATAGCGCTCCCTGCGTCTCCATGGGGTAGTGCGGGTAGATTCTTACACCGCTGACTACGCGATTGATTACGCCGTCCGGACTTGGGTTGTCGGGGTTCAAACCAATCATCAAGCTCAAATGATAGCCAAGCAATTGCGGCCCCAGAATCTCAAACGGAGTGCGCAGCGCATCGTCGGTATGCGGCGCCACAGCAGGGATGAGGAGATCGAACAGCCCCAGGGATTCTTCGGGGTCCGCGATGCCCACCAGGTATCCGATTTTCTTCGAACGAAGTTCACGAATAAGATCCGCCTCATACTTGCGGCGCACAGGATCGCTTGACAGGAGGCAGAGTACAAGAGTGTCCGGCCTGACAAACGACATGGGGCCATGACGAAGACCGAGATACGTTTCGCACACCAGCGGAAACCGGCCCGCGGTCATCTCCAACGACTTGAGCCCGGCTTCTCGTTGCCACCCAAGCAGAGGAGAGGAAGAAAGAACTACCATCCGATCACGAATGCGGGCGGCCGCGCACTGGCACGCTTGATCGATGTCTCGTAGCAGCAAGTCGGCATGCGCGCTCAACTGCTTCACGGCGGCTGCAGTGGCCTCTGGTTGTGCCAGTGCCAGGCCTGCGAGCACCAGGTTTGAGAACGCACCGGTCATTACCAGGCTCTGGTCATTGGTGCGCGGATCAAGCACGATAAGGCCGTCAAGGCTGGACCGGGACAATGCGCCATCTTCGTCGCAAACAATGGCGAAGTGTTTAATGTCAGGTCGCAAGTGACGAATCTGCTCGACCACTGCTTTGCTCTCCGGGCTGCTGCCAGAGCGGGCCAGAGAGATTACAACATCTAAATTCGCCAGGTAACGCTCTGCGTCGACCAGCAGGTCTGTCGTGGGAACCGCGATGGCCTGTGGCCACGCAGCCGCCACAGCACTTGCCGCATATGCCGAAGTGCCCGCACCCGTCAGCAACACGCGAGCCCCCTTTAGTTTTTCGCCCAGCCGCATCTGCTGCGACGCTGCGCCCACTATTTCAAGAGTCACTGGCCAAAGTAGCGGCTGCTGCAGGATTTCAGGCAACGTATACCGGGGCGCGGTGAGCGGGGTGTCGTTCGGGGGTGCGATTTCATCCTGAGACATTAAAGCTCCAATTCTAGACAGCGACAAAATACAGCATTCAAGAGCCGGTACATGGAACGGATAAATGCGAAGCTATACGTAAGAATATATCTATGGTTCGAAAACAGCAAGAAGCATGCATGGATATGTCGAAATGTCTCGGGAAAGCGTCAATCTCGATGATGCCTGCATCCCTCCGTCTTCCCCCTAATGCGGAAGTCTGACATTCCCAGAACAGCCACGCACTCTCCCGAAGACCCCGCTATATCAACATCAATGTGCCCAGGGAGCATGATTTACGGCCCTCCCGAAGGAGTTACCTGAGAAATTCTATTGCCTTGCGCGCAGAGCCGGGAATCAACAGAAGGAAGGATCTTCCTGGCCCCGGACAGATGCGGGAAGGCATATCACGACAGCTTTCAGCATTTTTGATTAATAACAACGATTGACGGCACTCGATTGCGGTCGTAAGATAACGAAACATCATGATCGAAGCCATCCTTTGAGTTCCGGGTTCATTGAAGCAGTTCCCACCGGGCGGCGACATGCGGTGGGCGGTGAGCTGCATGGGTTGGACGATCCAAATCGCCGACACGGAAAAAGGAGTCGCAGTGAATCCATCAATCAAGCGTCTTTGCGCCAGGCGTCTTTGTGCCATGCGTATTTGTGTTTGTCTGTTCGTGTGCGTGGTTGTTCTGGCCGCCAGGGAAAATGCGAGTAGCCAGGCGCCACAGAACCCGCCTGATGGAACACAGACGTTCGGCTCAATTCAAGGCGAGTCGCTGTCGGTCAGTATCAATTCCGATGGTTCGTACGCGATCACGCGTTCTGGCCTTTCCGGCGCGGTTCTGCGCTCCAAAGTCGAGGCAGAAGTAAACAATGGGATGCTCCAGTCGTCCGCATACCCGCAGCACAAGGTCGCGCAGTCGCAGTTTCACGATGAATTCGGTTCGGGCTCAAAGCTGATTGTCACCCACACCGGGTTGCCGGGTAAGCCAGACCTCATTTGTACTATCCGTCTTTATAAGGATCAGTCCTGGGGCGACATTGCAGTCGAGGTACTTAACTCGACGGGCAACGCTGTGACGGTGCAGGCGATTCGCAGCGTTCAAATATCGGACTCGCCAGTCATAAATCTGAACGGCCCGGAATCTGCCGACCGGGTTTTATCCGATAGTTATAGCGAAGACCGGCCGCAACTGGCGATTCGCGATCTGGGCGACGCGCCAAAAGGAATGCTTCGGGCGGTGGGAAGCCAACTGATCTATAACCGCAAGAGCGGCGAGAGTCTGTTTCTGGGCGTACTTACCACAAACCGGCTGCTCACTATTTTTCATCTCAAGGAACAAGGCGCGGGTCCGGACGCAAAAATCGTTTCCTATGAGGCGGCGTCGACCGGGACAACGGAAATAATGAAGGAGGAATCGCTCAGGAATTCTCCTCCCGCTGAGCAGGTGAGCCTAAGCCTTCCGGTCGAACCGGGAGCGAGTCTTTCTTCAGAGCGTCTCATGTTCGCCGTTGGAACGGACTATCATGCGCAACTTGAAGAGTACGGCCATGCGATCAAGTTGCTACACAAGGCTCGCGTCGATGCGCCGACTCCGATTGGGTGGTGGAGCTGGACGGCCTATTATTTCGGGCTCAACCAGGGGACTGCGATTACCAATGAAGAGTGGATGGCTGAGAATCTAAAGAAATATGGCTACAAGTATTTTCATATCGACGAGGGATATCAATACGCGCGCGGCGAGTACGCTACGCCCGATGCGAATCTGTTTCCCCGCGGCCTGGGCTACGTCGCAGATGCGGTGCGCGGCAACGGGCTTACGTTTGGAGTGTGGACGGCGCCCTTCGAAGTATCGGAACGTGCGTGGGTTTATCAGAACCACAAAGATTGGCTGTTGCATAACGCGGCCGGTCAGCTCATTCATATCGGCGATGTTACCGAGCACACAGATCTGCTCTATGTGCTTGACACAACCAACCCAGGGGCGCAGGAATATCTGAAACAAACCTACAGCACGCTCTATAACTGGGGAGTCCGCTTCGTCAAGATGGACTTTATGGACGACGCTGCGGTCGAAGGTTCCTACTATCGCCACAATACAACCGCGCTTGAGGCTCAGCGAATTGGCCTCGGAATCATTCGCAAAACCATGGGCGAAGATGTGGTGCTCGATAAAGACGGGAGCGTCATGCTTAATCCCGTCGGTTATGTCGACGCCGGACGCATCTCGCAGGATACGGGACACACTTTCGAGGCTTCTCGCGATGCAGCTTCGGGGATTGCCGCGCGCTACTACATGAATCGCAATTTCTTTATTGCCGATCCCGATGCTTTCAGCGTCTCCACGCAGACCGTCGACGACCAGGCGTGGCACAACGGACCAAGGCCGCTGACACTGGAGGAGGCAAAGGTCTCGATTGCCCTGTCCGCAATCTCCGGCGGCATGTTCGAGCTTGGAGACGATCTGCCAACGCTGGGAACTTCGCCGGAACGGCTGGCGCTGGTAAAGAACACGGAGTTGATCGACATGGCCCGTCTCGGCCATTCATCGCTGCCTGTCGACTTGATGTCCTATACGGCCAGCGATGTTCAGCCAAGCGTTTTTCTGCTCAAAGAAGACAATCGGCAGTCGATCCTCACCGTCTTCAATTGGACTGAAGGTGAGCTGACGCGAAATCTACGTTTCGCCGACCTGGGATTGAAAGACCCGGGGAAGTATCAAATCACTGAGGTCTTCGGTGACAAGAGCTGCTGCAGTCCTTCAGGCGATGCTATCGTTCTGGTTCAACCGGCCCACTCCGTGCGCATGTTCAAACTTGTCGAAGATAGCATTCAAGCTGAGTCGCCTGCGTTCGAGATTCGCTCTGAAACTGGCGCAAAAGCAGGGGAGACGATAACTTTCAGCGCCGATGGTGTGGCTGGCCACGCACCTGTGCTCACGTGCCATTGGGACTTCGGCGACGGATCGTCTGATGACGGAATCAAGGTTCAACACGCCTACACTCAATCGGGTGATTACACGGTGCAGGTAACCGCAACGGGCCTCGAGGCAAGCACAAGTTCCAAAATCTCTACTGTGAAGATCTCCGGCAATATCGCGACACGGTTTGTTCCTGCTGATAAAAAGCGACCCGAGTAAAACGCCTGGCAATCCGGAAATCCAAAGGTTTGGTGTTGCTACTTTCCGCATGCCGCCGCGTAGGGCCGCAGCACCTCACGAATGCGGTGGATGATGAGAGAATGCGCATCCGGTTTCAATGTGCCGGCGCGCACCGCACGATATTCATCCGGAAGAAAGCAACTCAACAATGTTTCAGGAATTGAGTTGCTTCCCAGGTTTGCCATCAGCACGCCGACTGCATCTTTCACGCGCTGCTCGTGCCAGTAGTAGCGCACGCGGTCGCTGTAGCTGTATCGCCGCAGCAGATGCGCTGCCTGCTCATCTCCCGTGTAGTGGTGTTGCCAGTTAGCAGGCTTGTCCAGCATCACTCTTTCCAGCACATCTACCAGGTGCGAACACTGCCAGTGCGGCACAAGTTCGGCCTCGATTTGCGAGAGCGCGGTCAGAGCTTCTCGCATAGCAAATGTCAACGCGGGGCCGACCTTGAGAATTGCGAATCCGTCCCGCACCAATTGGCGATATGCCTCGGATCGCTGGTAGTCGGTGGAGTGCGCCTCGTAGACCAGGCCGTCTTCTTCGTTGAGCAGCGCAGTCAGATGCCTTGCTTTCGAGGAATCGTAATCGACCACGCTGTCATGATTGAATTCCACTCCCGGCTGCACCACCAGTGCAATCACTCGCGGCCAGACATCGGCCAGTCCGGCCTGCTTGAAAACTTTGCGGTGAATGGCCAGCGTTTCGGCTGCAGCTTCGCGGCTCGTCACCGCGAGTTCGTTCAGGCTTTCAGTTGCCCCGCCGGGAGTGGGCACCTCGGTGCCGATGACATATACAGGTTTGTGCTCGCCGCATGCTCTCTCGGCAACAGCGCAGAGAGTCGCAGCACGGGCCGCGATCGTCTCTCCGGAGAGAGGCTCGTGATCTCCGCCGCAAGCCATACTGGCATCAAGGTGAATCTTCTGGAAGCCCGCTTTGACGTAGGCCTCGACTGTGCGCTCGGCCTGCTTCACAGCCACCGCCGCGTCTTCCCTGTGCCAGGGATTTGGTCCCAGGTGATCTCCGCCGAGGATCAACCGCGACTCATCGAAGCCCTTGCTCGCAGCGATCTCCACAACACGCCGCCGAAAATCTTCAGGCAGCATACCGGTGTATCCGCCTAGATGGTTCACCTGGTTTGACGTGGCTTCGATAAGCAGATCAGACCCATCTTCGATTGCTTGGTCGAATGCTGCTTCAAGTACCCAGGGATGGGCGGAACAGACTGAATAGATTCCTCGCGGTTGAGAATGGCGCCGAGAAATGGCTAATTGCTGCAAAAAACCCGACACTCTTGTTCCTCCATGGGGCAGCAATAACCATTGATCAGAATGAAGGCCATTTACCTACCAATCTGCGGCTCTCCACTTTCAATCGAAACGCGCCATTGAGATAATTCTATATCAAGCGAAAGTAATCGAAGCTACTTGAGAAGGCGTCGAATCGAATGGAGCCAGGGCTCGGGATGCAAAATTCTGATCTGACGCAACTCCCAACAGTCATTATTCTCGTGTAATTGCTGGCGATCCTCATGGGGGATCGCATGTTTATCGCGGTGCCCCATTCCGGCTGGCCTGGAGGGAACCGGGCAGGTTGTCAGTTTCCGTGAAAGGTCAATCGGGAGTTCATCCGGAATGCGGCGATTCCGTTTTTCTTCGCATCGCAGCGTTTCTCCGGGTTAAACTGTTCATTGCGGTAGAACAGGCAACTAAAAACGAGGGATAGAATGGCGAAGGACCGCGCGGTCCGTGAACCTGTCAACGGTACAACGGCCCAGGAAACTGCCCGTAACGCTTCCTCAACCGACGCTCCAATCGATGGGCTGATGGCAGAGGAGCGGCGGACGCAGATTTTGCAAATCGTGCGCACTACGGGGCGTGCGAAGGTCAATGAGCTCACCCACCTCTTCAACACCTCCGCAGTCACCATCCGCAACGATCTGAATGAATTGCATCAACGCGGTCTGGTCGTCCGTTCGCATGGAGGCGCGATGCTGTCAGACAGCATTCTGCGCGAGCCGCCCGTGCTCGAGCGTCTGAAGGAGCATTCAGATGAAAAACAGCGCATCGGCGCCCGGGCAGCGGCCCTCATCAACGACGGCGAAACAATCATTCTCGATTCCGGCACCACCACGCTTGAAATTGCGCGCCACTTGAAAAAGAAGCAGGGACTGCACGTCATCACCAACGGGGTCAACATCGCCGTCGAATTGCTGGATGCTCGAGACGTTCAAACTTTCATCATCGGGGGAACGGTGCGGGGAGAATCGGCCTCCATCAGCGGACGTTTCAGCGAAGAGATGTTCGATCAGTTCTCGGCCGACAAGCTGTTTTTGAGCGGAGCTGGATGCGATCTCGAATTTGGAGTCAGCGGAGCAAATCTGGAGGAGACGATGGTGAACCGAGCCATGCTTCGGATCTCACGCGAGATCATTCTCGTGGCTGACGCCAGCAAGTTCTCCAAGCGCAGTATGACCCGCATTGCGCCTTTTTCCGAGATCGATATCGTAATCAGCGATACCGGGCTTCCCGAAGACACTCAGGCTAAGTTAAGCGCGCTGGGCTGCAATCTCATTCTGGTGTAGCGAACCGCGTCCCGACGCCCCCTGCATTTCTGCTGCAACTACGGCGCAATGGGCGCACTGCTCCATTTGGTTTCGCGCGAATTGGCCCTGAGTTCAATTCGCTGCGGAGCCGGTTTAACGCCGGGGTGGATTAGATTTGTGAACACTGGCCGGCTTTGCAGTATGAAGCGCTAAGCGCACTGACCCGCGGTCAAGCTTTCTGCGCTGATAGGCCGCAACCTTAAGCCTGTTGCCGCAGATGTTCATGCTGCACCATCGGCGCGAGCCTTTCTTGCTCGCGTCAAAAAAGTGCACGACACACGCCTCGCATTGGCGAATGCGGTCGATCTCCGGTTCGCTTAGCAAATCCGCCGTGTCTTCAAAAATGAGCGGCCACAGGTCCGTTGGCCGCTCCAGATCAAGCAGGCGCTCCCTGACCATCCGCCCCTCCTGCTTGAGCAGCAGTGTGGTCGGCGGATGCTTGCGCAGGCCGCGATTCACCTCTTGAATAAATTCATCGGTTGGAGCCAGACGGCGTTCCAAGCGCAGAACAGCGTCCCGCAGCCGTTCCCGGAACTCGAGCAAATCCTTTAGAAACTTGGCCGCTTCCGGCGAGTCTCGCCAAGCGCGCACAAGGCGTTTCGCTTTTGCCGAGTTCACAATGCCCGCGGCGATCAGCCACCGTTCCAGCGCGGCAACATCGGGCAGCAGCTCGGTGGGGCCGTCTGCAAGGACTGGGCGGGTATTCAAAAAATCGAGGATGGGCCGGTTGCCGACAAAGAGAAAACCATCGACACAGTCGCCGGCAACCTTACTAGCAGCACTCATCGCGTTCCCAATTCTCCAAGAATATTTCGAGAAATCATAACACCTGTATTGATAGTTTTACCGGTGTTGCGTATTCTCGCCTCATCGGCGCCGCAATCGCCGCACGTTCAACCCGACAGGAGGGAGACGATGTCAACATTTCAACACGCTACCATTCGCGGCCTCAAGATGTTCTACCGTGAGGCTGGGTCCAAAAATTCTCCAACCATTGTGCTGCTGCACGATTTTCCCAGCTCGTCGCATATGTTCCGCGACCTGATTCCGCAACTCGCAGAAAAGTTTCATGTCATCGCACCGGATTACATCGGGTTTGGTTACAGCGATGCGCCCGGCGTAAACGAGCTCGAGTACACCTTCGACAATCTTGCAACATACGTGGAAGCTTTGCTATTCGAAATTCTCGGTCTGAAGAGGTTCAGCATTTATGTGCAGGATTACGGCGCGCCCATTGGCTATCGCATCGCCTTTAAGCACCAGGACGCAATCGAAGGCATTATTGTGCAGAACGGCAACGCCTACGCGGAAGGCATCGGCGGCGCGTTCGACCCGATGAAGCCATTCTGGGCCAAGCGAACGGCCGAGACGGAAAAGCCGGTGTGCGGCCTGCTTACGCTGGAGACAACGATTTTCCAATATACCCACGGAGTGAAGGACGCGAACCGCCTCAATCCGGACGCCTGGACCATGGATCAGCACTTTCTCGATCGTCCTGGAAACGACGCCATCCAGTTGAACCTGCTGCACAACTACCAGGCAAATTTGACGCACTACGACAACTGGCACGAGTTCTTCCGCAACAAGCAGCCGAAGACGCTGATCGTGTGGGGTAAGAACGATCCCTTCTTCACGGTCGAGGGTGCTCAGGCCTATCTGCGCGACATTCCAAAGGCGGAGCTGCACCTGCTCGACACGGGACACTTTGCGTTGGAGGACCACGGCGAGTTCATTGCGAAGAAGATTATCGGCCTGTTTGCCTGACTTCGCGCCGTGATCGAATATCGCGCTATTTCCCGCAAGACATCGAGGAGAAGCATTATGTCAGGGTTGAAAAACGCCACGATTGTTGTGGTCCACGGTGCCTGGGCCGATGGGTCGAGCTGGGAGCCAGTCATTCGCAGATTACAGGGCAACGGGCTAAATGTCGCGGCTGCGCCGATCCCTCTCACCTCTCTCGGCGATGACGCCGCAGCGCTGCGGCGAACCATAGCTCGCACAGAAGGGCCTGTAATCGTTGCCGGGCACGCCTACGCAGGCGCCGTGGTATGAACAGCGAACGATGAGCGCGTAAAGGCGCTCGTGTATGTCGCGGCCCTCAGCCCAGACGAAGGGGAAACCGTCGCGGATGTCTTCTACCGCAACGAATCTCATCCAGGTGCGCCTAAGCTCGCTCCGGATGCGGACGGCTTTATCTGGATGCCCGATGAAGGCTTCGCGCAGGCCTTTGCGCAAAACGCAACCTCCGACCAAATCGCCCTGTGTCGGGCAGTCCAGATGCCCATTTCGGTAAAGAGTATCCAGGAGCCTGTCGCCTCGCCTGCCTGGAAAACAAAGCCTGCCTGGTACCTGCTTGCTGAAGAGGACCGAATGATCAATCCAAAAACACAACGATTTATGGCGGAGCGCATGAAGGCGACGATTCGCTCGTATGCGGTAGACCACACGCCGCTCCTTACCGCGCCAGATACGGTCACAGAGATAATCCTTGAAGCGGCGCAGGCGACGTTGACCTGAACGAGTGGCCATGAATACACATTCACCTTTTTGAAAAAGGAGAACTGTTCATGAACAGATCCGTAGCAATCGTTACCGGAGCCAGCCAGGGAATTGGCCGCTCCAGTGCAATCCGGCTCGCTCGCGATTTCTCGACGGTCGTTCTTGTGGCGAGGAATGGAGATGCTCTGAAAGAAGTGGAAGAGGCTGTTCGGAAGGGCGGCGCTGAACCGCTCAGTGTCGCGCTCGATCTGAGCCGTGTCGAATCGCCGGAAACCGTGCTCAAAGCAACACTCGACCGTTGCGGACGCATTGACGCGCTTTTGAATATTGCCGGCGCTGTGCCGCAGATTGATCTCTTCGAGATGACGGATGAGCAATGGTATATGGGCACGGAGCTGAAGCTTCACGGAGCGCGCAGGTTGACGATCAGGGCGTGGGATGCGCTCAAGGCCAGCAAGGGATCGGTGGTGTTTATGTCCGGCAGTGCGGCGCTCGATCCCAAGCCGGGCTTTGCCGCAGTGGCAGCCACAAACGCGGCTATCATTGCCATGGCAAAGGCATTCGCAGAGCAGGGGATCAAAGATGGGGTGCAGGTAAACAGCGTTGTCCCGGGCGCGGTGATGACCGGGAGACGCAGGTCGTTCCTGGAGAAATGGGCTCCCGCACATGATATGAGCGTCGACGAGGCCATCAGGAAGTTTCCCGAGGAGGCCGGCATCAGCCGATATGGACAACCTGAGGAAATCGCACAGCTGTTGGCATTCATGGTTTCGCCCGCGGCAAAATGGATGATCGGGAGCTGCGTACGCATGGATGGTGGTGAGGTCAAGGGGATCTGATCGCTCTTAGGAATAGATAACGGTATCCGGTGAACCGCGCCATCAGATTCGCGAATTAGTCGATCACCTGCACTGTGCTCGAAAAGCGAAAGGAGAGGAAGGATGTTCGCTCATGACGGTAATTGGACAACCTGAAGGTTACGATCTGGTCATTCTCGGCAGCGGAGCCGGCGCAAAACTGCTTGCCTGGGCGTTTGCCTCGCGCGGGCAGCGCGTGGCGGCCATCGAGCGGAAATACATCGGCGGAGCCTGTCCGAACGTCGCCTGCCTTCCCAGCAAAAACATCATTCACACCGCGCAGATCGCCGATTATGTGCGGCACAGCGAAGAGTTCGGTATCTCCATCGAGGGCTTCACAGTGAAGATGCCGGCGGTGCGTGAGCGCAAACGCCGTATGGTGCAGGGCCTGGTCGATATGCATCTCGATCTCTACCATCGCAGCGGTGCGGAACTGATCATCGGTTCCGGACGCTTCGTGGGACCAAGAACGCTGGAAGCGACGCTGTCTGACGGAACGAAGCGGCTGCTGCGCGGAAAGAATGTGGTCATCGGATCGGGCACACATGCGGGCATAGATGGCACCCCGGGATTACAGGAGGCGAATCCCCTGACTCATGTGGAAGCCTTGGAACTAGACGTAGTCCCCGAGCATCTGATCGTGCTTGGAGGCGGATACATCGGCCTGGAATTTGCGCAGGCGATGCGGCGTTTCGGCAGTAAAGTCACAGTTGTCGATCGCAACAATCGTCTGCTGCATTGCGAAGATGACGACGTGACTGAAGGCCTGCGAACGCTCTGCGAAGATGAGGGAATTGATGTTGCCCTGAACGCAAAAGTGCTGCGCGTCTCGGGAAAATCCGGCCAGTCAGTCCGCCTTACACTGTTGCAGGGCGGCGAGGAGCGGACCGTTGAAGGCTCGCACATGCTGGTTACGGGCAAACGCATCCCGAACACAAAAGAGATTGGACTCGAGCTCGCAGGCGTGGAACTAACTAGCAGCGGACACATCAAAGTGAACGAGCGGCTCGAAACGACTGCGTCGGGCGTGTGGGCAGTGGGAGAAGTAGCTGGCAGTCCACATTTTACCCACATCAGCGAGGACGATTTCCGAGTTGTTCGTGAAAACATTCTCGGTGGCAATCATGTGACGACCGGAAGGCAGGTGCCATTCTGTCTCTTCACCGATCCGGAGTTCGCACGTATCGGCTTGAGCGAGACCGAAGCGAAGCAGCAAGGAATCCGGTACAGACTGTTCAAAGTCCCCATGGGCGCGGTACTGCGTGCACGGAGCCTGATGGAAACACCTGGTTTTCTCAAGTGCCTGGTTGCGGGCGAGAATGACCGCATTCTCGGGTTCGCCGCCTTTGGGGTAGGTGCGGGCGAAATCATGGGCCGCGCTCAAATCGCGATGCTCGGTAACCTGCCCTACACCGCATTGCGCGAAGCCGTTCTTGCGCATCCGACAATTCCCGAGGGCCTGGTGTCATTGTTCTCTTCCACGCCGTCGTAAGCACCGCAACAGGCTTCAGTGCCAACTGGCGAGCGCGTTGAAGAAACTGTCTCAGCGCTCGCAGTCATCTCAATTCAAACCAAAGGCCTTGCATGAAACTCGTCTCTGTCAATTGCGGATTGCCTCGGAAAGTTGTCTGGCATGGAAGAAGTGTTACCACGTCGATCTACAAGGAGCCGGTTGAAGGCCGCGTCGCTTTGCGCACACTCAATCTCGACGGAGATCGACAGGCAGACCTCAGCGTGCACGGAGGCAAGGACAAAGCCGTTTACTGCTATCCCATCGAGCACTATGACTATTGGATCGCGGAGCTCACGGGACACGAGTTGTTGATGGGCGCCTTCGGTGAGGATTTCACAGTCGACGGATTGGATGAGAGTGCCGTCCATATTGGCGACCGATTTTCTGTTGGTTCGGCTGAGGTAGTTGTGACTCAGCCACGGCTTCCGTGCTACAAACTCGGCATCAAGTTTGGATCGGACGATATGGTCGAGCGCTTTCTATATAGCCGTCGCACTGGATTCTATTTAGCAGTTACGCACGAAGGCGACGTGGGAGCAGGTGACGAGATGTTGATACTGAGCCGTGATCCGAACTCCGTTCCCGTCTCAGAGATTACTCGATTGCACCTTACAAACAAATATGATGTCGAGGATGTTCATCAGATGCGACAGGCTCTCAAGATAGAGGCCTTGCCCGAAGGCTGGAAGGAGTACTTCAAGGAAAAGCTCGATCGACTACCGGCATGATTCTGCTTCGCACGGCCAGGAACTGGTTCACTTAAGTTTCGATAGATGCAGCAAGGTCTGGGAACACCATTGAACGCGCTTCGCTGACCGGTTATCCACCTGGGCGAATTGTCGACGACTCGGACACATGACCTCCGGCAGATCCCACCCCGGAGTGAAGAATAGCAAGTTGTCCCGGTAACCGGTTATTCGTCCAGGTGGATTGAATTGGTAAACCCTGTGCGACTGAGTCCGATTTTTGATGAGCAGATCGGCATGTTCTGATCCGTTGCGTGCGCCACCAGGTACAGCGCCTTTCGCAATTACTGGTGCAACCGCGCGAGTGCCTCTGTTTAATAAGGCAAGTGCCAGCCACGATTCTTCTTCGGTTTCTCTAAATCTCGCCAGGCAGGAACTTCGCGGCTAGATGCTCCTCTGAGAGACGCCAATGAAGGCTTCGCCCAATGGTAACCAAATCGGCGCGAATGTGTTGTGCCGACCGTGAGATCAGATAATCGACGTAATGCGAAACAGGATTCCCTTTGCGCTGGATAGGCCGCTTGTTGCGGTTGTAAACCGTAGCGGAATTTATTGATCCGATAGTGCGTGTCGGAACAAAGGTCCGGCTGACTATCCTCAATTGTTCCTTCCATGAGGAAAGCATGCTGAGCTGCAACCAGAGGAAATCTTTGTTCTGCCCGAACATCGTCTCCATGGCGGAGCCGGAGAAAAAGCGGAGCCAACTCTGCTGTTTCTCTGGAAGCCTCTCAATCTCGTGAGCGGCCGCGGGATGGAGCCGGCAACCGAACCAGGCATGCGCATAGTAAAAGGAGATCGCTGCGTAAGACCGAAGCAATTGCGAGTGGGTCTGCTTCCATAGTTCCCAGAAAAGTTCGTCGTTCGCATGGGCATCAAGGAAGAATGCCAACTCGCGAACATGACGGATGATCCATTCCTGGAGGAATAGGTTGCGCAAGATGTGAAGCGTAAAATGAGCCAGGTGGTCGACGGGACTCAGGCACGAGAACGAGAGACCTTCGACTTCTCTCACCGTACGTCGATTCCAAAACAATTTAGCTTCCGGAACATGTATGCGTGAAATACGCTCGTTCCACAAGCAGAAGTGCAGTTCAATGCTGAGCGGCATCTCAGGATCGTACAAATTGCCCCTCCACTCCCAATCGCCAGGCTGCACTAGAGGCGCCCGATGGTCCGCGTGCGTGTAGCTGGTTTTCAGGTCAGACGGCTTATAGCAGATAGCCTTCAATGCGCCGTAAGCGGCATCGATGCTCTCAGGAGGGCAGAAGATATCGAGATCGGACTGCGGCCGCAGTCGCGGGTCCGCGACATAATCAGGCGCCTGTGTGAATCCCTTGATCACGATATGCTCCACGCCAGCGAGTTCAAGTGCGTCGGCCGCTTCCCGGTAGGTAGCTTTGATGCGCTCGAACCGTAGAGTACTATCGGCCAGGTTTGTTGCCAGCCGCTCGCTAACCCAATGCGGCGTTCCATCTATACGGAGTTGCGCGAGGGGCAGGGTCAACTGCGCAAGGTCACAGAAAGTCAGCAGACTGGACCATTCCTCATCTGTAAGCTTCTCGAGTGGCTCCGTGTCGGGATTACTCAACTGGAGTGCAGAGAGCAGCGCCTTGAACTCAGATGGGACTCGCAGCTTTGTCATGTCAAATTCGGGAGTGGTCGTGCACATCGAAGACCTGCTTTCTGAATTGACCGAACCTGCGCCCCACGAAATTGGCATGGGATGATCGCGCAGCATTAGTGCGTGTACATCTCTGGCTCGCCGAGGCTTCCGGCCTGCGGCAGGTGCCGGAGGTAAACCACTATCGACCAGATCTCGTCGTCGCTCAAGATGTCTTTCGATCCAGGCATTCCTGAGGGCCAGATGCCGTTGTCGATGATCCATTTCAATTGCCCGTCGGTGTAGGACTGCACTTCATTGCCAGCCAAAGACGGTACGGGCGGTGACATGCGGTCGGCAAAAGGCACGCCGCTGTTCTGTGCATCCAATCCGTGACAAGCGGCGCAATAATGCGAGAACGCCGTTTTCCCATCGGCAATTCCCGCAGCGTCGCTCTGAGCGGGATTCTTCTGCCATTTATTGCGCACGAAGACCTTGTGCTTAACCCAATTCATCGCCGCGGTCTCTGCTTTTCCCGGTGGATGAGCCGCTATGTTCACGAACGGGATTGCGAGTAGCGCGACGATCATGATGACTAGAGAAATGGCTCCGAGAAAAGCAAACAATGTCCTGTACATGGCCTCAGTCAACCACGTGGAGAGTCAGCGTCATGGCTCCGTGGCCAGAGCCGCAGAAGACAGAACAGTGGCCGACAAAGGTACCGGTCTTGTCAGGAGTGAAGGCAAGTTCGCTGGTCTGCCCCTTCCCAATCTTCGTTTCGATGCCGAGTTCCTTGAAGCGAATCCCGTGGGCCACATCGACGCTTTTGAGCACAAGAACGATTGGCTCACCCTTTTTCAATGTGATTTCTCCTGGCAGGAATTCGAATCTTTTCGCAGTCACATCGATGCGATGCGGGCCCGCCTGGATTCCATGGCCTTGAACCAACACCAGAGCCGCTACGAGAACTGCGGCAAACACGTTGACTAACCGTTTCATGCATCGATCCTCGACCGGATTTGCCGTTCCAAAAAATACCAGGCTGGTCGCTGGTTGGCCGGGTCTAATTCGGCGCCTTGACGCAGCCTGGGCTCTAAGTGGCCTTGGACTAGGCTGTCCTGAATCTACTCAGGCCTCGGCGATGTGTTGTCATGACACCGTAAGCTGATTGTCACCCAATTATTGCGGCCTCCGATGTGATCAGACGTTGACCATTTATCACGACTATCCTCCCCCAATTCGGTGATTCTGGAAGGCATCTTTGTCGGTGCTTTGGCAGCGCGTGCGAATTGACGATCAACTGACAATTGGCAGATGATCGCGCGACACCTGACTTCACACTTTGGGCTAAGTTTGCTCATATGTTGCAACTGATTGCCGGCCTCAAAATCCCGGCGCCACTCTCGACTATCCGCTGCACATTATTTCTGTTTGCCGCGCTCGCAATTGTTCAACCCGGGCTCGCTCAGGACACACCTCTCATCTCTGGAGGAGTCGGATTCTTAACTGAGACGAACGGCGGAAGTACCTCGTATGTTCCCGACATTGAGCCGCTTCTTGCTGCTCCCATCGGGCAACACATTCTAGTTGAGTCGCGTGCTGACTTATTGGAGTTTTTCTCGCCGACCGGGGGAAATCAACCTGGTTATAGCCACTCGCACTACAACGCGTTCACGTATCTGCAGGGGGACTTCATTGTCTCGCGGCACTTCACACTGGTGGCCGGCGACTACCTCATTCCCTTCAACACCTACTTCGAACGACTTTCTCCTATCTGGATCGGCAACTTCCAGGATGCCCCGCTGATTTCCTCTATTGGCAGCTTTTCAAGCGGTAGTGGTCTTGGTGGCCAGCTCCGAGGCAACGCGATCGAACGCAGCAAATTCTCCATCGACTACGCCTGGTTCTATTCCGTACGCAGCAGCAACGAGCAGTTCACCGCGAGTCGCGGGACCGGTGGTCGCGCAAGTTTGTATCTACCCAACCAACGCCTTGAAGTCGGCGTCTCATACGACCGCTTGCTTCAAGGAACGCACGAGAATTTCGTCGGCACCCATGTCTGGTGGGAGCCCAAAGATACCGCCTTTCGCCTTCGCTCAGAATTCGGCCGGGGTCAACATGCCCAGGGTTACTGGGTCGAAGCCGACTACCGGACACAGGCCTTCGGTGGCCTCGATAGCGCGATCGGCCGCATTGAGCCCGTCTTCCGCATGCAGCAAACATTCCGCCGCGACAGCATTGCCAACGATGGCCTCCCCTCGGTGAATACGCAGCGAGCCGACTTTGGCTTGGATTACAACCTGCCGCATAACACCAGAATTATTACCAGCTACGCGCGGCAGTTTTCGGACAATGGCAATCGCAACATCTGGGAAACAGGGATCGTCTATCGCTTCCTCATTCCAGTATGGAAAGGGAAACGATGATGAGCCCAAAACATGGAATCACCTGCGCTCTTTTCCTGGCGTCGGTCTTATCGGGCGCGGTAAGTGCGCAACAGAGCAGCGGGACGCCTGCTCCACCAGCCAGACCTGCGGCTCCTGTCAAGCAGGCCGCCCAGAATCACGGCGACGGTGAGCAGATTTTTCAGCAGCACTGTTCACGCTGCCACGCGGCGCCCGAAGGTTTCTCGCCGCGCATATCCGGAACCATCCTGCGCCATATGCGCGTGCGCGCTTCGCTGAGTGAACGTGAAGAAAAGGAGTTGCTTCGCTTTTTCAATCCATAGTTTTGCGAATTCTTCTGCCAAAGCATGCAGGACTTTACGTCAGAAAGGGGTTTTCGAATTGTTAGTAAATGGGGCGAGGGTCTGGTTCATAGGGTTGGCCGAACTTGTTCAGGTGCTGTTGCTGCTCCGGCAGTCCTGAGCTGATTTCACCCAGGTTCGCAGTTTCTCTGGCAACATGGACCCGACGCGTAAGCCGGTCAAGCGAAGTTTGCTTCTGGCCCTCGACCCACGCGTGCAGGTCGTAGTCGCCGGCTGGAACTTCCTTCAGGTGAAATGCGCCTCGAGCATCGGCGACGCCGAAAAATGGCGTCGACAGCGCGATGACGACTGCGCTCATCTCGGAATGAATATTGCAGAAGATATAGGAGACGCCTTCGCGCGAGAAAACGACGCTGCGCGTCGAGCCGGCTTCATAAAGGCCAAGATCGAAGCGCCGCCCGTCGAAGAGCGAAAACACATTGTGAAAAAAGGGATCGGCATTTGGAAATGCGACGCTGCTGCCCACCGGTACGACAAGCAAATGCGGATTGAACATCTTGTTCTTCTGCAGCAGCGTGAAGCGGCCAGGAGTTACGAAGGTCGCAGCACCTGGCTGAACCGGATTTAACCAGATCACTGCCGGGGGCACCTTCTCCATCGTGTGTGTCTTGCCGTGGTGCAGCGGGGCCAATTGGGCGGTTACGTCGATCAGCTGTCCCGGTGGAGAGATCGTCTGTGCGCCAAGGAAACTCGTGATCAGGACCGGTAGCAGCAACCAATTCAATCGTCTATGACTCTCGCACCGCATCAGAATTTGTACCCCGCCCCAATTCCGATCGCATCGCTGTCATTGGTTGGCCCCGTGCTGTAGTCGGTCCAAAACCGTCTGTATTCGAGTGAAAAAATCAGGTATGCGCTCGGGCTGTAGATGACATTTGAAAAGAAGGAGCGGTTGCGCGCCAGCCCTGCATACGATGGACCAGCCGGATCCGATATTGCTGCCTGAATCTCTTTCGAGAATGGGTTGTCGATGCCGTAACCGGTATTCATCTCTACGCGTTGTCCGGCTCTGGCCTTCAGTTGCGCCCAGCCGCCAACATCGTCCAATGCATGCGCGTACACATTTGCTCCCTCGTATACGTGGTAGTAGTTCACAAACCCTCCGGCGCCAAGTCCGGCCAAAGCCTGCCCGCGATATGCGTTCGCCGTCATTGCAAAATACCGGCCCAACGGCACTCGCAGATCCATCGTCGCCGCCCATGCGTCAAAGTTGTCGCCATCCGCGGTGCGATGCGGGCTGAAGTAACCGCCGGCCCCAATTTCGGGCCCAATTCCATTGCCGTGCTGAAATGCAATCCGCGCCTCTGTTCCTGGCCAGCGGCTGCGCTCTGTTTGTGTAACCGCCGAGGCGGTCGGCATATTTCCTGGCGGGAGAGGATCGGAGGAATCGATCAATGCTGCTTCCATATTGACCCGCGATGATTCTGAAAGTGCGAACCGATGCGACAAGCCTATCTGTGGGTCCCAGGTCCAAAGATTGCCTGCCCACGCAAACTCTGGTTGAGCGATTGCGACCAGGGAAGATGGTTCGTTTGGCTCAAGAATGCTCCGATCTAATTCGACGAATGCCTGCGAGCTATTCCAATCAAGCGCTGCATGCACAGTCCGCAGTCGCAGCACCCCGCCTGCGGAATAATTCGAAGCTGTGCCATTCGCATAGAAATCGACACGCAGATCAGCGTGACTGGCGGCTCCTAACAAATGCGGTCCGCGTGCATCCAGACCCAGCACTGTCTGCCGCATCGAAAGCCCGGTACTGCCGGAGCCCGGTAAGGCATACGTCGGGGACACGGGCACGTCTACTTGCCTGGTGTTTACAAAGCCATTGAACAAAAGCAAGCCGCTTACTTTCAGCGGGTACTTTGACTGCGTTTCAACCTTGCTCACTTCGTGAGTGGCAATCTGTGATTCCTCAATACTCTGTCGTTCTCGAATCTCATCAAGCGTGGCGGGAGCTTCGGATGCAACTTCGCCATTGCCTGCATTCGCACTTGCCGGCTGCACTGTGGACGGGCGCGTCGGAGGAGGAGTCGCTTTCTCTGCCGCCATCTGCAGTTGCAGCACAGAAAGTTGCTGACGCAACTCGATCAATTGCTTTTGATACGCTTCCACTTGCGCTTGTGCCGCAATAACGGCCTCTGTTAGATGTTCAACCTTATGCTCTGTTGTTTCCGCCTTCGCGGCCTGCGCAAACACGCTTTGTGCACGCGCTGGAGCACCCAGGCACCAGAGAAGCAGGGGTACCACCGTCAGAATGAGGCGTTCATCCCGCAAGACGTTTCTGAAAGCGCGCACATCGTCACCGTTTTTTGTATGGACACTCATGGCGTTAGCACTGTGCTCCGTGAAGGTTTGGCGTTTCGGGTTGATTCCGGTATGTGGCGCCCTACGGTCAAGCGAAAAGTAGTTTCGCCGCCCCGACTGCTCACAAGCTTTACGTCCCCTCCATGCTCGCGTGCCACACTCCAGGCCAATGTAAGGCCCAGACCGGTGCCTTTTTGTTTCCCCTGGCTGACAAAGGGATCAAACAGGCTCTCGCGAATTTCTTCAGGGACGCCCGGTCCGCTGTCGCAAATGGTCACGCTGACGGCATTGCCGTCAGCGCTGAGCGAGACTCTCACCTCGCGCCGTCCAGTGCTCTCTCGCGCCGATTGGCACGCGTTCAGCAGGAGGTTATAAATGGCGCGCTCCACTTGCTTGATGTCCACCGCTGCGGTTGTATCGACTTTGGTGGCTTCTTGCACTAGCATCACTCGTTCCGCGTCCGGGTGCGTTTTCACCAGAGCCATCGCGCGGTCAACCAGCGCTGAAATCGCCGTCGGTACCCTTTTGAGAGCAGTTCCCGTGCGGCTGAAGATCAGCAGCGAGTCCAGCATATCGGTTGTCCCGTTCACCGCGATCCTGATCTCCTCATACAACTCGGCCCGTTCGCTCGCGGGAAGCGTAGGCGATGCCAGGAACTCCGCATTGGCATAAACCGCAGCGAGGTAGTGGCGTAAATCGTGGGAAACCGAACTCGCCATACACCCGATGGTCGCCAGTCGTTCCGACTCCAGCAACGCGCGGTTCGTCTTCTCAATCTCATCGCGCATCTGCGCAAACACGCGGCTCAAATATTGCACTTCCTGGGTGCCATCGACGGGCAGGGAGTGTTGCCGGTCGCCTTCGCCGAAGGCTCGAACGCCGGCCGCCAGCATCTCCAGGGGTCGGGTCACCTTGCGCGCGAGTAACAGCATCAGAGCTGAGCCTGCAGCCATGGCCATCAGGGATACCCAGAAGATCAGCCAGTTGATTTCTTTCTCCGCACGGTCAGCAGTGTCGAACGATTTCATCACTACCAGTCGCAGTGAAGTATCCGCTCCGCCGGTCAAATCCTTGCATACCGTTAGATATCGCTCCTTGCCAACTATTGCAATTACCGCACCGGCATTCTGTTGAAGTAATGAGGCCATTCCTCGAAGTGCGTACTGCTTGTCCGTCGGAAGCGTGCTGACTGTAACTCGATCGCCGGCGAAAAAAGCAGCCTCGGCACCCGCACCGCGGCCCACTTCGCTCAGGAAATCGCTGTCAATTGCATAGCCGCTGATCACATACCCCAGCAAGGTGCCATTGGACCTGCTCCCGAAATAGAGCGGCTGTTCAGAATATTCAAACAAGTGGTCATTGCTTAACAGGTAGTGTTTCGATGCATCTGAAATGACCGCTTGCAGGTCGCGGCGCAGCAAGTCCGGATTCACCTGGCCCCGCGCGTACGCAGCCTGCACCCGGTGGTCTGCATCTGCAAGGGCGAATAAGTCGTTCCCGCTTGTCTTCCAGAAATCCACTGCATCGTCAGCAATGGTTCGCGAGTCGTTCGTGGTCATGAGAGCTTTCAGCTTGGGCTCATCTGCCATCAGCGCATTCTCGCGCTCCAGCGCCGTCAGCCGTACTGCCTCGAGGTCCTGGAAAGTCTGCACCGAATGCCCCAGGTCCGTCTCCAGGGTCGATCGCACTTGTTGATGCATCCGGCTGCGAATCACGTAGAGGCTGGACGCGGTGGTGCCCGCGATGATGAGCACCAGAGACGTCAGCAATAGCACGCGTGTCCGTATTCCTGGCGTGCGCTTCTCTATCGACACAGAATCCTTTCGGTTACGGTACGAATCGGTAGCCGGCACCATAAACGGTCTGCAGATGCTGAGGGTCCGCGGCATTCGGCTCTAGTTTCTGCCGGAGTTTCAGTATCTGGTTATCGACCGTACGCGTTGTCGGATAGGAGTTATATCCCCACACCTCATTCAGCAACTCCTCCCGGCTCAGAACCCGCTCCGCGTTTTCAACAAAATACTTCAGGAGTTTGAACTCATGCGCCGTGAGGGTGATTGGCTTGCCGGCTCGTCGTGCACTCATTTTGGCAAAATCGATCTCGCATGCGCCGAAGCTGAATGTCGCAAGCGTAGCCGCTTGTATCCGGGGTCTGCGTAAAGCTGCCTGAACCCGGGCCATCAGCTCACGGGGGCTGAATGGCTTGGTCATATAGTCGTCCGCGCCTAGCTCCAGCAGCAATACCTTGTCAGCCACTTCACTGATGGCGCTAAGCACAATGACCGGGACTCCGGGTTGTTCGGCTTTCATCATCTTGCAAAGATCGCGCCCAAAGATGCCGGGCAGCAAAAGGTCCAGGATCACTGCGGACTGCCTGCTTGAGCGAAATGTGTCCAGCCCGTCCTGGCCATTGCCGCACACAGTAACCTCGTAGCCCTGCTCGCGGAAGGTCCTTTGCAGAATCTTCTGGATCTGAGGGTCGTCTTCAACAACCAGAATCCGCGTTTGCGCAGCTTGATTCTGCGCGTCTTTTGCCCCGAATTCCACTACAACCTTCTCGTTGTGCATCATGCACTAATTGTCACTCAATCTCTATCTCGTTGAAATGGAATACTAATGAAAATGACAATATGGTGACAATTGGCTGACAAGCCTAAACACTGACTGCATATCGGGAGCTTACGCCGCCCGCTGATCCGTTGGCGAAATCAGTAGCTTAAATAGTAGCGCTGTCGTCAATGCCAGCCCCGCGATCCCTACCAGTACCCGAGGATATCCAAACTCCACAAACAGAATTCCCGCCCCAGCCGTTGCGCAGGATTGAAGCAGCGAGTTCGAGAACATTGTCATTGCGGATGCAGAGCTGCGCTCCTCGTCTGTCACTCTGCTCATCAGCATGTTGTACAACCCTGGAGAACTCATCCACTGCGCGGCAGAAAGGCCCAGGTATAGTGCCACAGCCAGCCCCCGGGTGTGTGCCCCGGCCAGGCAACCCATCGCCACGGCTGTCGCAACCTGCGTAGCAACAATTCCGTTCAGCAGGCCCAGCCGGCGAAAAACTGCCGGTGTAATCAAGATCGCGCCTAGCTGGATCACATTAGAAGCTGAAAAGATGAACCCAATTTGCGACAACGAGATATGGAAGTCGCGCGTCAGATACACATTGGCAAACGGAGTGAAGCAGGCTAACGTGGCTGACCACAGAGCCATCAGTGGCACGTATCGAAGCAGGAAGGAATTGATCTTCCAATTCCGTTTGTCTTTTTTCTCCGGAATTTGCGATTCGCTTAGCTGCGGTGGAGGCAACCGAAGACGCAACAACGGGAAGACTCCCATTCCCAGAATGCCGCACGAACCAATAAGCACCAGTCGCTTGATGTCGGCGTCTTGCAGCGCGTAGCCGGCTGCGCTCAGCAACCGGGGCAGAGCGCCGCATACCAACCCGCCAAGCACGCCAAAGGCGATGCCGATCGAGAACACAATGCTGAAGGCTGAAGTCCGGTTTTCTAAAGTTGTTAGCCTGGCAAGTGCAGGCAAAGAACAGACTGCCCAAATGCACAGGGCCAGCCCGCTGAGAAACGCAAGTGCGATCTGCGCCGGCTCCCACAGTACCGCGACTCGCGCCACATTCAGCAACGGCACAGCAATCAAGCTGCACACCTGCAGGGGCTGCAGCCCGAACTTACGCGCAAACCAGCCGGCCGGCAGCGTTCCTACTAGCGATCCAAATGTCGACGCACCGCCCACCAGGCCGATGGCTCGCTCGTTGAAATGACAATCTACGAGATAGAGATTGAATACAAAAAAATAGAGTGATAAACCGAAATCGACAAAGCACAAGACACAAAAGTAGTTCCAGAACGCCCGGCTAAACTTCATTTTGAGCAGCCAAGCCGCGGGATATCCCCAAATTGAGATACCGCTCGAACTGTCGGTCCCGACAGGCTCCTGCTCAAGCAACTGCTCCACTAGTGCCCCTCCCGCACCAGCGTTTCCAGCCTGTGCACCGCCCAATCCAGGTCGCTGTATCGCAGTTCAAAAACCTTCGCCGCCAGCAATCGCTCCAATGCTGCGTACTGCGCGGCAAGCTTCTGCGGGGTCCCGAATAACCATTGCCGCAAAAACTTGCTCGCCAGGTCATTGCGATATGGCACCAGGCCCGGAGGACCGGGAGCGTGCCGATTGAGGAACACCATAAAATCCACCTGCGTTGTCGGCGCGCAAACTATCCCAGGCATCGGCGCTGTTGGCAGCTCGATCGAAGGTTTTCCCGTAACTCGAGGTGTAGCCTCTAGTCCTCGCAACTCGGGAAACAAATCGACTGCAGAAGTGCGAAAACGCACCTGATGGCAGTCGCCAATAATCCGGCGATCGTTGCCATCACGCAACAAATGACTTCCGTCGTCGCTGACGTAGGTCCACCCTGCGCGCGCGCATGCGTACGACAGCGTCGACTTGCCTGCGCCGGAATCGCCGCACAGCAACACACCCCGACCGTTTCGCGCCACACAGCCCGCATGCACGGGCACCGTGTGCCTGGTCTCAATGTGGGGCAATGCTGCGAATTGCAGAAAGCAATAGCTCAGATAATTGGTGTGTCTCACCGCAGCCCGTGAGATCGTAACCTGTGTCAAGCCCCGGTCATAGTGGTAGATCGAGTAGTTGTCAGTATCCGCCACGCCAATGCCCAGGGGATACATGATGTGGTAGACCGGGAGTGGAGGGCACTCCATCGAGTCGCTCTCCAGCACATGCACATCAACACGGATCGCCTCCGCATTGAACAGTTTCTCGCGCATTGGCCACAAGTTGCTAGCCTGCGACAGAATCTCGGGTGAGTTCGACCTCAACACTGTCGGAAAGCCAAGAGGAAAAAACGTCTTGCAGAGCGTGGGTTCAGGGACCTCCATATTGTGCCTTGTGTACCCCACCGGCACTGATACATGGCATACCGACTCTATCTCTTCAATCGTCATCGCTAATGCGCCTTCCTTGCAGTATGTGGTTGATCAGAATAGATACTTCGCCGCGAACTGAATGATTCGGGGATTCGCAGCAGTGGATGTGATCAAGCCGAACGAAGGGTTCTGGTTGGCCGGCCCCGTAGGAGTCATGACGAAGAAGACGTTGTTATTAGCGTTGGCGAACTGCGGTGTATTCGTGAGATTGAAAAACTCTGCGCGGAAGCGGAAGCTGCTTGATTCCTTTACCGGAAAGATGCGCTCCACGGCCATGTCGATGTTATGTTGGCCAGGCCCGCGCACAATACCCACGCTGCTATTACCAAAGTCCGTGTCCCCCGGCCCGCTTCCATTGGGAGCTTCCGGCGCAATGGTAAATGCATTCGGATCGAGGTAGCCGTTGATGACACGCGAATGAAGTGAACCGTGTGTGGAGGGACTCGATCCTGTGCTTTCAGCCCTGTTCAGGAAATTTCCATAAACCGCGCCGGCGTTGCCGTCGAGCACCGTGATCGGGCTGCCTGACTGGATAACTCCGATGCCCGAAAACTCCCAGTCGGAAATTGCACTCCTCATCATCTTCGGCGCCTGGTCAAAGTTCGGCACAGTCCATGTGAAGTTTGCTACGACCCTCTGGTCGCGGTCGAAGTCCGACAGCCCGTATGCCTGCCGAGGGTTGTACTGATTGTTTGTCAGCAACGAAATCTCATAGAACGCTACTCCGCCAGAGCCGCTGGTCTCATCAAGAGATTTCGACCAGGTGTAACTGCCCAGGAGCTGAAGTCCATGACCGAGGCGTTTGGTAATACTGCTCTGCAGCGAGTTGTAGTTTGCTTCGAATTCAGTATTAGCCTGCAGCGACCCCGTTGAGATACCCGCGAAGGGCAGCCGTTGAATGATGTTCGAAGCGGTGTTCGTAGTTATTCCATTGACCGGGTTTTGCGCGCTTGCCAGCTCTGCCTGGTTGAATTCAATGCTCCCGGGCGAATGCGAGGTGTGGGTGCCGACATAACCAACTTCCAGCAGGAAATCTTTTCGAAAAGCATATTGAAGGTTAACGTTGTACTCCTGAATGTACGGATCGATGATGTGCGGGGAAACGCTGGAAGTGTACGAACCTCCACCGGCCAAGCGCGGCTGATAAATTGGAAAGCTCGAAAGCGGCGGAAGTATTGGATCGAAGGGCTCCTGGAGTGTCGCTCCTGCATTCTGCGCGCCGAAAGCCAGTTGCTGCCGCGAAAACGGTTGACCGGTTGCCTGCCCTTCAGCAAAACCGCTCGAAGGACGGTCGTAGTAGATGCCGTATCCACCGCGCAGCACCACTTCCGGCTTCTGACTCAACTGCAGCGCAAAGCCCAGGCGCGGCGAGATATCGTGATAGTCGGTAAGCCATAGTCCCGCCATCAGTGTCTTAGTAACTCCCGCGGGAACCGAACCCGGAAAGTTAGACGGCACAGTAAACCCACTAAGTGATCCCGCGGCCGGCACCTGGCCCGTTGCAATTGACGGATCGAAGTTACTCAGGTGGCCATGGATCTCCGTCGGGGGACCGAATATCTCATAGCGCAGACCTGCGTTGATGGTCAGCCGCTGCGTTAGCCGGATGTCATCCTGCAAAAAGGCCGCAGCATCTGTGTACCGCTCGTCCTGGCGGAAGACGCCAGAGCTGCCGTCACTCTGTGACACGTTGCTCGCGCCAATGGGACTGCCATTTTGCGCCGCGCTCTGTCCAAGCAGGAAATCTGCAAAGGTGTTGATCTGCACCAGTCCACTAGTGCTATATGGCGGATTCACGTCCACTTCATGACGCTTCAACTCGACGCCGAAGCGCATATCGTGACGGTCGCGCGTGTGCGAAACGGTGTCCTGCCAAATAAAGCTGTTGGTGTTCTGCCATTGCGACGGAGTACCGGCATCGCCTGTAGTAAACAGGCCACTGATGCTCACGCCCGGCGCTACACCAGCCACACCGGTGGGCGTGCTCATGCCCAGGTCCGAAGCCTGAATCGGGTTCGCGACGGCAGATAGACCATCAAACCGCATGAAACCGAAACGCGCCAGGTTAACCAGGTTCGAGTTGAATACGTGTGTGTCCGCCAAAACGAACATCGTGTTCTGGTCGAGTTCAGTCGTGCCCCAGCCGGGGACATTGGCGGCGCTCTGCGAAAACGGCTCAATCGTCGGCGCACGAGAATAGAAAAACCTACCCGTGAGCGAGTCCTTCTCCGACATCACCTGGTCAAGATTCACGCTGAACTGGTTCTCGTTATACTGCGCGGGAGGGGCGAATGTAGACTGGCCAACCGGTAACTGGCCCGGAACGTTGGGCAAATTGACCTGCGGACTTGGAATCGCAAACCGCCCATTGGCCAGCTTGAATTGGAGCAGAGCCAAGGCAACGGGGTTGATATTGGAACCGTCGCACGCCACCTGCGTCCCGCCGGCGTTGGTCAAATATCCTGCCGGGTTTGTTTGCGCCGCAGGGCAAAATTGTGCCCCAAGTGTGGCCGCCGAGCGGTCAGATGTAAGTTGCGGCAGAGTGGTTGTTACTTGGTCTCCCTCCCCGTTGATGTCACGAATTCCCTGGTACTCTCCAAAGAAAAATGTCCTGTTCTTCTTAGTCGGACCGCCAATCGACGCGCCAAATTCGTTCTGTTTCAGTGTGGGCCGAGGTTGATTGTCTCGCTTCGAAAAGAAGCCGTTTGCGTTGAAGATGTTATTGCGCACAAATTCCCACGCGCTTCCGTGAAATGCGTTCGTGCCGCTCTTGCTTACAACGTCGACGTTAGCGCCTGCGCCTCTACCGTAGGAAGCATCGTAATTGGCGGTCTGCACTTTGAATTCTTGAATCGCATCCGGCGCAGGCACTGCGACGCCCACCTCTTCGCCGGCATTCTCAGCAGAGTTCTGCGAGAGGTTATTCGCGTCGATGCCGTTGAACTGAATGTTGTTCCAGGTTGTCTTGGCGCCGTTGGACGTGACGTTCTGCGAGTCCCGCCCGAGAGCCGTGGCATCGGGCAGAGCCACCCCCACTCCCGGCGATAGCCCCAGAATCTGCGTGTAATTGCGGTTCGCCAGCGGCAGAGCCTGCATCGATTCCGGCCCCACGGCTCGCCCCAGCGTCGAGCTCTCCGTTTCGACAAGCTCCGAATCGCTCGCCACTCGCACACTCGCGGCCGCGCCTTCAACCGTCAGCATCACACTTACAGAACTGGTCTCGCCAACCGTCACAGAAATGGACTGCGCAGTGCGCTTGGCAAATCCGGTTGCGGTTACCGTCACCGAATAGTCTCCTGGGGGCAGCAGTGGCACGCGAAAAACGCCCTCCGCCGTCGTGTCCACCGAACGCGATACAAACGTTGCTTCGTTCGTCGCTACTACTTCGGCATTCCCAATGACTCGCTTCGAAGGGTCATACACCACGCCGGAGATGGCACCCGTCCCTGGCGCCTGTCCGAGTATTTGCCCAGTAAGTAGAAGCACAACTATCGCAACTGCAGCAAAATAACGTTGCAAGAAATCGGTATTCATTCAGATGTCTCTCAAATATCTCAGGGATTTGCAATACATTTAGGCTGAGTATGGAGAGATTGCCGCCGCGAATTGTTATCGATTTGTCATTCCTATGCACCGATCTGTACAAACGGCTCGAGCGCCAGTCATTCATTTCACCAGATGGTTCGCGCTTATGGGCGACACTGGCCGGTTCAAGTCGACCAAGCCCCTGCGATTCGAAGGTCTCCAACTCACACATAATCACCGAACGTTGGTGCGCGCGATAGTCTCTCACGGGCCAGTCCCGGCAAACGCCGTGGAATCCAGGAGTTCCATCGCACGTATATCGCTGCTGCAGTCCACATGGCCGAAAAGTCGGCTACTCGTCAAATTGAACTTGGTTTGGCTGCCTCGCCAAACGGCAGTTAATTCTACGAGAAGCCTTAGTGCTGTATCTGGAGCGCCCTGCACGGAAGAGTGCGCGGAGGATTGGTGTCAAAGAGGGCGCTTCTGATACAGCACTAAGGCTTTACATCCATGTGGAAGGAATTGTAAACACTGACCGTTACTAATGGCGTGAGCCGGTTCGGGTATCGAGCCTTACCAGGTTTTCTTGATGAGAGTATCGAGGGCAACACCTCCATTTGGGTCGCGCGTCACGCTGACAGCGACGCGTGGCGAGACTTGGTATTGGCCCTGGATCGTCTGGCCCTGCGTCGTTGTAACGTTGCTGGAGAAGGTGACGAACAGATTGCTCGTGACGCGCTGCTGAACGGTGATGTTTGCTCCGGCCGGACCCTGGGAATTGCTGTTGGAGAGCACAGGATTGATCGAGAGTTGGGAAATCCCGGCCGCTTTCGAGATGCGGCCTGTGACCTGGCTCGAAACTCGGTTGGCGACGAGGGTTTCGGCGGCCTGGTTGGCCGGCGTTGCTGTAGCTGCTGTGCGCTAGTCCTATCCTGGGTCTGGCCGCTCGGTAGGCCTTCTCTTGCAGATTATTGACGCCACGGTTTATAAACTTGGGTAGTAGACGGCGCGCCGCACCCGATCGTTCCCTTGGCTACAAGAAATCGGCCCCAGGAACCGCGCACAAAACATAGTCGGACTGCGGCTTCATTTTCCCCTAATCTCAATACGGTCGACTCGTACTTCCTCTGTCTCTGGTTTAACTCTTCTGGCTTTTTGTGGCACTGCTGCCCCCAGTTCCATCGCTCCCTTGTATCTGAACCACTTGCAGCCGCCAATTTGGGCGCGCATGGACCTTCCCCGCTGACGATCGAGGTGCCGGGCCATGGCGATCAGACGTCGCACATTAAGAAGGTCAAAATGAAACAGCCAAATTCTGAAGTTTTTCCCATAATCGCCGATACGTACGCATAGACCCGGACCCAGAACCAGAGCCGACGGTTCGGATCGAAATAGGGGCTACCGGAAGGTTTCCGGCAGTAAACGGAATTGCATCGGCTGGCCGGCGGCGATGTGTATCAGCTTCCGTCGGCGGGCCAGCACCGGAGGAGAAGTGATGCTTGCCAGATCGGTAATTCTCATCCTCGCCAGCATCTCGCTGCAAGCGGGGCCCTTGTGCAACCTCGGATTTGCCGCCACCGGTACCGCCGCGTTGTCTGTGAGCGTAACCGTCGAAGCGGGATGCCAGGTCTCTCCGAAGAATTCTGTAGCCGAGGCGGCTGCATACGGACCCCAGCGCTGGAACTCTCCCGTCTCCGTCAATTGCTCCCTGCCGGCGCCTTACCAGGTTGTTTACGACCGGACTCCCACGAATGATGTTGCCGCACTCGGGTCAAGCATGCGCAGTCTTACCGGCCGTCCCGCTACCTTGCAAGCCTACGATCGCAATCACCTCGAGCGCGGAGGCATGCTGATCGAGCCGATGGAAAAATCCGAATCCGCAGAACTCGTCACCGCGGGCCTGCCAGCCGAGCCCCTCCATGCTGCGCACTGCGCCGCAGAGGTCGCGGACTCGGGGTTTATTACGGTAACAGTCATCTACTGACCACTAATCGTGCGCAGTGCATCGGCCATTCTCCTTCTTGCCTTTTTTGGAAAGCTGCAGCGTCCCCTCCTGCGTCCGATGTAGCGGGCCCTCTGCCCAACGTGAACTCAACTTTCGAAAACGAGGCCGCGCCTTTGCCTTTTGGCTCATTACTCAGAATCAAAATAGGTACATGAAAATTTCGCGTGCTTATGTGATATATATCACCACTTAATTAGCGCCCATACTTAGTAACGGTGTGTCAGCCTGCGATTTGTACGTTAAAGTGTGAGCTACATCACAGTTTAAAGTTATCCGACTAACTAATCTAAGTTGTCGATGCGTCGATTTAAATTACCGACTCGATTGATCCAATTTGCAAAACCCCGCGTCAGTACTAGGTAAATGAAGGAATGCCATGAAGACAACATGCAGCCTGTATAAGTAGCGTTACTTTCACCGTTAACCGAAGTAACCTGACTAACTTACCTTTGGGTAATGCTGTTTGTCTTTCAGAGTCAGAGCGCCTGATACCGACTAGCCATTCCGCAAGATTAGTTTGCCTTTATGATGTGACCAAGTCTCACAACATCTCATTTTAGGAGTGATTCCGTGAAATACAAACATGTAAAGTCCGCAATGGTTGCCGCCGTGGCTCTGGCCTTGGGTCTCGCGTCGACATCCGCATTCGCGACCGTGGGCACGGCGACCATTGCCGTTTCAACATCCGTTCAAACCACTTGCACCTTCACCAACGGCACGCTGACGTTCGGGCAATATCAGAACTTGGCGCTCACGGCGACAGGCACCTTTGGCGTTACCTGCACCAACAATGCCGACTATGTGATCGCCCTGAACGCGGGAGCGGGTACCGGTGCAACCTTTGCCACCCGGTATATGATGAACGGCACATACAAGCTGGGATACAACATCTACACCACCGCCGGTGACTCCACGGTCTGGGGAGACGGCACAGGCTCCACTGCTACAGTTTCGGGCGTCGGGACCGGCCCCACCGCACAGACGATCAGCGTTTATGGCGCGATACCAGCCGGCGAGGCCGCCATCTCCGGACCCTACACCGACTCGATCATTGCGACCGTCACTTACTAACTTAAGATCCCGTCGCAACCTTGCAAAGGACACCATGACCTCACGGAATTGGGAGCCGTTTCGGCGAACGGCGGCGGCGAGAATCGCCGCTGCCGTGGCCCTTTTTCTCTCCGGCCACGCAGCCAGTGCGCAGAACCTGTCGATTTTGCCCGTCAATGTTTTTTTGCCAGCAGGTCAAAAGGCTGCATCGCTGTCGTTGACCAACCACGGCGATAAGCCGACCTCGATCCAGGTTCGCGCTTACGACTGGGGACAGCGGAATGACGAGGACCAGCTCACCGATTCGAAACTGATCGTTGTAATCCCGCCGCTCGTCACTATCTCTGCCGGAGGCACTCAAATTATCCGCCTGATTCTGCGGCAGACCCCGGTTGCAAGCGAAGCTACCTACCGGATTGTGCTCGACCAGATACCCGGACCGAACGAACCCGGAGTAGTTCAAATGGTGCTGCGGCTTTCAATTCCGGTCTTTGCCTCGCCGGAGATAAAGGTTGTTCCGCAGCCTCAATTCCACCTGGAACGCGATGCGGAAAGGCTGTTTCTGGTGGGCGTGAACACCGGCAAGAGCCATGAGACTTTGCACGACATTGTGGCAACGGCGAGCGACGGCCGCAAATTCAACGTGAAGACCAAGGTGTCACCTTACCTTCTTGTCGGCGCCACCCGGCGCTGGGAACTTGATGCGCAAGGGCATGCACCGCAACCCGGAGAAACCCTGACTTTAACCGCCCATGGAATTATTGGCGCCATTGAAGAGCAAGTTCGCGTCATTGCCACACCATGACCTGGAACGTCTGGCGAGGCGGCTTCGCCTGGTCGCGGCCCTGATTCTGGCCTTCGCAGCGGCGCAGCCTTTATTGGCAGGGTCCGCGGCGGGAGTCAACGACACTTCCGCCGACAAGCCGGAGGCGGTGGTCTCTTCTGCTGCCAACTCCAGTGCAGTTGATCCGGTCACCATGGATCCTCCTACAGCCAACGATACCTTGCTCCTCGAGGTCATCGTGAACGGCCATTCCATTGGCAAAATCGGCGAGTTCGTGCAGCGCCGCGGAACTTTGTACGCGCGTCCGCAGGAGTTGCGCGATATGGGTTTTCGCGTCCCCAACACGCGAGTCGCGCGCGGGGTCTTCATGGCCCTGAACGACCTGCCAGGAATCGCCTGGAGATTAGACACCGCCAATCAGCAGTTGCTGGTTACTGCAATTGACGCGGCGCTGGTGCCCAACATAGTGCAACCTGCGGGGAGGGAGGATGCGGAACCGCGCCGGCCGATTGAATCCGGCACCGGTCTCACATTGAATTACGACACGGTGGGCATATTCGCGAGCGGTCAAAACGGAGGAGATGGCGGAAGCGGAACCTTCGATTTTCGAAACTTCAGCCCTTGGGGCAATGCAAGCTCCGATTGGATCACCTATGCCGGCGCTACACTCCGCAGTTCCGGAACAAAGCCGATTGTGCGCCTGGACTCGGCGTATTCGTTTGCCGATGTAAATTCGATGCGCCGGTATAGCGTAGGCGACTACATCGACAACGGTTTAAGCTGGTCGCGCCCGGTTCATATGGAGGGCATTCAGATCCGATCCGACTTTTCCATGCGTCCGGATCTCATCACTTTTCCCCTTCCAACCCTTTCCGGCTCGGCTGCCGTGCCTTCCACCGTCGATGTTCTGGTCAACGGCAATCTGGCGGCCTCAAGCGAAGTCAGTCCGGGTCCCTTCGAAATTCCCCAGTTGCCGGTTATCTCGGGCGAAGGCACCATCACCATGACTTTGACCAACAACCTGGGTGGACAGGTGACCGTGACGCAGCCGTTTTATGGTGCCACCACGATGCTCGCCAAGGGGCTGCATACCTTTGCGGGGCAGGCCGGTTTGGTCAGGCGCAATTGGGGCGTCCTCAGTAATGACTACGGAAAGCTGGCGGCAGCAGCCTATTACCGTCGCGGGCTTTCGCAATCGCTCACCGTCGAGGCCACAAACGAAACCACTCCGGGGACATTCATGGGCGGGGCGGGCCTGGCCGCGACACTCTGGCATAAGGCCCTGGTCAACTTTGACGTGGCGGGAAGCGGCGGAACAGCCGGAGCAGGCGAACTGCTGTCCGCGGGCGTCCAGCACCAGGGGCAGTTCTTTGGCCTCGGCGGTTCGGTAACCGAAGCCACCGCAAATTATCGCGACATTGCCGCCATGAACGGCTCGCCGGTGGCGCGTAAGCAGGTCAGCCTTTTTTCCGGACTCATGCTGAAGCACTTCGGTTCGCTGGCGGTGGCCTATGCGTGTGTAAAAAACAGTCCGCCCGTGGTGCAGGTAGCCACCTCTCTATATGGTCCCTTGCAGTCTCAGGTGGTCACTGCGAATTACTCGCAGCAATTCCATCGCGTTTCGCTTTTTGCTACTGAGTTTCGTGATCTGAGTGTATCCGGCTACAGCGGTATGCAGGTCGGCCTTACCATTCCGCTGGGCGTGCGCCGCTCGGCTTCGGTCGGCGGGACATCGGAAGGCGCTATCCAGGTGCAAGCCCAGCAGAGTGCCATCAGGATTGGCGATTTGGGCTACCAGGCCTACGTTTCGGCTGGGGGCGGTACACAACAGGCGTTCGGCATCATGCAATATAAATCGCCGGTGGGGCTCTTCTCGGCGGGCGTGAGCGATTCCGCCGGGCAAACCACGGCCCGCATTGAATCGCAGGGCGCGCTTTCGCTGGTGGATAGAGGGCTGTTTCCATCGAACATGATTTACGACAGTTTTGCCATTGTCGACACGGCTCCGGTTGAACATATCCACGTTTACCAGGAAAATCGCGACGTGGGAACCACCGACAAGTCCGGTCGCCTGTTGGTTCCTGACATGCGATCCTTCGACGTGAATCATATTGGCATCGAGCCGAGGGATGTTCCTGCCGATGCCGATCTGGCCCTCGACAAACGCATCGTTCGGCCTCAAGACCGTTCCGGAGTTGTGATTCGCTTTCCCATCCAATTCAGTCATGGAGCGCTTTTGAAGCTGGTCGACCAAGCGGGACTGCCAATTCCGCTCGGCAGTACGGCAACGCTGCTCGGCTCCACCACCCCAGCCCCCGTTGGATACGACGGTGAAACCTACCTGGAAGGCCTGAGCACCCATAACCGGGTCAGCGTGGGCCTTGTAGACGGAGCGCGCTGCACTGTCTCATTCGATTACAAACCCGTTCCGGGCGATATTCCCACGATCGGACCTCTTCGCTGCAGGGAGGTCAAGCCGTAATGCGAAAGTCAGCATTGGCGCTTCTCGTTTTTGCCCTGTTGTGCACACACAAAGCGGAGTCGCAGGCCTGTGTGCTCGCCATCACCAGTCCACTGAACTTTGGCACTTACACCGGCGCGCAGATACGCAGCACCAGCCCGTACTCTGTAACTTGCTCTGGCCAGTCGTGGGACATCCCTATGAATGCCGGGACCGGTGCATTGGCGTCTGAAACTCTGCGCTACTTAACCGGCCCCAACGGGGTCGAGCTTGGTTATGAGATCTATCGGGATGCTGCGTACTCTCAAAACTGGGGCAATACCGCCACCACTGAAGAAACAGGCACCGGCAGTTACAACGGAACCATCTACGCGCAGTTAAACGCGAATCAGATGGGCCCGTCCGGAACCTATACTGACACCATCAGTACCGAAACTACGCACTTCAATCTCACCGTCGTCATTCAAAATACCTGCACGATTTCAGCGAATCCATTAAGCTTCGGAAACTACAACGGAGCCCTGCTGAACGCCACCACCACTATCTCAGTTAACTGTACCAATTTAGCGCCGTATACGGTCGGGCTCAACGCCGGGACAAGCACCGGAGCCACCGTAACCAACCGCATGATGACCGGACCCGGTGGGACGCTATTGAACTATTCGCTATTTAGCAACTCGACTTATACAACCAATTGGGGGAATTCGACGGGTAGCTGGGTGACCGGCACCGGGACCGGCGGTGCGCAATCGCTCAAGGTCTATGGGCAAATTCCGGCGAACCAAAAGAGGATTTCTGGTACTTACACCGATACGATCACCGCGACTATCACCTACTGAGATATGCCAGATTAGTAATCTATGCAAGTTATCGAAAATAAATTTGTTACATTCACTTTCCGATGCAGAAGGTGGAGAAGATCAAGTTAAGAATGTCGTCAGATGTGGTTTGGCCGGTCAGCGAATCCAGAGCCCAGAGCGCACGGTAAAGATCAAGCAAAATCATCTCGTGCGGAATCGAACTCGCATTCGCGCGTGAAGCATCGACCAGCGCATTCAGCGTAGCTGTAACCGCCTGGTGCTGGCGCAGATTGGTCAACTGACCCGGTTCCGTGGCCGCACCTCCTGTCGCAAGGCGAAGAATTTGCGCCCGCAGTTCCTCAATTCCTTCGCCGGTCAAAGCTGAAGTCGCAAGTGCCGGCACATCCAGCAGTTCTTTAGCGTAAAGATCCGATGCCGCTCGGTCATTCGCAACCAGGTCGCTTTTGTTGACCGCTATTAGTACTGGCCGGCTATCGGTTGCGGCCAGCAACCGCCGCTCTTCGTCGTTGATTGGTTCGGTTGCGTCCAGCACTACCAGCACCAGGTCAGCGTCGGCCAATGCTTCGCGGCTACGACGAATGCCGCTCCGCTCTGCTTCTTCCAGCCCCTCCCGCAGCCCCGCTGTGTCCATCAGTTCCAGCGGAATTCCATCCAGCGAGATGCGCTCAGTCACCAGGTCGCGCGTGGTGCCGGGGCTGGCCGTAACAATGGCGCGGTCGCGCTCCACCAGCCGATTAAACAGCGAGCTCTTGCCCGCATTCGGCCGCCCCACAATCGCCAGCGTCAGCCCGTAGTGCACCAGCCGCCCACGGGCAAACGAAGCTTCAAGCGCGGTGAGTGGCGGCTTCAGCGTATCAATGCGCCGGGCAATCTCCGCCTGAGTCGCAACGTCAACATCGTCTTCGGCAAAATCGACGCCGGCCTCGATCAGCGCAATCAGCTCAACGAGAGATTGCTTTACCGGATTCACGCGTCGGCTTAGCGCGCCGCCAATCTGGCTGGCAGCTTGCCGCGCCTGCGTCAATGTCTGCGCTTCAATCAGGTCGCGAACCGCCTCAGCCTGCGTCAAGTCAAGCCGTCCACTCAAAAAGGCGCGTTGCGTAAACTCGCCCGGCTCAGCCAGCCGCGCACCAAGCGCCAAAGCACGGCGCAACAGGAATTCGAGAATCACAGGTGAGCCATGCGCCGCAATCTCCACCACGTCTTCAGATGTGTACGAGTTCGGCGCTGCGAAGTACGTCACCAGGGCTTCGTCGATTACCTCGGGCTCCGCATCGGGTCGGGAGTCGTCGACCACTTCGGCCAGTCGCGCATGCGCTGCGGCGAGCGGATGCCGCAACCTGACGAGCTGCGCGGCAATCGAGACTGAATCGGGTCCGCTGAGCCGCACAATGCCAATTCCCCCGCGGCCGGGGGGCGTGGAGATTGCGGCGATCGTGTCTGTTGCTGCCGTGTGTTCTGTCATCGGCCCATAACAGTGTAGAACCGCGGCGCACACCCGCGTCGTCTTGCTTCGCCGACTTCAGGCCAGCTCATCGGGTCCCCATTTCCCAGGGCCCAATTCTTCGAGCCGCCGAACATAGCCTAAGCAGATGAACAGTGGAATCGCGCCGAACAGGCCAAAACAACAATCGATCATCCGCCAATAAACAGGAATCCCGCGAATGGGCCCCGCGATAAGCGCCAGCGGAAAAACGCCCAGGCACGCGATCACTCCAAAAACCAGAACCCACTTGTTGCGCACGGGATCTAGCACCGGGCCGATGAACGCGATCGCGATGACCAAATGCGCAAAAGCCAGCCAGTCCGTTCCGTAGGCAAGGAATGGATATTCGCTCCCGGTTGTTGCCAGCGCGTCATGCACGCGGCGCAACCAGCCTTGCAGTGGTGCGTCTCCGCCGGCCGGGGGCGTGGGAGCTACATGAAATGCCTGATTGAGCCATGCCGTCTCGCGTACCAGCGGGAACGCCGTCAATCCGCTCAGCACCAGCCCCACAATAAACAGCATTAGCCAGATGCGAATCCGTAACAACAACGTCGATTTGAGGTCGCGGCTCATCTCTCGCAATCCATATCGTCCCGCATTCAGAGAGTACATTAGACTCCGCGCTTGCCGCATCCACTCGCGCTTGATATAAAGAGGCGGCCATACCGCAACGTGCGCAATTTGCGCGGAGATCAAGTCATCATGAAAAGTTCAATCGCAAAATCCGCCCTGCTGGCCTTCACATCCGCAACTTTCTTTGCCTGCGCCGGCACAACAATCGCGCAACAGCCGACCCGCATTCCCAGCGTCGATTTCACGCCGGTCAAGCCCGAGTCGGTTGGCTTTTCAACCGAGCGCCTCCAGAACCTTCACGCGCTCATCCAATCCGATGTCGATCAAAAACAGCTAGCCGGCGCCATCACCATCCTCGCGCGCCACGGCAAAATCGTCGACTACCACCTCTACGGCAATCGCGACATGGCAGCCGGCACTCCTATCACTAAAGACACCATCTTCCGCGACTATTCCATGACCAAGCCTGTCACCGGCGTCGCCATGATGATCCTCTACGAGCAGGGCAAGTGGCAGCCGCAAGACCCCATCTCGAAATACATCCCCGAGTTCGCTCACCTCAAGGTCTTCAACGGAGCTGACGCCAACGGCAAAATTATCCTCGCCGATCCCGAGCATCCGCCCGTCATGCGTGAGCTCATGACCCACACCGCCGGATTCACCTACGGCGGCGACCGGAATCTCGCGGACAGATCGTACGGCCAGCTCGGAGTCAACCAGACCAAGACTCTTCAGGAAATGATTGACCAGCTCGCCCAGGCCCCGCTCGTCTACCAGCCTGGCAAAGGCTGGGTCTACAGCCTGTCAATGGATATCCAGGGCTACATCGTTGAGAAGCTCTCCGGCCAAGCTCTGCCCGACTTCATGCACGACCACATCTTTGCGCCGCTCGGCATGAAAGATGCGGGCTTCTACGTCCCCGCCGACAAGCGCGATCGTTTCTCGCCAAATTACTTTTACGACTCCAAGTCCGGCGAGCTCATAGAATCTGCACTCGAAAATGGCGTTCCACAAGACTACGCCGAGCAACCGGCCAAGCCCTCGGGCGGCGGCGGCCTTGTATCCTCGGCTGAAGATTATTATCGATTCGCGCAAATGCTCGGCAACGGAGGCGTGCTCGACGGCGTGCGCATCCTCTCGCCCGCCACCGTCAAGCTCATGACGTCAAATCATCTGCCCGCGTCCTTGCTCACAGGCGAGTGGGGCATCGGCCAGCACGTCATGCGCCCCGGCTTCGGCTACGGATTCGACTGCGCAGTTGTCTTCGATCCCGGCGACGCCGCATTGCCCGACGGCAAAGGCACATTCTTCTGGGATGGCGCAGCCGGAACCTGGTTCTGGGTCGACCCAACAAATGATGTGGTGTTTGTAGGAATGATCCAGCGCATGACCAGCCCCTACAACCACAACCTGCTATACCGTACCCATGCCGCAGTCTACTCGGCGCTCGTCGATCCTACGAAATGAATGCCCGCGAAATAGATTCGCAATGCGCCCGTCTGCATCGAGCGATCAAAAGTTAAGAGCGCCCTCTGCCCGCTTCATCGAACTCATCAATCCTCGTTGAGCGCCTTGGAATACATTCACCGCAGACCTCTGGCCGACTTTGAGGCAATTCTGAGGCTGACCTATTCATTAGGTTCATCGGAATTACGCCCCGACATTTGATCAAGCAAGATTGCATTCAACAGTGACTTGTGAACTCTAATGCGCCCGTTGTATTCGATAAAGCCGAGCTTACGAAATCGATTCATGAAGAAGCTTACGCGTGAGCGGGTGGTGCCGATCATCTCTGCCAGGGTCTCTTGTGAGATTTTGGGAATGTATTGTTCCGGGTCGCCCGGCTTGCCGAATTCCGCCATCAACAGCAGAATCCTCGCCAGGCGCTTTTCGCTGGAGTTAAAAAGCTGATCGACCAGGTCTGCCTGAACGCGCATGCTGCGCTCGAGAAGAAACTTCAAGAAGAGATCTGAGAGGCCATGCTCCTCATGCATCACGCGGATCATCTCTTCGCGGGTAATCTTGAGTGCGGTGCAGGCGGTAATTGCGGTCGCCGTAGACAAACGCAGCCCGGGCACTGCCGCGAGCGCCGTTTCTCCCACAAATTCGCCCGCGGAGATCAGCGCGATGGTAGCTTCCTTGCCCTCGTGCGAGACGACGATGATTTTTGCCCGGCCCTTTTGAAGATAGAAGACCGAATCCGCAGGATCTCCTTGCGAAAAGAAGGACTCCCTGGGTGCCAATTCAACTATTCTTCGCCCCAGACCGGCGTGCGCCAGAAAGGCGACGGTATCGAATCCGGGCTTTTCAAGTTCAACCATTGAAGGCCTCCTTCCGATTGCTGACCATGCAAGATGACCATTGGAGGGATGCGCTAACCCATTGCTGGAGGGATGCGCTAACCCATTGCTGGAGGGATGCGCTAACCCATTGCTGGAGGGATGCGCTAACCCATTGCTGG